>Ga0209628_10003822_pt1 | contig 10690 bp, 13 predicted proteins | sample TergutCu122P4_FD_187285 | JGI IMG/M metagenome (GOLD analysis project Ga0209628, IMG submission 187285) | Cubitermes ugandensis P4 segment gut microbial communities from Kakamega Forest, Kenya - Cu122 P4 (SPAdes) (version 2) | ecosystem: Host-associated > Arthropoda: Insects > Digestive system... | reverse complement strand
TGCGAGCAATTTACCGGGCATCATTTCGATATTGAGGCTAGCGTATCGTCCATTATCAAGTCGGCGGAGCCGATTTTCGTTACTTCCGATGTTCCGGCCATGCTGGATCAATGGAAAACCGAAAGGTCTAAATCAATCACGGCAACTTTACTGCAAGAGGTGAACCATGGCCAAGCGATATAGTGCGATATTTTCTGCGTTCAATGGATCGGTATGGGCTATCTTGCCAGAAAAAATGGACGCGATTCTCGGGTTTCTCGGTCCAAAATTTTTTGGATCGGGAATGATGGCTGACGCGGCGACCGTCGAAAAGGTCGCTGCATCCAACCGGCAAGAATCGCGGGCAACGGTCAACAGTTCGGTTGCCGTGTTGCCTGTTTATGGCGTGATTTCCCAGCGAATGGACATGCTTTCGGATTTCTCGGGCGGAACGTCCACGGATCGACTCGGAAAAGAGTTTGACGCATTGGTGGCCGATTCTTCGGTCGGCTCCATCGTGCTCGATATCGACAGTCCTGGCGGAAGTTATTACGGAACGCCGGAACTTGCCAGGAAAATCTTTGACGCGCGTGGCACGAAACCCATCATTGCCGTGGCCAACAGCTTGGCGGCTTCGGCAGCTTACTGGATCGGATCTGCCGCCGATGAGATCGTTGTCACGCCCAGCGGGGATGTGGGTTCAGTGGGCGTACTGGCTGTGCATTACGATCAATCGGCGTTCAACGAAAGCGTTGGCGTGAAGCCAACCTATGTTACCTATGGTGTGAATAAGGCGGAATTCAATCAAGATAGCCCACTCTCTCCAGAATCACTCCAGGAGTTGCAGCGGCGTGTCGACGAAGCTGGCGAATCGTTTGTTCTTGCCGTCGCGAAACATCGTGGCGTTTCCAAGAGTGTCGTGCAAAATCAATTTGGGCAGGGTCGTGTTTACGGAGCCAAGGAAGCAGTTGATCGCAAGATGGCCGATCGTGTTGACACATTGGAAAACACGATAGCCAGACTTTCCGGATCGCGCAAGAGTAGTGGAAGCCGGCGCGCGGTTGTTGACAAAAAGCGTCTTGCGTTGCATAATTACCGGTGATGTTAACAGTTTGAAGTGTAAAGTTTGAAGTTTGAAGTAAAACGCAACTTCAAGCTTGCACTAAAATATGCGATGGATCAAGCAGGTCAGACGCCGCTTGATGGTCGTGCAAAGTTTTAAGTGCAAAGTTTGAAGTAAAGACACTTCAAACTTCAAACTTGCGAAGCACTTCAAACTCGTAACTTGTAATTCGCTATCACGTCACGTCAGATACGGGCGAGAAGCGGATCGTTGTACTACCCAGTTTTCTGGGCGGTGGACGGTTTGCTCCTCGCCCGTATTTTTTTGTGAGGTTAACTAGCGATGAACGTAAGAATCAAGAAGCTTGAAGAACGTAAAAAGGCCCTGGTTTCACAGTCCGACGCGATCCTTGACAAGGCGGTTAGCGAGGACCGCGAAAACACCGACGAGGAAAACAAAACGCTCGACGCCAACGCGGCCGAACTGAAAACGATCGCCGCGAAAATCCAGCGGGAACAGGATCTTGCGGCGTTCTCGACCACGGCAACGCCCATCAATTCGGATGATTGGGTTGGCCATAGCGCTGACTCAACGATTGGAAATGTCAAGGCAGCCTTTGAAAAAGACCCGAATCGTGGATTCAGCACTCCGCGTGAATTCTTGATGTCGGTCATGCAGAATTCCCATTTGCCGGCCAAGCAGGCGGTTGATGATCGCCTTCGATTCCTGGCCACGGCTGGCACGGATGAGCACGGCGCTTACGCTGACCCATTTGGCGGGTTCCTTGTTCCTGTTGGTTTCTCGCAGGATTTCTTGAAGCTGTCACCAGAGGATGACCCGATTGGCGGCAGAACAACCAAGATCCCCATGACAGCGCCTCGTGTCGAGATTCCTGCCCGGTGTGACAAGGATCACTCCACGAGCGTGAGCGGCGGCCTTACGGTCATGCGACGCGCTGAAACCCAGGAAGCGATTGCCACGCGCATGAAAATCGAAAAGGTGGCTTTGGTGGCAACAAGCCTCTTTGGCGTTACCTATGCGACCGAGGAAATTTTGCAGGATTCTCCAGTCTCATTCGTTGCCCTGCTTGAGGCAGGTTTCCGCGATCAATTTACGTTTCACCTCATCAACGAGCGGCTTTGGGGATCTGGCGTTGGAGAGTTCGAGGGGATCATCAACAGTCCATCGCTGGTAACGGTTGATAAGGACACAGGACAGGCCGCCAAGACGATCACTTACAACAACATCGTCAACATGCGTTCGCGTTGCTGGCGATACGAGGACGCCGTCTGGTTGTACAACCACGACGCGCTCCCGCCATTGATGACGATGGTCATGCCGGGCGCTGCGGTTGGCGTGCCCATCTGGCAGACGTCAGCCCGCGAAGGGGAGCCTTCCATGCTGCTTGGCCGTCCGGCCATCGCGACCGAGTATTGCCAGACGCTTGGGACCAAAGGCGATTTGATCCTGGCCAACTGGAGCCAGTACCTCGAAGGAATTTACGAGCCTTTGCAATCGGCCGAATCGATCCACGTTCGATTCTTGGCGCACGAACGAACATTCAAGTTCTGGCTGCGCAATGCGGGCAAGTGCTGGTGGAGATCACCGCTCCAACCGCATAAATCTGCGAAAACGTTGAGCCCGTTCGTTGTTCTCAATGACAGACCATAGTTGAGAGTTGAGAGTTACAAGAAAATCTCCTTGACTCTCCACTTCAAACTTTGCACTTCAAACTTCAAACTTCACACTTGAATAGGAATTGAAAAATGCCTTCACCTGTTGCAACCCAAAGAATTTTTACACGGATTGCTGTGACGCCCATTGCTGGCGCTGGTACACCTCCGTTTCTCGACATGCGAGCCTACAACGTGTTTGGCGTCGCTGCCTCTGGAACGCCAACCGAGTTGAAAATTGTCGCGTCAACGGTCGCTGCTGGGACAAGCCCAGTCACAGTCAAGGATTATGGCACGTCGTTTACTTTGCCGGCCGGAAGCGTTTACACCATCGAGTGTCTTGCGGAAGAACTGGCCCAGTTGAGTGCGGAAGCCGGACTTGGTGACACGCCGCTTCGGTATGTCAGTGCGGTGGTCACTGGATCCACGGCCGCTTCGCTGATTCGCAGCGAACCCAAGGCGATGTACGATTCGTTGACATAAAGTTTGAAGTGCAAAGTTTGAAGTTTGAAGTTGGAAGCTTTTACTTTGCACTTCACACTTCAAACTTCAAACTAAAATGAGCAATTTCTGGCAATCGCCGTCGCAATTTCACGAAATCGCCCACGACCGCATGGTCGAGGCGACGCAGCGATACACGCGAATCACGACGCCAGAAGAACTCCTTGTGACGCTGGACGAAGCCAAGTCGGTGTGCTCTGTTTTCGGCAATGACCTGGATGCGTTGTTATCCAGTTTGATTGTTGAAGCAACGGCCACCGTCGAGCAGATGGTCAACAAGTCGCTCCTGTTGTCGCAATGGAAGTTGACCTTTGATTATTTTCCCAACGAGATTCTTGTCAAAAGGCCTCCGGTCAGAAGCGTATTGTCGATTGTCTACAAGGATTTGAATGGCAATCTCCATGCTTGCGACCCGGAGGTCTATCAGGTTTCCTTGGGAGGATGGAAAGATCCTGCGAGAATCAAGCCGGTCATGGGGATGGTGTGGCCGATCACCGCCATGAATACCTACGAGGCGGTTACGGTCCATTTCGCGGCCGGCGCTGATTCTCCGCAAGAAGTCCCGCCAGGAGCCAGGAGAGCTGTCAAGTTTCTGGTGGCCCACTGGTTCCGAAACCGGGAAACGGTCGGGACTGTCACAAATGACATCAAAAATACCTTGGATCTTGTGTTGGCGATGGAAGATTGGGGCGATTACGAATGATCGGAGCCGGCGCACGCAACAAACTGATGACGATCGAGCGATTGACGGAAAACCCTGAAATCGGCGGAGTCATCGAAAATAGGCCCATCGAAGTGACGAAAGTTTGGGCGTCGATCGAGCCGATTGGCGGGCGAGAAGAATGGGTGGCACGGATGCAATATCCAACGCTCAGCCACAGGATCACGTTCGTTTACACGCCAGGAATCAACGCGAAGATGCGGGCAAAATACTTTGACCATGCGGAAAATCGAGAAAGGATTTTCAATTTTCTCACGGTTTTTAATGTCAACGAGGACCATCGGGAAATAGTTGTCATGGCGACTGAGGTTGTGGATTGATTATCGAGGAAGAATTACATCGCGTTCTTCTTGGAATGCCTGCGGTCCGCAGGATCGTTGGCGATCGCATTTGGACAGATATTTTTCGCATAAATGAAACGCCTGCCTTATGTTTCCAGATCGATACCGAGAACCACATCAATTGCCTGGATGGACGGAGCCGAGCAGTGCGTGCTGACGTGAGCGTGATTTGCCGGGCGGACTCAAGGAAGCTTGCAAGAATACTTGCATACGCTGTACGAACGAATGGAACAAGTCCGGGGAGTGGATTGGCTGGATACCGTGGACGATTTCAATCAACACTGCAATCCGTGGATTATTCAGCGACTCCAAAACCAAACGCATCCAACGAACTTTGGTATGACGCAATTATGGGATTCACGTTCCTTTGGCAGGAGAATCCGTAACGAGTTTAAAGTTCAAAGTTTAAAGTGTGAAGTAAATCCACTTCAAACTTTGCACTTCAAACTTCAAACTTATACTGAAAAAATAATCATGGCTGAACTGCAAGGACTCCAGGAAGTTTTGAAAAATGTTAGCGAATTGCGAGACAAGAAGGCTATACAAATCGCTCATTCCAGCGTGAATGCTGGTTTGAATCCATTGACAAAATCGTTGAGATCCGCGGTCAATACGAGCAGTGCAAGCAATGAACTCAAGCGGGCAGCAAGACAAACGATCGGAAAACGGATCGTCAAACAAGAAGGCGATATTGTTTACGGCAAATTTGGATTTGCAGTAGGAAAGAGACCGTCGGCTAACTCTAGGAAAGCCCAAAAGGCACAGGCTCGCAAACAGCTTTACCAAAAAGGTGGCGCTCGAGGTGTCGGCATCTCGACAAATAATATTCACTGGGGCGTTCTTGGCACTCAAGAAAGAACAACAAAAGGTAGTAACGCAACAACACTTCGAGGGAAGCAAATTTCCCGTGGTGTTCCGCATCGCACTGGCCGAATGAAGCCGATTTTCGCTGGCCTGATCGAACGCGCTGTTTCAAGTTCAAAAAACGATGTTTTAGCTGCCATGCAAAAGAAAGCATCACAAATTTTAGAAAAAAAGTAGTCAACCACAGGAGAGAACGAATATGCCAGTCAATCAAGATTGCCCAGACCCTTCCAATTTCGTCCCGTGCAATGGCACGTTGCTTCAGGTTTTTTACTCGGAAGTCGCGGTTAGTCTCGCGCAAATCACGTCACTTCAGCAGGGGACCGTGAAAGCAACGATTACTACACTCAAGAAAACACTTGACGCTCCTTGCCCAGGAATCATCAAACTGAATTCTGGCAGTGTGGACGGCGGAAAAGTGAGCGGCGAGCTTTATTTCAACCCGCATCTTGCTGGCCACAATGCTTTTGTTGGCATTGTCCACAAGCCGCCAACAGCAAAAACAACGAAATGCGCCATCTTGATGGCAAGCACACCTCCATCAACGTTCATGTTTGATGGCGTTGGGTTCGGTTATTCGACATCCTTCAAGCCCGACGATTACGTGACTGCGAATTTTGAAATTGAAGTCTCTGGCGTTCCTGAATTTGTTTAAAAGTTTTAATGAAGTTTGAAGTGCAAAGTTTGAAGTGTGAAGCGTAAACAACTTTAAACTTTAAACTTCAAACTTTGCACTTCAAACTTGCGAAGCACTTCAAACTTACAAAAGGTTTTTTATGAAATGCAGATTTTTTAATGATGAGCGCAGGCTTCCGAAGACGGATGAAGAGAAAAAGAAAGTGGAAGAGGAAGGTGAGTTGATCCTCGTTCCAGCGGGAACAATTTTTGAAGGCAAGCACGCACCGTTCTTCGTGCGCATGGGTATGGCAGAGCCAGTGGACGACGAATGCCGAATTGCCGCCAAAATGTCGAACGAGAAAATCGCGCAAGCCAGAAAGGCCCAGGAGTCCGTGCGACTCGGAATCCTTCCTTACGATTATCAAGCCTTCTTGAAAGGCTATATGATCGGGTACGACGAAACAGGCGAGTGGATTCCTGGCCCGAATTATGCAGAATACGAATCGACCTTGGATACTCAAGACACAGAACAGGAAGTTGAAAGTTGAGAGTTGAAAGCTACAAGAAAAATCTCAACTCTCAACTCTCAACTCTCAACTCGTAAAAAAGGAGCAATTTTCATGGACAGCAATACGTTCGTAAGTTCTTTTTCGGATCTTCAGCTAGGACAATTCAAGCGGGAGCATCGGATCATTGGTCCAACGCCAAAAAGCGGTCTTCGGTTTCGCATCAGGAATCTGAATGCTGGCGAAGTTTCCGCTTACCAATCGGTGGCTATCGGCAAGGAAGGATTCGAGCCGACACGCATGAAAGATGCGAACCGGCGATTGATCGCGCTTTGTCTGGTGGATGGAGACGGAAACCGGATTATTTCCGATGCACAGGCAAAGGTTATTGACGAATGGGATAACCGGGACGCGGTTTACGTCTACAGGAAGTGCGCTGCGTTCTCTGGTTTGAATCGTGAAAGCTTTGATGAAGTGGAAGGTGAACTTGAAAAAAACTCCGACGGGACGACCACCGGCGTCTAGCGTTTCGCTTGGCGCTTCGGGCTGGTCGTCTCGATGTCGAGAGAATGCTATCGGATATCAGCTATCGCGACCTGAAAGAATGGGACGCTTTTTTTAAGATCGAACCCGATCCTTGGGAGCGGTTGCTTACTGTCATAAAACTTGGTTTTTCCGCGATGTGCAACACGGAAAAACATCATGTGGACCCGGAAATTTTTGATCCGATGAACCCGGCACGGCAGGAATTGCAGAGAAAAAATAACCGTCCGAAAAAACGCATGAGCCCGAATCAGGTGGCTGCCATGCTCAGAAGCAAGTATTCCATTGAAGAGGTTCCATAGTAGTTTGAAGTGCAAAGTTTGAAGTGTGAAGTGGCTTTTGCTTCAAACTTTGCACTTCAAGCTTCAAACTTCAAACTCATAATTAAAATGTCCGCAATTGGCGACTTGATGGCAACGCTTGGAATGAATATCGCACCGCTCAAAGCGGCGGCCGGCGAAGCTATTTCCACGTTCCAGAATGTCAGTTCGCAGGCTGAGTCGTCAACATCGGGTATTTCTGGCGCTTTGGCTTCACTGGGTGGGGTCGGTGGCGTAGCGATGTTTGCGGGCGCCATTGCCGGTGTTGGAGCCTTGGCTACGGCAACTTACAAATGCGTTGCCATGGCGCAGGATGCCGCCAAGGAGCAAAAAAAGCTGGGTGTCATCCTGGAATCGACCGGCGCCGCAGCCGTCGTCAGTACGGCTGATATCAACAAGCTTGGCGACCAGCTGATGGCAACGACCAATTTCACCAAAGATATGGCCGTTTCTGCTGCCAGTGCTCTGGCCCCGTTTTCCAGCCACATGTCGGGTGATATGTTCCAGGGCGTTCTCAAAGCGGCTGCCGACGTTTCGAGCGTGATGGGTGGCGAGATGTCCGGCCGTGCACGCGATCTTGGAATGGCCATGCAGAATCCAATCAAAGGGATGGCAACCTTGCGGCAACTCGGCGTTTTTTTCAATGCCGAGCAAAAGGAGCAACTCCAAAACTACGTGGATCAAGGGAACGCAGCCGAAGCCCAAGCCATGATCCTATCGGCAGTCAACGCAAAGTTTGCTGGCGATGCGGAAGCCATGGCGTCCCCCATGACGATGCTGAAAAACAGGATCATGGAGGCAGGCGTTTCCTTCGGAGACTACTTGCTTCCTTATGTGAAATTGGGCGTCAACTCTATCGCGGAAGCTGGTCAGGCGGCCATGGATTTTGGAAGCGCGGTATGGGAATATATTGCGCCAGCACGCGAAGCATTTGGCGACATCGTTGACACGGTATGGGAATTTATCCAATTGATTGCCGGTGATGCCGTTTCCGCTGGGAACGGTTTTGGTGAATCTTTTATCAACATCTTCAAGCAGGTTGGAGATTTTAACAACGAAGCCATGCAGGCGTGTTCCTTTGCTTTCAGAAACTTTAGCGCTCTCGCACAAATTGATCTGATCGAAATCGTTGAGATCGCGTTGAAAAACTTTCCGTCAATGGAAGGCCCGATCCAATCGACCGCAGCTTTTTTCATAGGAACGTGGGCTGGCGTCAAGGCATTTTTTGGCGCTGTCATTGACAATTTCATAGCTGGATTCAAAGAGCTATGGAATGTCGCCAAAGCGGTTGGCGCGGGGATTGCCGAAGCATTTGCACAGTTGAAATCCGGGAATTTCGCAGAAATCGGCGCGGCTTTCGGCGATGGGTTTATGAAGGAATTCACGAGCCAGGTCAGCCAGGAGTCGAAAAATCCATTCAAGGAATTCGGGAACGCTTACCAGGATGCCGCTGACCAATTTAACGCATCCGTTGACAAGAAAGGCGGACTGGGCGGATATCTTGCAGATCAGAAAAAGCAATTGCAAGATCAGATTGCTGCCAACGAATCCGCGTTCCAGGCGAAGAAACTTGAGGCGAAATTCAAAGAGCAGTCCATTGATGCCATAAAACCAGATCGAATCGAAGATCCTTGGGGCGGAAAGAAAGACAAAGCAGAGAAAGAGAAAAAAGACGATCTTGGAGGAATCTTTGAAGCGGGTACAGCAGAAGCTTACAAAGAAATCATGCGTCTGACTGGCCAGGATTCTGATGCTGACAAGAACGCAGAGGAGACGGCCGCCAATACGAAACGCATGGTAGACCTGATGGAGCGCCAGCAGCAGTCAGGTGACATCACGGAATACGATGATTTGCTTGTGGGTTAATTATGAAAATCTACATTTCCAACGAAAGCGCGGGTGACGGGCAGCAGTCTGGGAACAAGTCTTCCATAAAATTTACGCAGGCCTATCAGGTTCTTGCGGATAGTGAGAACGAAACGCCAACATCGATCGCCGGATTGTTTCCTGCTCTAGGGACGCGCAACGAAGACGACCGTCGGGCGTATATGGTTGGTAAAAATGTCACGATCAGCGGAGACAACACCTGCCTGTGGAATGTATTGCTGACTTATTCCACGGAGCGACAGATCAGCGACAATCCTCTCGAAGACCCAATACTAATCACATGGGACACGGATAACCTTGTTGTTCCGTTTCTTTATGACAACCAAGGACGTGCGATTCTCAACAGTGCCGGAACGCTTTACGGCGATGCCATCAAAGGGGATAGTTCTTCATGGACTATTTCATGCGTTTCAAATCAGGCTTATATTCCAACTTGGATCGATGATTACCGCGATGCAGTCAACAGCGATTACTGCATGATCGACGGCGTCATGTTTGAGCCGGGCCAGTGCAAAATAAAAAAGATTCATATCTCGCAATTGCAAACAAGGAATGATTACCAATTTCGAGTTTTAAGCCTGACGATCAAGACAGCAGAAAATAAACAAATAAATACTGCGTCAGGTTTTAGAGACGTAAAAGGATGGTCTAAGAATGTCATTGACGAAAGCCTGTATTGCTGGGTGAACGTTCCTCTTGGTGAAAGCAGCCAGGAAAATTGGATTCTCGTCAAGTGCATGGATATGACTGGTGTTCCTGCAACAAAGCCGTTCCCTTTGGATGGATATGGCGAGCAACTCATCGATCCTGGACCCGAGGATATCATTTACAATTCTTTTGAAATTTATAAATCACTGCCTTTTTCAAAACTTCCAATCAGTAATTAACGTGTGGAGATAATATGACACAAGTCATTGCGGTTGTCGGTCCGTTTCGATCGGGGACGTCATGTGTTGCAGGGATGTTGCATACGCTGGGCGTGTCGATGGGGAAACGTTTTCCGCCAAATGCGCCAGTCAACGCGAAAGGATTTTTCGAGGCCGTCCATCTGCGTCGTATTTGCGCATGGATTTATCCGAACCAACGGGCACAGGAGTTGGCGCCGGCGGTTGGTTTCGACCAACGAGTGCAAATGCTGAAACAGCACATTGAGTTTCGCACCGGAGACAGCAATCCTCTCGGCGTAAAACATCCTGATCTGTGCGTGATGGTTCCGGAAATGGCAGAAGCCTGGCCAGGCGTCAAGATCGTGTCCGTGACTCGCGACTTGGACGCTGTTGTTGCCTCAATGAATCAGCCGGGTCTGTTCCCCAGGATGCCTGAAGAACAGAGGAGATCGGTCGCCTCACGAATGATTGCCACGCGCGATGCCGATATCGCTCGGCTGAACGCTCCTTGTCTGTGCCTCAACTTTGCCGACGTCTTGGACGATCCGCAACGAACTGTGGATCAACTGGTGGCCTTCGCCGGTATCAGCCCGACGACGGAACAAACGGCCGCGGCCGTAGCGTTTGTGGACAAATCTCTCTGCCACTTTGATCTGAGCGAGGTAACTCATGGCTGATTTTTATTTTTGGACCCCAGCAGGTGGTGGAAACCTGGATGACTTATCCAGTTGGTGGATGGATGCAGCGCACACGCAGCAGGCAGCATCATTCCCAGGCGCAAGCGACA
>Ga0209628_10003821_pt1 | contig 10692 bp, 8 predicted proteins | sample TergutCu122P4_FD_187285 | JGI IMG/M metagenome (GOLD analysis project Ga0209628, IMG submission 187285) | Cubitermes ugandensis P4 segment gut microbial communities from Kakamega Forest, Kenya - Cu122 P4 (SPAdes) (version 2) | ecosystem: Host-associated > Arthropoda: Insects > Digestive system >... | reverse complement strand
TGGCAGTAATGAAGTACTATCTTATCGCGTTGGGCGGAGCTTGTGCATTCACAGAGATGCCTACTGCATTGCTCTGTCAAGGTCAATGCGCTGACAGCGGAAGACGTACAGTACGCGGAAATGCAAGATGTTAACACTTTTCTCTGGCCATTATCTCCATAACCGTTCAACTTTGGACATAGGTGTTTTGGGTTATATCGGTATATTTTAACATAAGGAACACTCTCCCGAAGTAGTGACCTTAACGCATGGGACACTCTGTATAATCACACATATCTTGTTTACAGTATTTGTCTAAAAGGCTTGCATAGGCATAAAAGATTGTGTGAAGTTTAATTCTAGTTAAAATTATCAAAAAAAAAAATAGCTTAATTTTTCTTACTAAATGACTTACGATTTTTCCAGAATTCTTGAATTTTTTACAGACATCTCCAGCCATTGTTTCCTATTGTTTCCTCATATTGGTGAAGTGAAACAAATACACGTAAAGGGCTTCTGACAAGCCTCTTTTCCTTCATAAAGCCCCTATTGTAAAATCCACACTCCCTTCACCCCCATTATTTCATCAGGAAAATGCTATTCAAAAATACCAGTTCAATAATTTCAGTGGTAGTATTTGCTGACATTTATGTGTTCCGCTTTTCCATTTTATTGTCATTTGATCTTGAGAAATGCAGTTTGGTGTGATATACCTTGAAACATGGGGTAGCATACAACCTTGTGTTGCATTCTCGACACTTGAATTTCGTTCTTGTTCCTTTGTTTTGGCGGAACACACGCACTGAATTCACTTACATTACATAAGCCAGTGTCTCATGTGTCTTGTGTCAAGTCTTTTTAGTTGATTTGTGTATGGGGCTTGTCTTTCTTGTCTTGTGTTCAAAACACAATGTGGGAAAGGTTCTTTATTGATGTGGAGTGGCTGTTTGTTGTAACCCACTTGGACTTCCTGTAATCCTGTGAGCTACAGGTACAGTAAGTTGACAGTCTGTATTGCCAGTGCACTGTTTGAAGTTTGTGTCAGTGATGTCATCTGTGTCGTTGCCAGTGATACTCACTCTGAGCAGAAATTTCTGATGAATGTGCATTACAAGTCCAATCTAATACAGGATCCATGATGTCTTGGTCTGAGCTTTCGCCTTGTAGCTACACAGCTAAATGCACTTTGACACAATTAGGCACACAACAAACCTTTGAGTCTGATCATAATTCAAACGTCTACACTGCCTGCCCTGTCACATGTTATTGCTGAGACAGGGAACGGACTGAACTGTTGAGTTGAGTTGAATAAGCATGAACCTACAATTCAAAGCAGTCGCAAAGAAATCCTTACAACAGAATGAAGGTCCCATTTTACACTAACCAGAGAAATAGAAGTCAGTATTCATTGCTTCCTGTCCTACTAATAGCATAATGAACTTATTCGCCACAGCACACAGTTAAGCCAGCACTACCTCAAAACCTAACATCATTATAAGACTGGAACCTAAGCATTGTCTGACAATGCATGTTTCTTGCCTGAATAACAGTTACACTAAAACACAGATTTTATGGTTTTGTGGAGCTATGTAAAAGTGGCATAAAATCTGGGAAGCATTGTTCTTTTGGGCATTTGACTGGAGCCATTCAAAAAGTGCATAAAATCACTGAAAACATGAAATGGAGGAATATAAAATTAGAGTTTACTGTAGGTACATCAGTTACATTAATTTCTACATCTGCTTTGCTCTCCCATTTAAAAGTTAATTCACTTCAATATACAATAATTTTGAAGGTGTTTTCCTGTTTTTATTGTCAGCTTAATTGCCAAATATGTAACGTTTGTCTCTAGGCCCATTCTTTTCCAAACAAATTCTTTCTTTCCTGCCTTGTGTAGATAGGATTGTCTGCCATGTTATCCAGGGGAATGCAGCCATTTTAATAGCAGTTTTCAACTGCATTTTTGACTTGTACACACTTTGAGAAAAGTGACTGAAAATGTATTGTCTATGTGAGAACTTTATTTATTACCTTCAGATTGGCTATATTGGAACTCTGTAGCTTGTAATTGAGACAGTATAGAGTACAGATTGCAACCTGACAAAACAAAATGGCCAGTTCATATGAACAGAGTCTGTAACATGCATTTCTTAAGTTGTACATGGGAAATTACTTAGCATGTTCTAATTAGAAAACTAGGGGAGTGCATGTGCAATGTGACTTCAAACAAATTTACAAGCAAAAGTTGTATTGATATTAAATAGATTAATTAAATGAAATGATTGAATATGTGGAAATAAAATGCCAACTAGATGCAGCAGAGGTTTTTATTGCAGATCTTATTGCTTGCTGAACATGTTTCGGGCACCGCTATGCCCATCATCAGGAGCTCAAGAGTATTATACAGTGGTTGCTGCCTGTGGTATTTCGTGCTGTGGTTTTCAAGTTGCTGGTCTGGTGTGGAGCTCCACACCAGACCAGAAATTTGAAAAACTTGAGCTCCTGATGATGGGCATAGTGGTGCCCAAAACATGTTGAGCAAGCAATAAGATCTGCAATAAAAACCTCTGTTGCATCTAGTTGGCATTTTATTTCCACATTTTTACAACGATGCATGGTCAAAACCACATCAGAAATGATTGAAATCAATGCAGATCATTACAGTATTTACCCCACTGCTTGTACCACAACATTTATGCATAAACATTGTCATAAAAGTTTTTTCCTTGTAATATTCTGTTTATCTGATCATTATTTACTGTTTGGGATTTTGTATAGCCGTCCAATTCGGCTGGAGAATTTCACAGAGCACTACCGCATGATGTCTGCTGATTCAGACTTCCGATTCTCAGAAGAATTTGAGGAGCTAAAGCACGTTGGCCGAGAGCAGCCATGTTCGGCTGCAGATCTGCCCTGCAACCGCCCCAAGAATCGTTTCACCAATATTCTCCCATATGATCACTCTCGCTTCAAACTTCAGCCCGTAGATGACGAAGAGGGCTCGGACTACATCAATGCGAACTATGTGCCAGTAAGTACACATAATATGAATTGTGATAAAACTGTTCATCATAACTTAAGTGTGGGCATGATTTTTATTCTGTATTTCTTATTTGTACTGCACAAGAATTTAGAAGGGGATATCTTTGGTTGCTCTCAGTGAGTTTTTGCACCCTCTGATGAATGGTGGTTACCGATGATGACTAATATGGCAGCCAAAGGTTTATTAATATCACAAATCCCAACACTTTATTAACATGAAAGAGTAATAAAATGAGAAGTTGTTATACCACATCAATCATCTTCCTTCTGATCTATCAAAATACCAAACAAAGCAAATACTTAGGGTTGCTTGCTCACTGCACCAACGTTCACTAAATTGGCTGCCACAGGCTGGCTATAAAGTAGATTTACATCTCAAAATTCTTATATTTCCCTAAACAAATATTGTATACATAAACTGACAATTAAAAATTTACTTGCAAAATGGCACATGACTCATGCATCCATCCTCCTTGTTTGATCCTGACAATCGTCAAGCCATTACAAGGTCCACCATTCATGGCCAACCCTTACTCGAAATAGAATTTTATTACAAAGCGTCTTTCCAAGACTGCATATTCATAGAGGTTTCCATCCCTCCTGGTCAGTCGTGAACTCCTTTCCAACCTCAAGTATTTAGTGAGTTGAATGTTGTTTGGAGGTTATGTACAAAGACATGTATTTTGTGATCTTTAGTTTTCTTAAGTGGTAATGAGGTCTCATATCTTAGATTTTTTAGTTTTAAAGTGTAGACATTATATATGTATCCTTCAACTAACCTTATAAGTGTCATATTGTGTGTATTGTTTTATCTTATATTATGTTATTTATTTGATTAAGGTATCGACTGTTCTCATAAAATTCTTGAATTAAGAATGAGAGAAAAATGATACAGACCAGACAGTAATGAAATTAGCTGCTCTGGAAACTCGTACACTTCATCCTGAACAAGACTGACTGCACTTTTGCAGAAATGGTTCTGTCAAAAACAAGAATGGAAATGCTGGAACAGGAATTCTTTGCAAATTGTTTAGCTTCTATTTAACACATGGACAACTTTGGTGGAGAGCTAGAAGCAATGAACATTGCACTAATGCAACTTTTTAGTGGAACTGGGTTCTTCTAAAAGGCTGTTACGTTCAGTGATTTAACTGCAACAGTACAGTCACTAGCGCAGGTTGCCACACCCTCCAGCAAGGGGGTTGCGGAAACTTCAATGGGTCCCATCCCACTGCAGGGTTATGGGTCATGAAATGTCATATTATTAGGTGAAGAAGGGTACAAAAATAAGCGAAAAATTTCATTCTGTCAAACTAAGAGTAAAAATAAATGTCCAAGCTGACCTTACAAGATAAGCCACTGAAAGCCAACACACCCTGGTTCAAAATGGGTAGGAACAGAAATGTAATTCCTGATTTCCCAAGAGACGGCAGTGGTAACCTTCAATTAATGACTGCTCGTGATTTTCTAGCAGCTCACATACACAGACTGTCAATTTACCCATCTACTGTGTGTGTCTCATGCAAAGATGATAAAGCTGTAATGAATCAAGATATATTCTAGATTGCCCGGCTTTAAACTGTTGGAATATTCAGGCCCTGTAAAATCATACTGGGATGTTAGAAGCCAAATGGAATTTTACTACTACTACATCCAGGTTCACCCTGACATGTTCTTTTTTTCAGGCTTCAGAATTGTGACTGGGGGATTGTTTAATTTTCCAAAAATGTCCGGGCTATTGGCCCTTGTCGATAGTGACACTAATTTTTTGTTGGTCATTACATACGTTACAGTCCGTAGTTCTTGTAGGCCCTGTTTCAACTTCAAAACTTATTTTCACATTCACTTTTGGTGGATCCAAACATGTTCACACACAGCCTAGTAATGGTCATTAATTTTAAATTGTGTGCGGTACAGTGGAGGACGTGTTGTGTGCTGTTTAGTGTGTGTGCGTGTTGTTTCTGTTTCATTCTTACAATGGGGAAAAGAAAGTGTACCTTCACGGATGAACTAAAAAGCAAGTATACGTGTTTCTGAAGTGGTCGCAACAAGTGGAAGCCAAATGCACGGTATATAAACCAGGAACTTACATGTATGTTGCGAACAGGGGTGCTCTTGATCTTCGAACCCACATTGAATGTGAGAAGCACCAGAAAGCTATTAGAGGTGAAACAAGTTCAGCAAAAGTAACTGGTTTTTTTACTACATCAGGGAGCAAATCAGATGATGCTGTGTTAGCAGCAGAAGGTGCATTTGCATTTCATACTGTGCAACATCATAGTAGTTACAAGACAGTAGACTGCACATCTGTTCTATTCAAAACAATATTCTGAAATAACCTGAAAATTTTCAGTATTTAATAATGATATGAAAAACCTGTGTGACTGACATTTATTAATTTAAAAGTGTCAGTCTTAATCACAAATTAGGATATAACTGGTTCATCACTCTTGCTGAGCCAGGACCAATTGTCAGAAAATGAGTATGAGGTAAGTCAGTTTGTTTTATCAGAAATAATGCCTAATGTATTAAAAGAGGCGTGGGATATTCAGTTTATATTCCCTCACAAACATGTGAGCAGCAAACACTGTACACATCATGCTTGCTTAATGTGTCATAGAGTTAATAGTACAGATAATGAAGGGTCTAAAAATAACAGCATATGGAATACTATGTTCTAAAGTTATTACTATGTATTTACAGGTACCAGAAAGTTATGTCATATATATTTTCCTGTTTTGTTTTTGTATGATTGTCCTGTAGATGTTGGATGATTTATACATATGAATTAATTTTCATTTCACAGGGCTATAATTCACCTCGAGAATTCCTTGTGACACAAGGGCCACTGCATTCAACACGAGATGACTTCTGGCGGATGTGTTGGGAAAGCAACTCTCGTGCCATAGTGATGCTAACACGTTGTATTGAGAAGGGGCGTGAAAAATGTGATCATTACTGGCCTTATGACACAATGCCAGTCTATTATGGAGACATCTCTGTACAAATACTCAATGACAGCCACTATCAGGATTGGAGCATCACAGAGTTCATGATGTGTAGAGTGAGTGATGCCCTTTGTTTTGAAAGCACAAGCTAACCGATTGGCATGTTTAACATTGTAATTGGAGTGGCTGCATGTTGCTTGTGATGGTAACTGTTTCTTGACTTGTGTCACAGAATGATGGTAATTGCATAACTTTGTACTGTTTACTTTGAATCTCAGAAGGTACTGTTAGGATTGTTACATGCTTTGCATGAAGTGTATACAGCCCCATTCATAGGTTGCACGTTCTAGTTTTGCCTATTTGCAGAAGAATAATGGTGTAGGCCTTTGGCACATTCAGGGTCACACTTGCATAACCCAATTAGTAATATACACAGGTTGTGGCTTCAGTGGTCTAGGAGTAAGTGTGCTGGCCTTTAGTACCCAAGTTCGCGGGTTCAAACCGGGCCAGAGCCGTCGGTCCCATGTCACAGATTTGCGGCATGCAAAAGATCCCTAAACATAACATGGAAGTCGACATTTAGGCAAAATTACAGGACAATTCTTGCCCATAGAGTTTCTCCTTTCGCTGCTATGGGTCTCTCACGTTGTGTAGACATGGGAGGACACCTGGCGGCAGAAGCGAGAACTTCTAAATCAGGGGGGACCCAGGGTTGCACAATAAGCCTCTATGCTGCAGTGCATCTGAGGTGTATGCCTCGGGCCCTGCTTGTGAAGAAGAAGAAGAATATACACAGGTTCATCTGCCCACATGTCTCACTCAGTAATGTTTACCTAGATGCTGTGAAATGTGGGGTTTACTTCAGACTACCTTTCACAGTTTTTTAAAACAAATTGTTTCTTTCATGTTTTAATTATATCTGGTAAGTGTATGTAGGTGTTGATGAAGATTGTAAGGATTAAAAGATTAGAAAAGTGGTATCTCTCAGTATATAAAGAGTGATATCAGGTAGTCATAAACACAACTATGTTAAATTTATTAGCTATATGATGGAGGTTGCTAGCAACTACATGTTTCGGCCTTTATGGTGGCCATCATCAGTTTGTACATAGTAGAGTAAGAGTAACTGAGTACAATGTGCAAACTTTCATAACTTTGATGTTGAGATCTCGAGCACCTTAACAGTATATACGAGGCAGAGTCAAATGAAAACCTTAAAAGTGTGATAAAAATTCAAAACACTGCTCGATTGTCCTGTCATTTGGCAACAGTGATACTCATGGATTGAAGAGTGGCCAACAGGTGACAGTATGATGGAGGAACACAACACAATGGCGCAGCAGTAGTGTAAAGATGGCGGCCCCACTTGCAACATGCACCAAAGAGGAACAGCATTCTGTCATTCATTTTTTACGAGGTGAAGGAGTGAAACCCATCGAAATTCATCGATGAATGGAAGTTCAGTATGGTGATGCATGTCTGTCACTACAGCAAGTGTACGAATGGAGTAGGAAGTTCCTAAACAGTGTTAGTTCTGTAACAGACTCTCCTCGACCAGGTTACGCACACCGAGTAGTGACACCAGAGGTCATGGCAGCAGTTGAAGCCATCATGAAGGAAAATCGCCACATAACAGTGCATGAAATAGCTGCACATTTGCATATGAGTCATGGATCAACAAACCATATCGTCCATGATGTTCCGCAGTTCCATAAAGTGTCTGCAAGTTGGGTGCCACACCAGCTGACTGCAGAACTGAAAGAACATGCTGATGCTTGCCAGGAACTTTTGAAATGCTTTGAAGCAGAAGGTGATGGCTTTCTAGGAAGAATTGTTACTGGAGACGAAACTTGGGTCTACTACCACCAGCCAGAAACCAAGAAAGCAAGCAAGGAATGGCGCCATACCTCCTCGCCAAAATCGAAAAAATTCCGCACATAACCATCTGTGGGAGAGGTTGTGCTGACTCTCTTTTCGGATGAACAAGAGGTAATTATGGAGCACTGTATGCCCAGGGGGAACACTGTGACCAGTGTAATGTATGCAGATCTCCTCAGGAATCACCTACATCCTGCAATCAAGTCCAAATGACATGGACTTCTGAGTACAGGTGTTTTGTTGCAACATGACAATGCTCGGCTCCGTACTGCCCGTTCAACTGTTGCAACAATCCAAGATCTGTCCTTTGAGTGTCTTCCACATCCACCGTACTGCCAGACCTTGCCCCAAGTAATTTTCACGTCTTTGAACCACTCAAAGAGGCAATGGGAGGCAAGTCATTCAGGTCTGACGAAGACGTGCAGCAGGCAGTACACAAGTGGCTGCGCTCTCAGCCAAAAGACTTTTTTCTAGAGGTATTCATGCACTTCTGAAGTGCTGGAACACTTCTATGGAATGCAATGGAGATTACATAGAAAAATGATGTCATTGTGTACCTTATGTGTTCAATAAATTATGAGATAAAAAATATTTCAGGTTTTCATTTGACTCACCCTCGTATATACATATCAGATGATGATGATTGGATGTCTATCTGATGATGAACAAGAGTCAGTGGCGGCAGGGGGTGCCGAGTTTGTGGAAGCCAGTGTTAAGGTGCTTGAGATCTCGACATCAAAGTTATGAAAGTTTGCACATTGTGCTCAGTTACTCTTGCTCTACTATGTACAACCTGATGATGGCCACCATAAAGGCCGAAACATGTAGTTGCTAGCTACCTCCATCATATAGCTAATAAATTTAATATAGTTGTGTTTGTGACTACCTGATATCACTCTTCATATACTATGATTTATACACAACGGGGATGCCACAGCAAAAAAAAAAAAAAATCTCTTTTAGAGAGAGTGGAAGTGTCGAGTAAGTTGGACAGGAGGAGGACTATGTCATGGTATGCCGCCATTAACGTTTAAATGAATCTGTGATATGTTGTCTCAAGAAAAATGAAGACAAGATTAGGAGAAGTGTTATGGCCAGTGCTCCATTTCAATGGAAAATGTCCTGTGTAAGTCTTCATGATGCCTTAAGGGCCTTGTGTGTTTTTCTGGAAGATATTACACAGAGTAGGCTGCCAGTAAGTGGTGCTGTGGTGGGAGAGAAGGCCACTGGATGATGAAACCTAGCTGATATAACAAGTCCTTGGGCCCAAAAAGGCAAGAAGAACCATTTTACAATATTTTGGAGGTCAAATATGAAAACTTGGGAACAAAGCAGTTATTTCTTGATTGGAACAGTTACTTTGTTCATGAGATTAAAACATACTTGAAGTCCAAGGATCTGGCACTCATGGTCCTCCTTGTCTTCCATAGTGCCCCAGGGCTGTAGGATCCTTGGTATCACCCATCCAAATATGAAGTAGAGTGTTTTATCAAGGACATTACCTCACTCCAGCAGCTGCTAGATCAGGGAATTATCACAACTTGTAAGAGCTATTACACATGCTGCATCATCTGCAGTACTTAAATACCAGCAAGATGGAGACCCTTTGGTAGTGTCAATGACTACTGGATATTGTACAGCATAGCAGATTGAATTATAAATCATCCTTGGAGGTGCTGGAGTCCATGACTCTGAAAGGCTATTGGAAGAAGTGTGGTCTGAAACATTTAAAACAAGGCAGCACAAATCCTGGTTGGGCAACCAAATTTTACAGTGGCATCTAATATTTCTGGGTTGTTTCATGTCACCCTTTTGGCACCCAGAATTCTGGGAAAGTTTTGCACCTTTCAGTTAATGACTTTGGGTATTCCCCAACCAGCAGAACAGAATAAGAAACATCCTCCTGTTAGCCCATGCAGTTCCAAGTGAAGGATTCTCAGATAGGACAGCGGCTGATTTCCATAGTTTCTTGGCTATCATGCTTCTAAGTTGACTGTGGGTGACTTTGAACAGCTGTCAGTGCCAAGTGAACCAGAAAATGAAGTCTGTGACACCACTGAGGAGAGGCCTGGGATGACTACCAGTGCTCTGAAGAAAGGCTTCTGTTGGCAAACAACATAGTTTAATATTTCTTTGAAGTCAGCAAATTTATGGGTAGGCACAAAATGGAGCCATTCGTGGTAGCATACAAGGAGGAGTATAAGAACACACAGAGGAAGGCAAAGCAATCAAAGATCACATCGTCTACAGCAAGTGTTCTTTTTCTTCTTCTGCTGTGCATTCATTATGACATTTGGTCACCCTGAGAACCTTCAGCCAGGAACGCTGATGTCATCTCAATCAGTAGCACCACAAATGTTTTTGTGTTTATGAACCTTGATCTGTCATGTGTGAAGGCACATGATACTTTATCATGGCTGAAATTTTCACTGTAGGTGTGGTCATTTAAATTTCTGCAATGCAATTATACACACAACAAATTACGTGAATTACATTTTAAAATTACGCAGTCCAAAAGAACTAGATTAAAAAAAAAATGTTTATTTGTATGCATATTTTTTAATATTCTTCAGGCAGTAATCTTTGTTAGATTGAATTGTCTTACACTTACTTACTATATTTTTCCACTACTTTTCTTCACTTATATCTATGTTTGTCAGGAGCCAGAAAATGTTTGACTGTAATTGTACATTCCACACAAGTCTGATCAAATTTGATGTGATTTTGACCGTGCATTGTCGTTAATATGTGGAAATAAAATGCCAACTAGATGCAACAGAGGTTTTTATTGCAAATCTTATTGCTTGCTCAACATGTTTCGGGCACCACTATGCCCATCATCAGG
>Ga0209628_10003820_pt1 | contig 10692 bp, 11 predicted proteins | sample TergutCu122P4_FD_187285 | JGI IMG/M metagenome (GOLD analysis project Ga0209628, IMG submission 187285) | Cubitermes ugandensis P4 segment gut microbial communities from Kakamega Forest, Kenya - Cu122 P4 (SPAdes) (version 2) | ecosystem: Host-associated > Arthropoda: Insects > Digestive system... | reverse complement strand
AACCTAAACAACTCAACCGCACAAACAAGACGCCCCTTCACCTTAGAAAAACACTTACTCTCCCTAACCAAACGCCCAACACGCTCACGCAAAATACTATTAAAATTCTCCACCTCAGTCGTCTCAATATCCCCCAAAGAAGGCTCACCATAAACAACCAACTTTTTCTTATCAACCACTTTATCATGCTTCTTTATCTTAATCAACTGACCATAATCAATAAGTCCCAATTGAAAGCATAAAGGCAAAACATATGTATAATCATCGTTGCCATCGGTAAACACTTCCAAAGGACACTGCAAAGAAGGCACTTTAAGCACTTTGGCAAGCTTACGCACCATACACAAACAAGTCTGTTGTGTCCATTTGCCCGCAGAGAACGCTGTAAACAAGTAAGATTTTCTTTTTATGGCTGTGTAGAGGTAGCAGTCACCGTTTTCAGGCTCAACTTGGCCGCTTCGCTTAAGTGTTTTCTCTTTTTTTAATAAACGTCCAAAGCTCATCGCATTCAAGCTGGGAAAATCCCACGTTTTTCATCAAATAATCGTTTACTTTTGTAGCATGTTCGGCCATGTCCTCTAGGAGGTTGCCGATGGTGTCTCGGTGGTGTCCTGTGAGTCGTTCTATGCTTCTTATACCGTTTTTCTCTACTAGGTGTTTGCATATGTTTGTTATTTGTTGTTCGGTTAGGTGTTTTCGATAGAGGGGTGTGTTTTTGGTTTGGGTGAAGAATTTGTTGCAGTGGAGGCATTTGTATACTTGATGGCCTGCGCGGTTTTTGCCGTGTTTTATGGTGTTTTTGTTTTTTCTTTTTGATAGTATTTGCATTGGATGTTTTGGCATGGTGGAATGTTAGTATCTCTTGGGCGTGTCATGCTGTTATCTTGATGTCAAGTCCTATATAAACAAATCTATACTAGGACACTGCCGAAAAATTTAAACAAACCACACTGTGGGCATAATCACCCAACCCATTATTTTGTATGTACACAAAACCCTGCAGAATTTAGGTTATAACAATGGTTTTCTTATTCTTTTAGACGAAACATAAGACAAAAACGAGGTGCCCGTCAGCAAACAACAATATTCACAAAAACACTCTGCCACAACATCCACACAACAAAAACCACCACAAAATAGTTTTGTCCCAATGCCAGTTGTTATAACACTTTTTATAAAACAGGTCAGTTGATTATTGTTGGCATTGTTTTTGTTAAAAATATAAATAATATTAATTGTTAGTTTATGTTAGTTAGGGTTATGTCATTTGGCTGAGAAACGGAAGTGGCAGCATGTTTTCATGCTTTTAAAGTTGTCAGAGTTAGGTGCGTATCGTAGGGTTACTAAGGTGTCTACGGATTTTTTAGCTGGAAAGTTGGAGATATCGCAGCAGACGGCTTCGCGTTATCTTATTGAGCTTGATCGTAAGGGGTGGATTAAGCGGAGTGTTACGTCTGAGGGTAGTTTAGTAAAGATTGATGACGGGGGTATACGGGAATTGGTTAAGCTTTATTCTAATTTGAAACTTGTTATTGAAACAGGTTATCCGTTGTCTGTTACTTTGGAAGGTACTGTTTTTACGGGGTTAGGTCAAGGGGCATATTATATTTCAAAAGATAATTATTTGAAACAAATCACAGAAAAGTTAGGGTTTAAACCGTATAATGGTACGTTAAATCTAAAATTATCTAATGAGCATGATATTAAAATGCGTATGGAGTTAGAGGTTTGTCCAGCAATTGAAATTGAAGGATTTAAAAATATAGACCGTAGCTTTGGCTTAGTAAAATGTTACCCTACAATAATTGACAATAAAGTTAAAGGTGCTGTAGTGATAGCTACACGTAGCCATTATGATACGTCAGTAATAGAAATTATAGCACCCATGTCACTGCGCAAACATTTAAAACTTAAAGATGGGCACAAAGTAAAAGTCGAAATTTTCACATCACCCACTAATAAAACATAAGAAACAACAGCTAGTTACAGTTATAATTCATAACGCCACTTTAATACTCTAAGAGATGTGTAAAAGATAATTGTTTATCAACAGCTAAGCTTATGTGTAGAATGTTTATGTGGACCCGGTCGGATTTGAACCAACGACCAACAGATTATGAGTCTGGCGCTCCACCTAGCTGAGCTACGGGTCCAGTGTATATTTAACGTGTTATACCTCTTTTATAAATCATTTAAATATTTTCTATTATTTATCTGGTTTTTTGACTTATTGCTCCTTTAGTATAGGGTATGAATTCACGAATTTGTTCTATAGAGGTTTTTCCTAGTTTTTCTTTATCTTCTTTTGAGAGCTTTAACATAAGAGTTTTCAATATCATAGTTAGCAAATCTTTACCCTGATAATCACCGGGTACAAGTATAACATATGATTTAGCTTTTGCACAAACAGTAGCCACAGAACCCCCTATAAAACAAGCGTTTTCCTCATTAACCATTACTCCAACAGCTGTTTTAAGAGGTGTATTGCGCATCCAATTACGTTTCCCAATCACAAAAAAAGCACCATGAGGTATAGACTCACCTGAAGGACCACTTTTGCTTAACTGATCAACCTTTACCCAGTAAACATCAGCTAAACCAACATTTTCGCGCCAAGCACGACAAAACGCCGCAGCATACTCACCTGCTTCCCTTAAAGCCTGATCAGTAACCAATTTACCCTCAGCCTTAACAACTACAAAAGGTGACCCGGTAATTTCAGCATGAAACACTACATCCTCTTGAAGAGTATACTTTTTAATCAAAATATCATTAGTCACAACATCCTTACCGGCAACCACCAAAAAACCATCAGAAGTAGTAAAATGACGGAACTTTTCATACCACTCCTTGGCCTTAATTTTACGTTTCGCAAGAGCCTCAAGCATTTCCGCAGGCTTAAGACTGCGAATATTCTCAGCCTCCAAAAGTTCACGTTCAACCTTTACCAGCTTACGCCTAGACTCCTCAAGTGCCACAACAGTACCCACAGACTTCTGCTTAGCCCTCTTCCCACGCTCATAATACTCATTAGCATTATCAAAAACAGACAAACGCACACTCAAACCAAAACGTAAATCATCAACAAAAAAATTAACAATTAACCCTTTAGCATCAACACTCTCAGCATACACCTCAGGCACCTTGCCCGCTACCTTATCCGCGAAAACCTGCGCAAAAACATCATGCCACTCAACACCACGCTGATTCGCAACAACAAGTTTGTTTAAAAAACTCTCAAACTCACCAAAATGGGCATAAATAGTGTTACCAATCATTTTGTCTCGCTCTGACTTAGCTTCCTCCTCAGTAAGAGATTTTTCTTGATCAGCAATCACACGCTTAAGCCGCTTCTGCTCAGTCTGCAACTTGTCAACTTTAACACTTACCAACCCTCGCTCAACAGTACGAACTTTTAAGAAAAACTCATCAAGAGCCTCACTAAATGTTTGAAAACCCTTAAATGCGTAACCTTCATAACTCTGCATCTGAAGGGGAACCACATCTAAATAGTCCTCATCACCATCATCACCAATAATAATACGAGAGCTGAAATTGCCCTCAAATAAACAAGTTAACAACGTCTGCATCATGTTAAATATGTCTATAATGTTATCAGGGGTTAAATTTTTACAAAGTACCATTTTGTCTATGCCAGCTTGAAGTAAAATCTCCTCAGCATAAGTACCACCAATACCAACAGATCGGGCTAGCACACGAACAATTTCAACATCACCTGAAACTTCAAGTATCGCTTGCAAATCCGACAGTGAAAGCTTTAACGGGTTTTTACCAGTTGACGGAGGAAACAAGAATTTTTCACCGCGTAAAATATTACGATCACGCATTTTTTTAAAAAACAGTGCTTGAATAATCACATTATCAGGATTAACCAGTATAAAGTTACCATCGCTAAACAATTCCACTACAAGTCGTAACAAACCAGTTTTTGTTCTAAACCCCAAAATCACAATTCGTTCAAATTCATACTGTTCAATACTATCAAACCATGAATCTCTTAAATACTGACGTAACATCATACAAAACGCTGGCGGCGTTGCAGGACTCTCCTCAGCGTACATTGTTGAATGAATTCTTCTACCGGCTTCAACTACTAAACGAGTATGCGGCATGTTAGCTTTGTGAAGTTTAAAAACTATGGTTTTTTTGTCAAACTGGTGAATATTATTTACACGTGAACCTAGAACTAACTCTTTTAATTCACTTACTGCAGCTGTAACATCGAAACTTGTAAACTCGTTTTTAGGCAACAAATACACCATTAACTGAAAACATATCATCATTGTAACTTATAAAACAAAGGTAGCTGTATTTGAAAAAAATAAGTGAAAAGCAGCAAACATGTTTTCTTAAAGAGAAGTCATTTATAGAGGACACATTTTATAATGATAAAGCTTATTCATAAATAAGGGAGAAAGAAAAATGAAGACTGTAGCAACAATTTACTGGCTAAGAGTTGCATTAGGAGTTACTGCTGGAATAATATGCGCAGCCGCGTCAAGACTTTTAGAAACCAAAGCAGGAATAGATGGAACATCTGTCTTACTCTGGTCAATCACACTTGCACTGCTAATTTACTTATTTTCATACCGTCTACTAAGAGCAAAATTCCAGAACAAAGTTGAATCACCCTCAAAAATAACAATGACAGGCATAGGCATATACTTCATTTCATGGCTAACATTCTACATACTATTCTACACAATAATCCTTGCAGCCACAGGAACAATACCCACACCAGATGATACTATAATAACAGACAGTTTAATGCTCCTATAAACATAAAAACAAAACAAAAAAATAATAGACTTCTTGCAAAACTAGGTAGTTACAGTGTTTTGAGTTGTTACTGTAATTGCAGAGAATGTTTTAGTTTAAGGTTTAACCACTCTTCAACACCGACAGTTTTGAAAAAAAAGAACAGTTTTGCAAAAAGTCTAATGAATTACCGTAACTTTTCGTCGTTATGCCTAGGTTAGGGCCATTTTAGTGAGCTTTGGATCTTTAGAGGCATTCCGTGTCAGTTAACGAATCTGCTACATATGGCATAACTATGGCATAAATGTTTTTTGAAAATTGTGATTAAAAAACCAAAAGCGACCTAAAAACAACACCAAACCTTCAACTTGTGGCATAAAACTACAAATTTACGGTAATTATTCTTTTTTAGCTTCATCTTCAGCATTAACCACAGATTCAGAAACACTTGCTTGCTTCTTTGCCTTCACAGAAACTTTTTTATCACCATTAAAAAAGTTAGCTATAGTCACCTGGCTTTTATCACTACGAACAGTTTCAATAACTTCTTCAGCATCACCAGCTACATCAACAACAGTCTTTGAACTAGTTGAACTTGCAGAAGCAGAAATATCCATGCGAGTTAAAATCCGCATACAATCAGCCCAAGCAGAAAAATAACCGCGATCAAAATCACCATGAAGTCCACTGCGCATATTATCCAAAAATTCTCGACGATACGCATGAAGAGACACTTTGTCACTTAAATCCAGTTTTGAAAAAAACGAGTAAGTATCATTAGCATTTTTTCTTGAAAGATACATACCATATAAAGCACGGAAATATCCTCTGTTCCACTCAGTTTTTTGCAGTTTCTGTTTCACTCTCTCCAGTTCACGTTCAGCTTCAGCATGCTGCCTATTAACAACCAGCTGAAAATAACGCGTTACTAATGCTTGAGGTATAGGCATATTTAACGACCACGAGATTTAGTTGCTTGCTCTTCTTCAGAGACATCCTCTATACCGTTTTCGGTGACTTTAAGCATTTCCTCTCCTTCAGGCAAATAAGGACTTGAAACAAGACGCGCAATACGTATAGGACCATTAGAAGCACGTCGCAAATATATACGCGTCTGACTAGTATGACCAACAATATTACCGCCAATCGGATGAAGAGCATCACCAAAAAACTGATCAGGCTTAGACATTACCTGATTTGTCACAACAGCAACAGCATTAAACGCACGAGCTAAAGCAGTAAGCTTATGCATATGTTTATTTAGCCTCTGCTGACGACAAGCAAGCATTTCTCGACCTATATATTCACTACGAAAATGCGCTGTTAACGAATCGACAATTATTAACTTTATATTATTTGCCTTAATAATCTCATCAGAATTCTCCAACAAAAACATCTGATGATCAGAAGTGTAAGCCTCAGCATAAATTATATTTTTCACAACTTCCTCAGGATCAAGCCCTAAATGTTTAGACATTTGAACAATACGCTCAAGCCTGAAAGTATTTTCCGTATCAATATACAATACACCACCATTAAGACCACCTCTTTCAACTGGCAACTGAACATTCACACACATCTGATGACAAAGTTGACTTTTTCCACAACCATATTCGCCATAAAATTCAGTTATTGTCTGAGTCTCTAAACCACCGTCAACCATTTTATCAAGAGCTTTACTACCTGTGGTTAAACGGGCAATACTTTGCCGTTGTTTATATAATTGATCAGCACGGATAAAAGATACACCAACAGATGTACGAGCTGCTTGTATTACTTGTAGCGCTTTTTTTTCGCTTATGCCTATAGGTTCGAGTTCTCGTATTGTTGCCATCGCTAGGGATTCTACTGTACGGTATCCGAGGTCTCGTAGTTTTTGAGCGGTTGCGGGTCCGACTCCTGGCAGGTCTTCTATGAATTCGTATTTTTCGGTTGTTGTTTCTGTTTCTTGTTGTTCGTCTATATCTGTGGGCATTATTTTCACTCTTTATGATTGTTGTATAGGAGACTATTTAAAATTCCCTAAAAGATTCGGTTTATGGTTGGAAAAGTTGGGTAAAAGTGAAAAGCTAGTATGTTGTTGGTTATTTGTAGTGTTTGGTAAAAGTTGTGTTTGTTGTTGTGTGTTTGGTTTTGTGTTTGTATGGTTTGTTGTTGGGTTTTTGGAGATAATCCTTAAAGCTCAAGTTGTGTTTTTAGGGTGTGAGGATGTATTATGAAGATTGTTTCAGGTCCGGCTTCGAGGGAGCTTGCTGAAAGTGTTGCAAGTATTACGGGTTTACAGAATGTTTCTGTGGTGTTACGGGTTTTTCCTGATGGTGAGTTCTATATTAGGTTAGATGGGGATGTTTTAGGTGAGGATATTGTGATAATTCAAACTACGTGTCCGTCTATGCAGGATGGTAAGCTTTTTCAGTTGGCTTTTATGGCTGATGCTGCTAAGCGTGCGGGTGCGTGTAGGGTTACTGCGGTGGTTCCGTATCTTGCGTATGCTAGGCAGGATAAGTTGTTTTTGTCTGGTGAGGGTATAAGTGCCGAGACTGTTGTGCGTATGTTGGGTGCGTCGGGTGTTGATAGTTTGTTGACGGTAAATATTCATTCAGATAAGGTATTGTCGCAGTTTTCTTTGCCTGTGCAAAGTGTTAGTGCTATTTCGCTTTTGGCGAATTATTTTGTGGAAAAAGGGTTTAGGGGTGCGTATGCTCTTGCGCCTGATAAGGGTGCTTTGTATATTGCAAAGGAGGCACAGCAGGTTTTAGGTGGGGGTATTGGGTATTTAAATAAAGTTCGTGATTATCATACAGGTCAAACTGTTCAGTCAGGGGAAGGGTTAGATGTGGAAGGTAAAACAGTTATAATTTTTGATGATATTATAAGCACAGGAGGCACTATTGTGGGTGCAGTTAAAATTTTAAAAGATCAAGGCGCAAAACAAGTTTTTGCAGCATGCGCTCATCCATTGCTTATGGGAGATGCCGAAAAACGTATGCGAGAAGCAGGTATTGAAGAAATCATTGGCACAGACAGCGTTCCAGGACCATACAGCAAAGTTAGCCTATCACCACTAATAAGTAAACAGTTAAAAGGCGCCAGATAGTGGCTAATCTTTTCTTTTTGCTTTCGGGCGAGAATTCTACTTTGCCGGTTTCAGAAGTGAAGGCGATTTTGGAGTCAGAGGGGTATGTCTATAAAGTGTCAGGGTTGTTGGATCAAGTTTTGCGTTTGGAGTCGGCTGTTGAGAGTGTTAAAGTAGTACCGGTGAGGTCAGCGTTTACAAGGCTTTGTGCGTTGGAGTTGTTTGTTTCTAATGCGAATTATGGGGATATTGTTAAGGCTGTAGCATGGGTTGATTTTAAGAGTGTTTTAAGTTCTGGAGAAAGCTTTGTTGTTAGGATAAATCGTATAAAGACTTATGCTGATCAAGTGTTAAATACTATGGAGCTTGAAGTAAAATTAGGGCAACAAATTCTCAGTCAAGTACCTGAGGCTAAAGTGAATCTTAGGCATCCTGACAAGACTTTTATAGGTATTATTACTGATGAGAAGCTTGTTTTTGGTTTAAAGCTTACTGAAATTAGTAGTAAAACTTTTTCAGAGCGTCGTCCACGTAAAAAACCGTTTTTTCATCCATCTGCGATGCCGGCTAAGCTTGCAAGGTGTATGATAAATCTTGCTCATGGTAAAGCAGAAAAAACGTTACTTGATCCTTTTTGTGGTACAGGTAGCACGTTAATTGAGGCAGCTTATATTGGGTGTTATGTTTTAGGTGTTGATGCTGCTAAACGTATGGTTTTGGGTTGTCGTAAGAATTTGCAGTTTTTTAATATAAATGCTGAAGGGCTTGTTTTAGCTGATGCGCGTAAGTTACCTTTTGTTGAGGTGGACTGTATGGTAACGGATCCTCCGTATGGGCGTTCTGCGAGTACTCTAAAGTCTACTACGCGGGAGTTAGTGCAGGACGTGTTAGCATCTGCTTATAATTTGTTGGCTGTTAGTCATAGGATATGTATTGCGTCGCCTAAAACGTTAAACATTAAAGCGATTGGTGTATCTTTAGGGTTTAAGCATGTTGAGTCTCATTTTGCGTATGTTCATAGTACGTTGACAAGGGAAATAGCGGTGTTTGAGAAGGTGTAAGGTTTGAATATGAGGCTTGTTTTTTTGGGGACAAGTGCGGCTGTACCGACGTTGAATCGTGGTTTGCCGGCTGTTATACTGCAAGGTTCTATGGAGCAGTGGATATTTGATTGTGGAGAGAATATTCAAAGGCAAATGATGGCTACAAAGAGTAGTTTTCATAAGAGAACTAGGGTTTTTCTTACGCATTTGCATGGGGATCATGTTTTAGGTTTGCCCGGTTTGTTGCAAACTATGGCGTTAATGGATAGAAAAGAGTCTATACAGGTTTATGGTCCGGTGGGGATTAGGGATTTTTTGGTTAATTGTCAGCGGTCGTTAAATTTTGAGTTAACGTATCAAGTTGAAGTTTATGAGGTGGTAAAGTCTGGGGTTGTTGTTGAGGAAGATGAGTATTTTGTGGAGGCTGTAAAGTCGAATCATACTGTTGAGAGTTTTAGTTATGCGTTTGAGGAAAAGCCGCGTCCTGGTAAGTTTTTTCCTGAGAAAGCAGTTGCGTTAGGTTTGCCAGAGGGAGAGTTATGGGCTAAGCTTCAAAAAGGTGAAACTGTAACTTTGTTTTCAGGTAATAAAGTTGTAACGTCAAAGGATGTTATGGGTCCAAGCCGGAAGGGGAGGAAAATTGTGTATACGGGGGATACGAAACCGTTTGAGGCTTTTTTGGATTTTGCTAAATGCGCAGACGTGGTTATACATGACTGTACATATGATGATTTATTAGCTGAGAAAGCAGTGGTAACAGGTCATTCAACAGCAGTGCAAGCGGCAGAGCAGGCTAAAAGGGCAGATGCTAAAATGTTAGTGTTAACACATATTAGTGCTAGGTATCCTGATGCGAAAGTATTACTTGAGCAGGCAAAAAAAGTTTTTGAGAACACTATATTAGCTGAGGATCTTTTAGTTATAGAATTACCTACTGCGTAAATGTTAACTTAGTAATTTTTTAAGGTTTTTTAAACTTTCAGGCACATGATCGCAGGATTCAATAATTACGCGTTTGTTGTAACCTATTTTCTTTAAAGTTTTAGCAACTAGACTATAGTCAATTGCACCATATCCAATGCCTAGGTGGTCATCATCTATGCCTTTGTTGTCGCTTACATGTATGTGGGTTATTTTATCTGCAAGTTGTTCAAAGAAGAGGTATGTTTGGTTTTCAAGGCTAGAGTGTCCAATATCTAATACTATACCTATGGGTAATTCGGTTTCTTTGTAGAATTTTTGAAAATCTTCAGGACGACTCATTGTAAACCAGTATTTTGCAGGTAAATTTTCTATAGCAATATTTACACTAAGCTGCTCTGCTACAGCATAAAGCTCCTGTATACTTTTAACATTTTGTTTCCACTCCTCGCCAGGATAGAATTGGGATATTCCTGTCCTAGCACCAGGATGTAAAACCCATAATTTAGCATCTAAAACATGTGCATGATAAAGTGATTTTGTAAGACGAGTTAGAGAAGCATTGAGCATAGTGGGGGAAGGGGAGGCGATATTTATGTCAGCAAATGGCGCGTGTACAGTATATTCTAAATCATAACTCGCCGCGGCTTCTTTAAGTAAATTAACACGATTTTTATCTAACTCGTGAGTGCCATCATCTAAAATTTCGATATACTTTGTGTTTTCATTGTTTAACCGTTTAACCATACGATTAAAAGATTCATGTAAACTATAGAGCATGGAAACACCGACTTTAGCGTCAAACATTTGTAAGCACCTTAGTTGTATTTCTGATAGAAAAACAAAGCAGACTAATTAACTTTTAACATGTAA
>Ga0209628_10003819_pt1 | contig 10692 bp, 14 predicted proteins | sample TergutCu122P4_FD_187285 | JGI IMG/M metagenome (GOLD analysis project Ga0209628, IMG submission 187285) | Cubitermes ugandensis P4 segment gut microbial communities from Kakamega Forest, Kenya - Cu122 P4 (SPAdes) (version 2) | ecosystem: Host-associated > Arthropoda: Insects > Digestive system... | reverse complement strand
GGCCGCCGCCGTGCTGCTGGGGCAGGGCGCCGACGAATTTCTGGGCACGCAGGGCGACCCGTGGGACACCCAATCCGACATGGCCTTCGCCGGCCTGGGCGCCATCGTGGCGCTGGCGCTGTTGAGCCGGGTGCAGGATAGGCAGATTGGGCGGTTGCGGGCGAGTGGGTTGGTTTGACGTGCGCAGTTGCTGCAATCATGCTGCCGCGCCATCCTTAAACTCCCCGCCATGACCGATCCCGCGCCCGATTCCGCCACGCCCCCGCCCCACGCGCCCGGGCTGCTGGCGCAGGTGGCGGCGCTGCCCGCGCTGCCGGGCGTGTATCGCTATTTCGACGCGGCGGGCAACGTGCTCTACGTGGGCAAGGCGCGCAACCTGAAAAAGCGCGTGGCGAGCTACTTTCACAAGAACCACGGGGGCACGCGCATCGGCCACATGGTGAGCAAGATCGCGCGCATGGAGACCACGGTGGTGCGCTCCGAGGCCGAGGCGCTGATTCTGGAAAACAACCTCATCAAGCAGCTTGCGCCCAAGTACAACATCCTGTTTCGCGACGACAAGAGCTACCCCTACCTCAAGCTCACCGGCACGGGCAAGGCGCATGCGCAAGCGGCGCAAGGGGCAGGGCAGGGCGGCAGCGCCAGGCCGGATGACTTTCCCCGCGTGGTCTATTACCGCGGCGCGGTGGACAAGCGCCACCGCTACTTCGGCCCGTACCCCAACGCCTGGGCCGTCAAGGAAAGCATTCAGTTGCTGCAAAAAGTGTTCCGCCTGCGCACCTGCGAAGACACGGTGTTCGCCAACCGCACGCGGCCCTGCCTGCTGTACCAGATCAAACGCTGCACCGCGCCGTGCGTGGGGCTGATCGGCGCCGCCGGCTACGCCGCCGACGTGGCGCATGCCGAGCAGTTCTTGCGCGGCGAAACGCAAACGCTGCTGCACACGCTGGAGCAGCGCATGCTCGCGCACGCCGAAAAGCTTGAGTTCGAACAAGCCGCCGCGCTGCGCAACCAGATCGAGGCGCTCTCGCGCGTGTTGCACCAGCAGGCCGTCGATGTGGGCGGCGCGGCGGATGTGGACATCCTCGCCGTCAAGGTGCAGGGCGGGCGCGCCTGCGTCAATCTGGCCATGGTGCGCGGCGGCCGGCACCTGGGCGACCGCGCCTACTTTCCCAGCCATGTGGAAGACGCGCGGGCGCTGGCGTTTGACGAAAGCGATGCGGAGCTGCCCACCGTCGAAGCGCAGGTGCTCGACGCCTTCATCGCCCAGCACTACCTGAGCGCCCCCGCGCCGGGGCAGTTGATCACCAGCGAGCCGGTCGCCCGCTCGCTGCTGCACGCGCTGGCGGACAAGGAAGAGGCGCGCATCACCGCCACCCACGCCCCGCGCGGCCAGCGCCGCGTGTGGCTGCAAATGGCCGAGCAAAACGCCGCCCTGCAACTGGCCCGCCTGCTGGCCGAAGAAGGCTCGCAGCAAGCGCGCACCCGCGCCCTGGCCGAGGCGCTGGACTTGCCCGTGGAGCAACTCGATGAACTGCGCATCGAATGCTTCGACATCAGCCACACCGCAGGCGAAGCCACGCAGGCCAGTTGCGTCGTCTTCCAGGGCCACCGCATGGTCAGCAGCGAATACCGGCGGTACAAGATTGAAGACATCACCGGAGGTGACGATTACGCCGCCATGCGCCAGGTGCTGGAACGCCGCTACGGAAAAATCGCCGAGGCGCTGCGTGAGCAGCCGGATATTCCACTCGCATCAAATTCGTCGTCATTCCCGCGAAAGCGGGAATCCAGTAACGTCACCTCGGAACCACCGCCTCTGGATTCCCGCCTTCGCGGGAATGACGAAGGAAAAATCAGGATGCCCGACCTGGTCCTGATCGACGGCGGCAAAGGCCAGGTCGCCGTTGCCCGCCAAGTCTTCGAGGCGCAGGGGCTGGACGTATCCCTGATCGCCGGCGTCGAAAAAGGCGAGGGCCGCAAAGTCGGCCTGGAAGAGCTGGTATTTGCCGACGGACGCGAAAAAGTCGCCCTGGGCAAAGACAGCGCCGCGCTCATGCTCATCGCCCAGATCCGCGACGAGGCGCACCGCTTCGCCATCACCGGCATGCGGGCGCAGCGCGCCCGGGTGCGCACGGGCGCCAGCCGCCTGGAAGAAATCCCCGGCATCGGCCCCAAAAAACGCGCCGCCCTCCTGCAACGCTTTGGCGGCGTGCGCGGCGTGGAAGCGGCCAGCGTGCAGGATCTGACCAGCGTCGAAGGCATCTCCCCCGCGCTGGCCGAGGAGATTTACCGCGCCTTACATTGAGTTGCATTGACGCACCGCCCGCGTGCCGCTGCGCGTGGGCGCCGTGCCAAAATCGCCGCCATGTTTTTCACGCTGCCAACCATCCTGACGTGGATGCGCATCGTCGCCATTCCGTTCATCGTGGGCGTGTTCTATCTGCCGCTCGATGCGCGCACGGCCAACCTGGCGGCGGCGCTGCTGTTCATCGCGTTTGCCCTGACCGACTGGCTGGACGGTTTTTTGGCGCGCAAGCTCAACCAGACCTCGGCCTTCGGCGCTTTTCTGGACCCGGTGGCCGACAAGTTTTTGGTCTGCGCCACGCTGCTGGCGCTGGTGCATCTGGGGCGCGCGGACGTGTTTGTGGCGCTGATCATCATCGGGCGCGAAATCGCCATTTCCGCCCTGCGCGAGTGGATGGCCAAAATCGGCGCCAGCAAAAGCGTGGCGGTGCACATGCTGGGCAAGCTGAAAACCGTCGTGCAAATGGTGGCCATGCCGTTCTTGCTGTTTGACGGCATGCTGCTGGGCCTGATCGACACGCACTGGTGGGGCACCATCCTGATCTGGATCGCCGCCGTGCTGACCGCGTGGTCGATGGTGTACTACCTGCAAAAAGCGCTGCCCGAAATCCGCTCGCGCATCAAGTAGCTGCCAGGGCGAAAAATTTTTCGCCCCTACAAAATAAATAGCTGCCAGCGCTTGTTATACGGCGATTTGCAGCATAAAACATCATTAAATCCTTGCGCAGCAAGCGCTGGCAGCTATCAAATCAATGTTAATCAGGGTCTGACCCCGATTGTTCAGATTATTGCGCGAACCTTGCCTTGACGCAAATTCTGTATCAAAATGCGTCGAAATGTTTCTGCTGGGTGTCATCAATCCAGATTTTGTCAGTGGTAAAGGGGGCGCATCATGGTACATCACACAATTTGCAATGTTGCCGTTGGCAACAAGTTGCAACGATTTTTAACCGCACTCGCGTGCGCGGCCGTATGCCTGTTGTCAGGCGTGGCGGCAGCGCAGGCGCAAAGTACGTGGACCACGGTTGGCCCGCCCGGCTTTTCGGCCAGCTCGGCCGCTTCGATTGCCGTGGCGCTGGACGCTGCTGGCAACCCGGTGGTGACGTACCGCGACTACAGCACCACGCCTGCCGGCCGGGCGGTGGTGCAGCGCTACAACAGCGCCACCGGAGCGTGGGATTTTCTTGGCCCGGCGGCGGGCATCTCGCCCGATGCATCCATCGCCAACGATCTGGCGCTGGACGCCGCTGGCAACCCGATACTGCTTTACCGCAGCATGGCCGCCATGGGCCCGGGCGCGGTCAAGCGCTACAACAGCGCCACTAACGCCTGGGACGGCATTGACGGCGGCGTGGGCGTCTGGCCGGGTGACATGGCGCTGGCGCTGGATGCCGCCGGCACGCCGTTCGTCGCTTACACGGAAGGCACGACCAGCCCAACGTTTCGGGCCGTGGTACAGCGCTACAACAGCGCCGCCAATACGTGGGAGTTTGTCGGGCCGGCGGCGGGCATTTCGTCCGGCGGCGCGCTGTCGCCGGTGTTGGCGCTCGACGCGGCGGGCAACCCGGTGCTGGCTTACCGGGATTCAAGCGTTGCCCCTATCGTGATCGTGGTCAAGCGCTACAACGGCGCCGCTGGCGTGTGGCAAGACGTAGGACCAGCAGGCGGCGTTGCCGGGCAAGCCGCGCTGGCGCAGCAAATCTCACTGGCGCTGGACGCCGCGGGCAACCCGCTCGTGGCGTATATGGACTCAAGCACCACGCCAGCCAATCGCGCCGTGGTCAAACGCTACAACAGCGCCGCTGGCGCGTGGCAAGAAGTCGGCCCGGCAGGCGGCGCTTCGCCCGCCGGCGTGGCCAACACCGTCTCCCTGGCGCTGGACGCTGCGGGCAATCCGGTGCTGGCGTATGCCGATGCCACCTCCACCCCAGCCTGGCGCGCCGTGGTCAAACGCTACAACAGCGCCACTGGCGCCTGGGACACGCTTGGCGCCGCTGGCTTTGCCTCGGCGGGCCAGGCAGATTTTTACTTCACCTCACTGGCGCTGGACGCCGCCGGCAATCCGGTGCTGGGCTTTCGGGACTATGACGCCGCTACCACCGGCCCGATCACGGTAGTCAAGTTCGGCGCGCCGCCGCCACCGCCGCCGCCGCCACCGGCCTCTTCTCCCATCCCCACGCTCAACCCGGCGGCCTTGCTGCTGCTGGCAACCGCGCTGGGGCTGCTGGCGCTGGCGGCGCGGCGGCACAGGTTGAAGTGAAGCGCAGCCGAAGCCGAAACCCAACAGAGCGGCGCTGCAAACGTTGGCAGGCGCTGGCAGCTATCAATCTCATAGGCCGCAACCTCAAATGAAAACAGCCCGCACCAGGGCGGGCTGTTTCGTGTGCGCTGCGCAGCGCGCGCCGTTACACGGCGGCGGCTTTTTGCACCAGGCGGGTGGCGACCCAGTTTTTGGTTTTGGACAGCGGGCGGCTTTCGGTGATCTCCACCACGTCGCCCAGTTTGTACTGGCCGTTTTCGTCGTGTGCGTGGTATTTGGACGAGCGCATCACGATCTTGCCGTAGATCGGGTGCTTGACGCGGCGCTCGATCAGCACGGTCACGGTTTTGGTGCGCTTGTCGCTGACGACCTTGCCGGTCAGGGTGCGCTTGAGGGATGGTTTGGCTTGCGTCATGGTCACGTCCTTACTTGGCGGCGGCGCGCTTTTCGGCCAGCAGCGTTTTGGCGCGCGCGATGGCGCGGCGCGTTTGGCGCACCTGGGCGTTGTTGCCAAGTTGCTGGGTGGCTTTTTGCATCCGCAGGTTGAAGTGGGCCTTTTGCAGGTCTTTCACTTCGGCTTGCAGGCCGGCGATGTCTTTTTTGCGCAGTTCAGCGGCTTTCGACTGGTTGGTGCTCATGATTACTGGCCGATCATGCGGGTGACGAAGGTGGTGCGCAGCGGCAGCTTGGCCGCCGCCAGGGCAAACGCCTCGCGCGCCAGCGGCTCGGGGACGCCAACGATTTCATAGAGGACTTTGCCGGGCTGGATTTCGGCCACATAAAACTCCGGGTTGCCCTTGCCGTTGCCCATGCGCACTTCGGCGGGCTTGGTGGAGATGGGCTTGTCGGGAAAGACGCGAATCCAGATGCGGCCACCGCGCTTGACGTGGCGCGTGATGGCGCGGCGGGCCGACTCGATCTGGCGCGCCGTCAGGCGCCCGCGGTCGGTGGATTTGAGGCCAAAGTCGCCAAAGGCCACGGCGTTGCCGCGCGTGGCGATGCCGGTGTTGCGGCCCTTGTGCTCTTTGCGGTATTTTCTGCGTGCGGGTTGCAGCATGGTTTACTCTCCTTTGGCGCCGCCTGCCGCGGCGGCGGCAGGCGCGGCGGCTTTGCGCACGCGCTTGACGGCGGGTTTGGCGGTGGCTGGCCTGGCGTCGGCGCTGCCTGCGGCTTCGGCGGGTTTGTCGCTGCCATCGGCAGGCGCGCCGCCAGCGCCGCCGCCGGAGCGGCGCACGCCGCCACGGCTGGGGCGATCGCCGCGTTCGCCGCGCTCACCGCCGGGGCCGCCGCGGCCGTCACGGCGCGGGCCGCGCGGGCCACGGCGTTCTTCGCCTTCGGGGCGCGGGGTGCTGTCCAGCGTGGGCGCGTCGGTGCGGCCCAGGTTGTCGCCCTTGTAGACCCACACCTTGACGCCGATCACGCCGTAGGTGGTCTTGGCTTCGGAAAAGCCGTAGTCGATGTCGGCGCGCAGCGTGTGCAGCGGCACGCGCCCTTCGCGGTACCACTCGGTACGGGCGATTTCGATGCCGTTGAGGCGCCCCGATGACATGATCTTGATGCCCTGCGCACCCAGCCGCATGGCTGCTTGCATGGCGCGCTTCATGGCGCGGCGGAACATGATGCGCTTTTCAAGCTGCTGGGTGATGCCGTCGGCGATCAGCTGGGCATCGACTTCGGGCTTGCGCACCTCTTCGATGTTTACGGCCACCGGCACGCCCAGTTGCGCGCCCAGGTCTTTTTTGAGCTTTTCGATGTCCTCGCCCTTGCGGCCGATCACCACACCCGGGCGCGCCGAGTAGATGGTGATGCGCGCGTTTTTGGCCGGGCGCTCGATCAGCACGCGCGAGACGGCGGCGCTTTTTAGCCTGGCGCGCAGGTATTCGCGCACCTTGATGTCTTCGGCCAGCATGCCGGCAAAGTCGCGGTTGCTGGCGTACCAGCGGCTGGCCCAGTTGCGGCTGACCGCGAGGCGGAAGCCCGTTGGATGGATTTTTTGTCCCATGATTTTTCCTGGCCTTCCCGATCAGACGCCAACCGACACGTACACATGGCACGTGGGCTTGGACAGGCGCGCGCCGCGCCCCTTGGCGCGGGCAGCCGAGCGCTTGAGCACCGCGCCCTGCTCGACGTAGATGGTTTTGACGCGCAACTCGTCAATGTCCGCGCCGTCGTTGTGCTCGGCGTTGGCGATGGCCGACTCCAGCACTTTCTTGATGATGACGGCGGCTTTCTTTTGCGTGAAGTTGAGGGTGCCGAGCGCCTGCTCCACCTTCTTGCCGCGAATCAGGTCAGCCACCAGGCGGCCCTTGTCAGCCGACAAGCGCACGCCACGCAGGACGGCACGTGTTTCCGTGTTCATGGTCTGTGGTCCTTTACTTCTTGGCCTTTTTGTCCGCCGCGTGACCCTTGAAGGTGCGCGTCAGGGCAAATTCGCCCAGCTTGTGGCCGACCATCTGGTCGGTGACATAGACCGGCACGTGCTGCTTGCCGTTGTGCACGGCGATGGTCAGGCCGATGAATTCGGGCAGGATCATGGAGCGGCGCGACCAGGTCTTGATGGGTTTTTTGTCCTTGCCGGCCACGGATTTATCAACCTTGGCGAGCAGGTGGTGGTCCACAAACGGACCCTTTTTCAGAGAACGCGTCATTTGCGGAAGTCCTTATTTCTTGCGGCGCGAGACGATCATGCCCTGCGTGCGGCGGTTGTTGCGGGTGCGGTAGCCCTTGGTCAGGTTGCCCCACGGATCGACGGGCGCGCGGCCCTCGCCGGTGCGGCCCTCGCCGCCGCCGTGCGGGTGGTCAATCGGGTTCATGGCCACGCCGCGCACGGTTGGGCGAATGCCCATCCAGCGCTTGACGCCGGCCTTGCCCAACTGGCGCAGGCTGTGCTCTTCGTTGGCCACTTCGCCAATGGTGGCGCGGCATTCGATGTGAATGCGGCGCACCTCGCCCGAGCGCATGCGCACCTGGGCGTACACGCCTTCGCGCGCCAGCAGCGTGGCCGAGGTGCCGGCCGAGCGCGCGATCTGCGCGCCCGCGCCGGGTTTCAGCTCGATGCAGTGGATGGTCGAGCCGACCGGGATATTGCGGATCGGCAGCGTGTTGCCGGCGCGAATGGGCGCTTCGGCCCCGCTCATCAACTGGCTGCCAGCTTCCATGCCGCGCGCGGCGATGATGTAGCGGCGCTCGCCGTCGGCATAGCACAGCAGCGCGATATGGGCCGAGCGGTTGGGGTCGTACTCAATGCGCTCGACCTTGGCCGGGATGCCGTCCTTGTCGCGGCGGAAATCCACGATGCGGTAGTGGTGGCGATGGCCGCCGCCCTTGTGGCGCGTGGTGATGTGGCCGTTGTTGTTGCGGCCGGCTTGCTGGAACTGCGGCTCAAGCAGCGGCGCGTGACCGCCGCCCTTGTGCAGGCGCTCGCGCGAGACCTTGACCATGCCGCGGCGGCCTGGCGAGGTCGGTTTGATCTTGATGACAGCCATGATTTAAGCAGCCTCCCCGGACAGGTTCAGCTCCTGGCCTGCCTTGAGCACCACGTACGCCTTGCGCACGTGGTTGCGGCGGCCAATGGAGCGGCCAAAGCGTTTGGTCTTGCCCTTGATGTTGGCCACCGACACGCCCTTGACCTGCACGTTAAAGAGCAGCTCGACGGCGGCCTTGATCTCGGGTTTGGTGGCGTCGCGCAGCACCTTGAAGGTGACGGCATTGGACTTTTCGCCCACCATGGTGGCTTTTTCGGAGATGACAGGCGCAACCAGCACCTGCATCAGGCGGCCCTGGTCGAACTTGCGCTCGGCCGGCGTTGGATTGATGCGGCTCATGCGAACATCTCCTGCAGTTTGCCGATGGCGGCCGTGGTGACCAGCACCTTCTTGTAGTGCATCAGCGATACCGGATCGGCGTAGCGCGGCTCGACCACCAGCACGCGGCCCAGATTGCGCGAGGCCAGGTTCAGGTTCTCGTCGATCTCGTCGGTGATCACCAGCACGGAGTCGAGCTTCATGTCCTTGAACTTGCGCGCCAGTTGTTTGGTCTTGGGTGAATCGAGCGTGATCGGCTCGATCGCCGCCAGCCGCCCTTCGCGCACCAGTTGCGACAGGATCGACGCCATGCCGGCGCGATACATTTTTTTGTTGACCTTCTGGCTGAAGTTTTCTTCCGGCAGGTTGGGGAAGATGCGCCCGCCGCCGCGCCACAGGGGCGAGGAGGTCATGCCGGCGCGCGCGTTGCCGGTGCCCTTTTGGCGGAACGGCTTTTTGGTGCTGTGACGCACCTGCTCGCGATCTTTTTGCGCGCGCGTGCCCTGGCGCGCGTTGGCCTGGTAGGCCACCACCAGCTGGTGGATCAGCGCCTCGTTGTAGTCGCGGCCAAACACGGTCTCAAGCGCGTCCACCTTGGCGGCGGCCTGACCCTGTTCGTTCAGGAGTTCGATCTGCATGTTTTTCATGCCCCCTCTTTGCTGGCGGGCGCCGCGTGCGGCTTGATCGCCGGGCGCACGGTGACAAAGCCGCCGCGCGCGCCGGGCACCGCGCCCTTGATGAGCAGCAGCTGGCGCGCCTCGTCGATGCGGATCACGTCCAGATTCTGGGTGGTGACGGTCTCGTCGCCCATGTGGCCGGTCATCCTCTTGCCCGGAAACACGCGGCCCGGATCCTGCGCCATGCCGATCGAGCCGGGCACGTTGTGCGAGCGGCTGTTGCCGTGCGAGGCGCGCTGCGAACCGAAGTTGTGGCGCTTGATGGTGCCCGCGTAGCCCTTGCCGATGGAAGTGCCCTGCACGTCCACCTTTTGGCCGGGCGCAAACACATCGGCGGCGGGCAACTGGCTGCCAGCGGCGTACTTGCCCGCCACATCGCTTGCAACACGGAATTCACCAGTGATTTCACCGGCCTGCACGCCCGCCTTGGCGAGGTGGCCGGCCTGCGGCCTGGTCACGCGCGAAGCCTTGCGCGCGCCAAACGTGACCTGCAGGGCCACGTAGCCGTCTGTGTCCTGGGTCTTGACCTGGGTGACGCGGTTGTTTGACACATCCACCACCGTGACGGGAACAGCGTCGCCGTCATCGGTGAACAGACGCATCATGCCCACCTTGCGTCCCAGCAATCCCAATCGATTGCCTTGACTCATTTATTGCTCCTTGGCTTTCGCCGCCGCCGCGCTGCAATTGGCCGGGACGTTTGGTGTGCGAAAGAGGGGGTTACAAAAAAATTTGCCCAAAAAATCCGGGCAAGCCTTGAATTATAGCGTGATTTTTTGCCCCATACCCAACAACCGCCATGCATGGGTTGGGTTGGCGCGGGGGCGAAAAATTTTTCGCCCCCCGCGAAGATCACGGGTTACTGCAACTTGATCTCCACGTCCACGCCCGCTGGCAAGTCCAGCTTCATCAGCGCGTCAACGGTCTTGTCGGTTGGATCGACGATGTCCATCAGGCGCTGGTGGGTGCGGATTTCGAACTGGTCGCGGCTGGTTTTGTTGACGTGCGGCGAGCGCAGGATGTCAAAGCGCTTCATGCGCGTGGGCAGCGGCACCGGGCCTCTGACCACCGCGCCGGTGCGCTTGGCGGTGTCAACAATCTCGGCGGCCGACTGGTCGATCAGCTTGTAGTCAAACGCCTTCAGGCGGATGCGGATTTTTTGCTTGGTAGCCATGCTGCGCCGCTCCTTACTCGATGATCTTGGCCACCACGCCCGCGCCCACGGTGCGGCCGCCTTCGCGGATGGCAAAGCGCAAGCCCTCTTCCATCGCGATCGGGGCGATCAGCTTGACGGTGATGCTGACGTTGTCGCCGGGCATGACCATCTCCTTGCCCTCGGGCAGCTCAATGGCGCCGGTCACGTCGGTGGTGCGAAAGTAAAACTGCGGCCGGTAGTTGTTGAAAAACGGCGTGTGACGGCCGCCTTCGTCCTTGCTCAGTACATACACCTCACCGGTAAAGTGGGTGTGCGGCTTGATCGAGCCGGGCTTGCACAGCACCTGGCCACGCTCGACTTCCTCGCGCTTGGTGCCGCGCAGCAGGATGCCGACGTTGTCGCCGGCCTGGCCCTGATCGAGGAGCTTCCTGAACATCTCGACGCCGGTGCAGGTGGTTTTTTGCGTGGCGCGGATGCCGACGATTTCGA
>Ga0209628_10003818_pt1 | contig 10694 bp, 5 predicted proteins | sample TergutCu122P4_FD_187285 | JGI IMG/M metagenome (GOLD analysis project Ga0209628, IMG submission 187285) | Cubitermes ugandensis P4 segment gut microbial communities from Kakamega Forest, Kenya - Cu122 P4 (SPAdes) (version 2) | ecosystem: Host-associated > Arthropoda: Insects > Digestive system >... | reverse complement strand
TGTGATTCTCAAATGCTAGTATTAGTAAATTCTCATGCAGCCACCAGACATTTCAATGTCTAATGAGTAAGATCAAATTGATAACCTTTCCCAGGCTTCAGGCAAATTTTCTTCACATCCTCTATTAATTCATTGCTGTTTTTATGTGGGAGTTGTAGTTTTGTGCTGATCACTTGCTACCTTACCTTTTAATGTGTGTTTGCATGAGGTTGCCACATGTTCTACAGCACTTCTGAGAAGAAACATCCAGTTAGAATGTTCCTATTGAACCAGCAGATGTAAATTCAGCTTTTCTTTAAATTTTATGTCAATATTCCTTACAGGACTTCTACGAATGTGTAGAACATACATGTTAAATTAATTAATCGCAGAATGTGTTCTTAAAGTTTAAACGTGGCCATCTGAATCTTACATATACCAACTAATGCACTTCTATATACAATAATATATTAGTCTAAAATATTAAAACACTTAAAAACGCTCCAGCATGTTTCGATCATTATTCAGATCATCTTCAGGGAGCTTGTAGGTTCCTTGTTAAAGTCACTGAATTTTAAAATTTTTTAAAAATGTAAAAGGTCAATTGTGGTGGTGCGGCAGCAAAACGTTTGGTGTGTGTGCATGGCACACACACCAAGCATTTTTTACCAAGCTTCATCGGAATCTGTGAAGGTCTCTGGGAGACACAATATGCGCATGAGTAGGCAATCTGCATTATGCATCTATTTAATGAACTATGTGTCAAGATACGAGGTAATATAAAGTGAACCTGAATTCTGGGACACTAGAAATTTGTTATGTGTAAGAACATTCAAACGAATTAATATTTAAGTATTCCTGTACTCTGATGAGAAAATATTAAAAAAATTTGTAACATTTTCTATTTCTATGCACAACTTAGTCAGCTGACAGTCCCATCATAAACTGTAATTCTCCTATCCTTGGAAGAAAGGATAGACAAACCTTGAACTTGGCTACATCTAGCCACCTGTCAACAGCCGGTTCAAACCATTCATAGTAGAGGTTGATAGAAAGTGCCTTTTGGTCTGGAACCGGCAGGTGTTCTCGGAAGCTGTAACATTGGAAATTGTTCACTAAATATTTCAAAGTATGCCAATTAAAATAACAAAAGCAAATACCAGTTCAGTTCTAAAGGTTTCTGGCAATAATTTGATATCATCTTGTATGACCTTTCAATTATGTCCATTGTAAAAATTTCATTTCAGTGTAAATGGAATAACTCAACGCAACAGGCTCAATACAAAAGGTGCTGATAAGTCCTTAGCCCGACCTACTTCCCGATGTATTTTGTTTGATGGTGAGAATATTTCGTTTGATGCTAGTCTTGATATATATATAAATAGTACTAATATTCCTCCAATTATGATTATAAATAGGATATACGAAACTCAAAATCTTTTGTCGCTGTAGCTTGTTTCCTTCCTGGTCAGGTTAAGGAAGTATCAGCATCACTGTAGGGAAGGTACCTTATCTGTGACACTGAAGAGACACAGCCAGCATAGTTTCAAGTGTTATGGACTAGCTTCACCCAACAGGCACCACAGAGTTACCTACTCAAATAATGTGCACTTAATATATTCATATACTTAATGAAAACACTTATGTCTGCTGTAATAATGGTGTTGATACTGTAAGGTACTGTGCCTGATAACCCATTTATAATAATAATAATAATAATAATAATTTATTTAATGCTGTACTGTAAACAGCTAAAGAGGGGGAATGATCATGCTGTTTAAAACTCCCTTGTCACTAGCTGCTTCTCTTCAAAATCAGTACCATAGCTGGGGTTTCGTTCTGGTAATACACAGCTGAATGTTGTAACCTGATGTTTTTGTTTAAGTTAGCTGTGATTTCTGTCGCCATTCAATAAACTTTTATGACAGCTCATAACAAGTTTACTAACCTGACCATTTGTTGCATGGAAAGATACAGCTCAAATATAGTTGTTGCTATCTCAGCTTCATGTGGGAGGGTCACTTCATCTATCATAGCCCCAAGATCCTTCGTCTGCAACTGGATGCAAAGTGCTGTCACCTGTGGTCCAATGTCTCCATGAATCTGCATAAATAAATTAAAAAGGAAGTCAAACAATGCAGTCTGTTACATGATTGATTTAAAGGTTAGGTTACATGCACACTATAGATACAATCCATGCTCATGTATTCTGAAGGAAAGAAAGCATAGCAGTGATTTTAAAGACAATATTTAAATAGAACAATACATACATCCAACTGTGTTATTGCTTGAGACATTACTTCAGCCTGAAAAGGGTATAAATGAGGTTATGTTTATTCCATATTTACAGAATAATTGTATTGGCACTATTAATTCTTAATACTGATTCCTACCAACACCAATTCAATGTAGCTGTTCAATAAATAACAAGCTATGATTATTTAATATAATGTTTACTTGCACATTGTTTATCTCTAGACAGGAAACACTTGAGAATAACTCTTGTATATATGGTACTGGGTAATTACACACTTCAGATTAAAGTTTATGATAATTCTGTGAAGTGTTCACAGAATACATATTCATGGCATGCATGTCTGCAAAGCATACATTTCCTTTACAACATGGTATAAATGGCCCTTGTTTTAAAATTAATGAGATTAAAAAGCTATATTCATATTAATTAATAATATATTAATAATTAATAGTAAATATGTATGTATTTTTATTGCTGTCATTAATTTTGCAACACCAGATGGTGAACAAAGTCAAAGAAGCAAACACTCATCAGAATCTTAGAGGAATGTACTCTCAGTCTGTGTTTGTCACCTCACCCACCAATGTAATTAACACTCAAGGACTGGATTATAAATGCATATAACAACTGTCATGTCAATACAGAAAACAACAAATGTCATATGAGTGATTTTAGATGGCCACAGAGGTGTTGATGGACATTCAAATCTTCTGGGATGTTATGCCATGTTGACTCATAAATAGTTGCTGATGTTTCAAAGACAAGATGCTCCTCCAGATTATCAGTAAAAATTTATTAGTCCACACAGTGTACTATCCAAGAAGACTTAAATCTTGGGCGGCCTTACTAGTTACAATTACATGCAGTGCAGGTTCAGCAGATACACTAACATGCAACTAACAACAAAAATAATCCCTGCATTTGCCTGAATATAATGCACGCACTTTTTATTCAATTTAACCCTTAAAAATTGGGCTAAATATCATATTCAGTCAAATACAGCATGTAGGCAGGAAAGAAATAACAAACCAGCAAATCATTTTTGTGTGAATCATGAACTTTCTAAAGCTATGGCATGTTCTATTTGTGAGCGCTCTGTATGAGGTGTGACACTGCAGCTAAATTGTGCTTGTTTACATTTTTGTGTACCTCAAAAAATTCCAGCTCTTTGCCCACATCTTCCGCCAACTGGGAACAGCAATAAGATTTCGTTGTTGATTTAACTACCAACATATCCACAACAAAAGGTTCAACTTCAGAAGGACATGTATTGTGCTTGTTATGTTCTCACTTCATCATACCACTAAACTCAAAAACACATATGCAAATGTATTTATGGGATAAAAGTTTGCATTCAACACAGTCCACTAACCAGGCACTCTATGGGATATATACATCCCTGCCAAAGATATCAATTTAATGAGAACACCATCAAATACAACTGAAAATTTATTGTAAAAGAGACAGTTTGAGTCCAAAAAAAGTGGAATGTTTTAAATAATAATATTGTTTTACAACACATTTTCAGTTGTGTTTGATGATGTTCTCATTTAATTAATATCTACAGAATTCACCCCCCCCCCAGCCCCCAAAAGAAAGGCTTGGGTGATTACAAACAGCTTTCCACTATGGAGGTCTAAGTTCAGTTTCAAGACATTCTGTGAGCAATTTATAGATCAAAGGAAGATGAATTCAAACACTGATCAATTACTAATTTTTTTAATAGCACCTGATAAGTAGTTACTGGGTGACCTTAAGGAAAAAGAAGATATTGTAAATTGAAAGAGAAATCATTAGATCACATTCTGTGAAGAACTCACTGTGAGAGAGGTTATGAACCTGTCATATGGATACTACAAAATGAATGAACTGGACAGAAAATATGGTTTTGTATGTAATTCCACAGAATGAAGTAGAAACAATTTCTGACATAGATAAAAGAGTAAATTTATGACTTCCTTTACTAATATTATGGTATTGTTATAAAGATTTTCAAATTTGTAGATTCATACTAATGATGTATTCAGGGGTGGATGCAAGTTTTGTGGAACCTGAAGCTAATATAATTTTTAGGGCCCTCTTTAAGAAAAAGAATAGTTCTACAAAATTATGAATACAAAATTAGATATGAAAGTGAATATTTATTTAGAATGAGAAAAGAGATCAAAACAAATTAAAAATTTAAAAAATCTGACAAATACCACAAACACCACAAAACCCAGAAAAATGTTATAATACTTTTGTTAATTAACTGCCTCACACATATCTATGATCCTTAACTGATTGTGGTTACCATATCCTACTTTTGCAAATTTTTCAAAAACATATGACCACGTGAACACATTACTAGGACCCATCCCAGGGCACTGGAAGGGAGCCATGCAAGTGAGGGCCCAGAAGCTTAGGCTTTATCAGCTTCATGGTAAATTCGCCCCTGCATGTATTTCATATAATGAATTCCTGATATAAAATTAACCTTTTATAACACATAACTACATGTAACATTAAAAAAATCTTTCACTTTGCAGCATAACACACAAATGTGTTTCTCATACTACATAACCTTTCCCTGCACACAATTAACTAGCTTGTCTTTGTAATGAAGAAGCAATGTATTAACTATGATGCAGGAACTGATTTTTTATATATCATTCAGGTGAATTTGAAGCTTAAAATTTTAAGCGAAATACTAGTTGACAGACTGATACTGGGGTAAGGCTTTGTTAAGGTGCTTCTTACATCCTCCCAATTATCCAATAGCTACTGACACTCTGCGACAATGGAAAGTGGCCAGATCATGAAGCTGACAACTCATTTCAGTACTGAAGTGTAGAATGCTCAAATATTCCCTTAAAAAGAGGTCTTCTGACACATCACCAAAAAATATAAGAGATTGAAAAAATGAAGTGAGCACAAACAAAACATACTGATAAATATGTATGATACAACAGAGAAAATACAGACCTTTACATTCAAAATCTGGTTAAGGGGCACAAAACAACATCAACATCAAGGTGTACATAGAACAGTCTATCAACAGTACTCGGTATAAACTGAAACAGTATGCAGAAGATAATAGTAGAAAAGCAAATCTTCCTCTAAAATAAAATGTCTACGGATATCCTTATATTCCTCTGGCACAGTATTGTCTAACTGTACCAGTGAACATCTTTCATGTGCGTGAGCTGTCCTAGAATTAGGCCAATAATTTTGGGGGTTTTTATTGTATTTCTGACATAACAGAATGCATATATTGTTAAGTTTTAAATCCTGATTTCAATTCAATTTTTTTAATGGAATGACTTTATTTTTTAATTTGTATCAGCCAAGTTAGCTCAGTAAATTGTGGTTAAGGGTTCAAAGTCTGGGGTTTGGTCCCTGACAGAAGAAGGCATTTTTGTCTTTATTGCTATATCCAAAAATCTTTAATTGCTGTATCCAAAATCTTTATGGCATCTACCCATATCCTTATTCAATGACTAATTTTGAACACCAAATTCTGTATCCACAACATGTGTAACCGTACATTCAACCTGCTTATGGCATACACTGTACTATCACAGCATGGTGCTGGAGCACAGAGACATCTTTACTTTTACTTCTACTTTTACCTTTACCTTTGTCTTTACTTTAAAATAATGGGACTGAAACAAATACACCCCTTTTTACAAAAAGTACAACTCTTTTCCCATTATTGCGATTGTGTAGGAACTTGTAGAAATACAAAGTCAGACAGGATGAATAGCACATACATTTTCACTTTACACAATTTATTTTACAATCTGTCTATTTGATCTTCATATTGTAAGGGTTAAGCAGGGAACAACTGAAGAACACAAGAATATAGCTCTGCAATTCTGTACCTCTGCAATGCAGTTAATGGAAATTTTATTTTCATTTTCTACAAAATACAACTTAGTGAAATTAAGTGTCATGTGTTGTCCTTATAGGCAGATCAAAAGGGAAATACTCTGTCAGATAACCAGTAAGATATATCAGTGTACACAAAAGACAGACAAATATTCATAGACCTATGTTAATCATTCAAGCTTCAAAAAGATGTTTAAGGTATGTGTTTTACATTATACAGATTCCATTTAGAAATGGTATAAGGCACAAATCACTGAAGAAAATGACAATTTGATATCTTGGCCTTTCTGTAAAACAAAAGTCATTGGTCAGCCTGGCTTCTTTGTGCTTCAACCCTAATCAAATATCTACTTCAAAAACGTTACACTGCCAGGATTTCACATTTACAAATTTTTTATAATAAAAAACTACAATAAGTCATATACATGTGCAGACACATGACACATTGCATAAAATACATATTTATTGCAAACTCCTGGAATAATACCAATATGTGAATAAGTGCTGTGATTTGGCAACTTTCATGAAACTATTAAATAAAAAAAGAAGATACACTGCACTATACATCACAGATAGTGTTAATGATTTAATTAATACTGCCATGTTTTGGTGATTATACTTACACGATATGATCTACTAGGAGACATATAAAGCCTGATAATGTTTCCCAGAATCAGAAGCATTTATTGCCTAACCTGGACCATTGTCAAATTCCTAACATAATATGTACAGAAGTTGGTACTTACCATCTTTTCCAGCTGCTTGTAAACAACACTGAAATAAGGAACCGCATTTGTCCTGCAAGCATGAACAAAAGTGAATAAGAGTTACAATAATTTAAATACAGTAAATGATTATTATTTTTATTGTAAAAATGCCAGTAGTAAGTTCTGCCTGACTGACTGACTGACTCCATGAAGCCCAGCCCTTTTGAGAAGTTAATATTTCCTCAGTGAGTCAAATTTCCTGCATTTTATAAGACATGAAATTTGATTACCATGTTCACAACAGCCCGCCATTTGTCCTTATCCTGAGCCAGATCAATCAAATCCACGTCGTCCATCATTATATTTCTTGCAGATTAATTTTAATATTATCCTTCTGTCTATGTCCAGGTCTTACAAGTGTCCTATTTCCCGCACGTTTTCCCCACCAATGTCCTGTATGACTTCCCCATACATGCCACATGCCCCACCCACACCTTCCTCTTGACATGACCACCTCAGTAATGACATATGTCACTTACACCACTACATCATTCGTCTGTGAAAATGACAACTATTTTTGCAGCCAGAAAGCACCTTATTTCCCTTGATTAAATTGTACTTACGATTCAAACAAGTTGTTATAATAATCCAACCCCTTTTGCATATCAACCAAGAGTAGAGTGATGAGGTACACAAGCCCTTGGATTGCCGAGTCACAGTCCCTGGACATGGATAACTGCTGGCCACTATGAATCTCTTCATACCTGTAAGAATTTTAATGTTTCTATTCCCACAGCAGATGTATTTTAATTCTATATTGTATAAATTTCTTTAAGGGAAGAAAAAAAAATAAATCTCAAGTGTCACCTAAGATAAATTTCGTTGGGAGTTCATATTTCATCTTCGGTTTATAGCTTGGGGATTTTAAGATGGAGTAGCTTACAAATTACATGTAATGAAAAATTTTCAGAATTGCACAAATATTTCACAGAAAATTACCTGTAAAAATTCTACAGAAAAATCATCTTTGATTTTTATTTAATGTTGTACTGTATTGGAAATAATTTAAAAATTAACGAATTAATGAAGGATTTTATGGTTTATTGGTAAAAGTGTATAAAATAAAAGCACAAAGGAAACTTCTGGTATATATTTGTGCACATATTGTCTCAAAATCTACTGAACAAACTTTGACAAAATTAGTATTTAGAGTTAGACTGAAGCTGCAAATACAATTTTGTTTTATACTGATCCAAAACCATGCAATGGAAGAAGTAAAGGAAGTACAAAACAGTTTAAAGTGAAAGTTATTAGTAAAAGTGTTCGGCCATGCTATCTGTGTGCTTAACTTTTTCTTGCTTACTTTATACAGACCCATTAAGCAGTATAAGAACCAATGTCACAGTACTGGTGAGATGTGATGTAAAACATAGAGCCTTTCCTAGTTTAATTCGATGAAAGAAAGGAATGGATGCAGGAGTGGGTGGAGAGAAAAGGAAAGATTTGAACTCAAAGCTCTGATGAACAATAATGAGTATAGTTTATAATTTACACTCATCTATCATAACCCATAATTCATAATTGAATTTGTGTAGGTGTTTCACTTTCAGTCATTCCTGACATAGGGCTGACATGGGTAACTGCTCGTTCTTGTTTTCAGCCAGAATGATTACAAGATACACAGTACAATGTTTATGAGAACACAGGATTTCCAAACACATATTGCTTATAATTTCACTGTTTTGCCGTGCACTTTGATTCACTGAATTTTATACACCAACTAATGCACTTTTATATACAATATATACAATAAAATATTAGTCTAAAACGTTCATATTAAAACACTTAAAAACGCGTTTTAAGTGTTTTAATATGAACGTTTTAGACTAATATTTTATTGTATATATTGTATATAAAAGTGCATTAGTTGGTGTATAAAATTCAACGTATTGCTTATCTTTCAATATAAAATGATATATTATAAAATCAAATCTCATTTAAACACAAACAACTTAAAGGTCAGCAATTCCTCTTAGTATATTTTGATGTTATGTATTACTGGACGACGGCCTATGTCGGCCGAAACATGTTGTAAGCAAATTGTTTACGTGTAATAAACATTCTTATCTGTGAAAGATAGCTTCTTTAGGTGCGTTCGTAAAATTTCGAAAAGGGTCGGATAGAAACTTACACACAGTGCACAAGACTGCACGCCGGCCCCTCGGGATTACAGCCGCTACATCTAGTACTGAACACCATATGCAGTAATATACAACCCGTATTCCTGAAGATGGACATATGGATGCCCGAAACATGTAGAGATATTTAAGATAATAAACCACAATTGTTGCATCAAGTTGGTACTTTTCGTTATTTTCATATAAGATGCACGGTCATACACACACATCAAATTTGCGAAAAGTGACATTAGCTTCGTAATGTCTGTGCGTCTGTCCGTCCGACTGTCCCTCCGCATGGAACAACTCGGCTCCCAATAGAAGAATTTTCATTTAATTTCATATTTTATTATTTTTAGAGAATCTGTTGGGAAACTTCAGGTTCCATTACAATCGGACAATAATAACAGGCAATTTACATGAAGACCAATATACATTTTTTATCGTATCTCGCTCGGTTCTTCTTAGAATGAAAAATGTTTCAGACAAAAGTTGTAGGGAAAATCAAAACTCTTTATTTTACGTTCAACAACTTAAAAAAAAAGTGAGATAATGTGGAAAAGTGTGGCAGAGCCGAGCAGGTCACAGATGACAATATGGCGCACGCACATTGCATGCTGGGTACGTATGGCTACACACACTCACTCACAGTATGCAATGCTTATTGCTTTTTCCACTGCAACAACGGTTGCATGTACACGCCTGAGCGTTACGTTACGGTACATTGCCTGTATAGTTTTCTATTATCACGTGACTGTTGTTATAAAGTTCTGTTCATAGTATGTTTGCATTGGGACTTGAAGTACTGTCTCTTGCTCAAAGGCAGCAGCTTTTAGGCTTTCTTTGGGAAGTAGAAAAGATAGATAGCCTTATGAAGAGCCATGTCCGTCTGTCTTCTGCCTTTGAGTGACGTAGTATCAGCGACTAAACCGTCTTACTTTCATGAAATTCGGTACTGGAGTTCTTTATAAAAACTGCCGAAAAAAATAAATTTCTAGCTTACTTTCCATATTTCTTGACCGATGTGGGTTCGATTGGACACAGATCTCCATGTCACGTCGCTTAGTTTCTTGACAATGGGTGCATAAAAATCACATTTTACTTAAGGGCGCAAATTAAATTTTGACTCTTTTCTGCGTCTTTCGTCCGACTTGGTTATAATTTGGTGCACTAGATGTTCGCAACAGTTCATGGAATGGTTGTGTGTTTTGTGAAAATAGCAGCAGGGAAAGCCATACATTACCTAGGGGCATAAACATATATACATAAATACTTTCCACATTAATCGTCCGGTTTAGGTGAAAAGACATCGGCACAGAATTATGGTAAGCATTTATAAGTTTCATAAAATCGGCATATAGAAAAAAATACTTTTCTTATGGCCGTAAACCAAATTATAATTACGTGTGTACCGTGAAACCTGATGACATTACGGCAGGAAAGAAGGTATTGGTAAATTATTTTCATTGTATCAAGGTGTACACAAATTCCAATCTTGGAAACCTGTCTACAAGAACAGCACAGCCTGAGAATATGTGAGGACGTAGTAAGAATACTGATAAAAATATTACACAGAGGAATAAAAAAAACATATAACAAGTTCAGTCTATGACTGTACTGTTGAAGATGTAGAAAACGCATAGCCGCCATCTTGTTGTTGACATAACGTTTCCATAGTAACATATAGCCGCCATCTTGTTGTTG
>Ga0209628_10003817_pt1 | contig 10695 bp, 17 predicted proteins | sample TergutCu122P4_FD_187285 | JGI IMG/M metagenome (GOLD analysis project Ga0209628, IMG submission 187285) | Cubitermes ugandensis P4 segment gut microbial communities from Kakamega Forest, Kenya - Cu122 P4 (SPAdes) (version 2) | ecosystem: Host-associated > Arthropoda: Insects > Digestive system... | reverse complement strand
ACGAATTGATGATGGATTTTCCCGATGCGATTTCTGTCCTGAATCTGCGCTATCCTGTGAGCTTCCCTCGATTTTTCGTCTGCCAAAGAGTGGGTTTCATGCTACCTGTTTTTCCCGCTGCTGTTGTCTGAACCAGGTTTCCAGAAACTGAACAGGCGACTTGTAGCCCAGGGTCGAATGCTGCCGTTTCCGGTTGTAGAAGACCTCGATGTATTCAAAGGCAGCGGCCCTGATCTGGGCGTGTGTGGCGTAGCGAACACCATGTACCCGCTCATTCTTGAAGCTGTTGAACCAACTCTCGGTGGGCGCATTATCCCAGCAGTTTCCTTTGCGGCTCATCGAGCAGACCATCCCGTATTCCTTGAGCTTGGCCTGAAAGGCGTGGCTCGCGTACTGGCTGCCCCGGTCGGAATGGTGCATCAGCCCGGCCGCCGGACGCTTCCTGAACCAGGCCATGGTCAGCGCATCCGTCACGATATCCGCCGTCATGCGCGGCTTCAGCGACCAGCCAACGACTTCGCGATTGAACAGGTCAAGCGTGACCGCCAGGTAGAGCCAGCTTTCGTCCGTCCAAAGATAGGTGATGTCCGATGTCCAGACTTGATTGGGCGCCGTCGGCGTGAAATTCCGGGCAAGCAGGTTCGGCGCCACGGGCAAGCCGTGCGTCGAGTCCGTGGTAACCCGGTAGCGCCGCTTGTGGCGAGCATGAATGCCGTTATCACGCATCAGCCGCTCGACCCGCGCCTTGCTTGCCGAGAAGCCTCTGGCGCGCAACTCGCGCACCATGCGCGGGCTGCCATAGGCGCCCTTGAGTTCCGCATGGATGGCGCGGATCAGCCCCAGCATCTGGCTGTCGGTCAGTCGCCGCCGATCCGCCTTGCCGCCCCGCTTCCAGGCGTGATAGCCGCTCACGCTGACATCGAGTGCCTCACACATCTCGACCAGCGGAAACGCTTTGCCCTGCCCAGCAATCCAGGCGTACTTCACACCACATCCCTTGCGAAGTACGCCGTCGCTTTTTTTAGGATTTCACACGCCCGCTTGAGCCGCAGATTCTCAGCGCGCAACCGGGATAGCTCCATCTCCTCCGCCGTCACCACTCGGCCGACAGACCCGTTCAGCTTGCCTTCCGCCGATGCCTTGATCCAGTTGCGCAAGGTCTGATCGCTCAGCCCCAGTTCCTTGCACACCCTGCTCACCCCATGACCTTCCTTGACCCGCCGGACCGCCAACTCCTTGAACTCCATCGTGTAGGCCTGCTTTGCTCTCTTCATCTCTCACCTCCAAATGTGACTCAAGTTTAGGTCACCCTTGGCAGACGAAATTTCGGGGGAAGCTCAGAGCGATGGCCCAGGTTGTATACACTGAGCACTGTTGCCACAGAACACCCATAGAACCTAGCGAATATTTCCACCTTCCGGATTGGCAAAACACTTACTCTACAAGCAATCCGGCTAACACTTCCTCGAAAAATTTGTATTAAACCGCATCAAGACACATAGGATCGACCATCACCACAGATTGATCAGGAATGCTATCAAGGTATTGATCCGGTGCTGGGATAGGTTCGGATTCCCGAATCATTGTCAGGAGCTTTCGAAGTAGCGCATCCTGGGCGCCACGCATGGCGGTGCTTGGGTCGGAGCCAGACCCGCTCACTTCCTCGAAATCCAGAAGCCTGACGGTGATTTTCCCACCATGATCCTCAACGGTCGCAGGGTAGGGGACCAAGTGATCAATGACCATTTGCTTGCCCTTGCTCTTGTGCCCCTCGAGCTTTCTGACCAGCTTGGTCGCCCGAAGATGCGTGTAGCGCTTCAGCATCGACAAACTCTTGTGCCCACTGATTGCCGCCACTTCCATCATGTCCAGTGAGCCAAGTTCGAAAAGCCGGCTGATAGCCTCGTGGCGCAGATCATGGAAGTGCAGGTTCTCGATCCCGAGTTTGAGCATCATAAAGCGCCAAGTCGACTTGAAGCCCTCGGCCGTGTAGCCGAATACCTTGCCTTTGGATTGGACGCCCATCCGAATGATGGCATCGCGAGCCTTCACGGAAAGTGGGACATCGCGCTTTGTGCCGTTCTTGGTTTGAGGCAGGTGGGCGATACGGCTCTTGAGGCTGATGTGTTCCCAGTGTAGATGAAGGATCTCGCCTTGACGCATGGCCGTTTCGAGTGCGACAACCACGATCGAGAAAAGGGACTTGTTCTGGTGATTGTGACAATAGCGCAGGATCAAGCGTTCCTCACGCGCCGTGAGCCGCCGGTCGCGGCCAGGGGGAGGGGTGGGCTTCCTGACATTCTTGACAGGATTGTCATCGCAAATGCCCCACTCAATCCGACCGATGTCGAAATAGTTGGACAACAGGGACATTTCCAGGCGGACAGTGGACGGAGACAGCGTTTTCCTCGTCCGCGGATTGATGTCTTGTAGGCGCTGATCGCGGTAGGTGGCGATATCAACGCTGGTGACCTCGCGGGTAATTTTGTCAGCCAGGAAGGAACGGCAAATTTGCTCGATCCGGTACTTCTCCTGGATGTAACCCCTTTTTAGGATGGAGACCTGCGTTCGGTAACGCTCGAGACCAACACGCAGGAGCAAATCGGTCATGAGGCATCATCGCTTCGCATCGCGTCTTCAATGCGACGGCACATCTCGGTAAGCGAAACATCGAGGGCGCTACAGATGGCCATCATCGTGTCCAGCGTAGGCGAGCGCGATCCAACCTCGAGAAGCGATATGTAGGTTCTGTCCAGATCGCTCGCGAAGGCAAGGGCCTCCTGGGTTTGGCAGCGTTCAGTTCGAATATCTCTGAGAACCTTGCCGAACACGTTCTTCTGTTTTTTCATTCCGGACTCAATCAGAGTGCCGAAATTTAAGGGCTTAACCCTGTAAAGTCTGCCGACAATTGTCGGAAAGTCTGCTCGTCTGGCTGCAACGATTAAAGGTCAATGAGGATCGGATTTGTGGGCCGGAAAGAAAAAAGGATGCGGGCGGGTACGCGTCACGCCCCTTCACAAGCGGTCAGGGTGAGAGGTGCTACCCGATATCTCCGGATAGCCTGTGGCTTGATCAGCCGATATGCCTTGGCCGTGCAAATGCACCCATTGGATTGCGCGCCAGCCGTCGATCAAGCCTTCCTTGTACAGATCTTGGAAGAATGGGAGGGCGTCGGGCATGAGCGCCAGAAAAGCCTCCCGCCGCTGGGCGACCTGGTCAGCCTCGTCGTAACTGAGTTCCGCCGGCGCGGCCTTAGATACTTTGGCGCTAGGCTTAACGGCGAGGGCGCGATGACTTGGTTTTCGTGGGTACAGGTCGCCCATCTTTGTCGAGGATGATTGCTCTGGTTGGGATCTGACGTTGATTCAACTGATAGCGTAACTGCTGGATGGTTGAGTCTTCGCCACGGGTAATAACGATGGCGTGGGTTGCGACTTCCGCGAGTGATTGGATTGCGGATTCGCTTGTCGAAGCGCCTGGTACAGTTCGCAAAGGATGGTGAATGACCGGGATGTGGTGCTGGATCGCCCAATTCTCGGCCATTGCATCGACGCCACCACGGCAGGCCACCAACACATCTGTTGGACGCTTTCCGTCCAACAGAGCCGCCAGCCGACTGGCAAACAGGAATGGATTGAGGATATCCGTATCGCCAGTGGCTAGCAGCGTCATCCGTTCGGCTGCGACAAACTGCTGGGCGCTCTTGAGCACCGCCAGCTTCCAGCGTTCATCGCCGCGTCGCCGCGATTCCCATCCATGCCCGAGCGCCTTGCCTGACCCAATCGCCAAAGAACCATTCACGAGGCGTTCGGCCAAAAGGGGAAGGGTTTTGAACTGGGACCAGAGGGCGGCCTTGACGATATCCAGACGATCGTTCATCCATTTTTCCGGGGCGGGAGTCCTTTGGGCGAACTTTCGCGCTTCCGATGCGGAAGGAAGGTCCAGTACCGAGCGGCGGGTCTCGTTGTCAGTTTCACGAAACCGTTCGGAAAAGTAGTAGTGAGCAACAGTGGCGCTGATCTCGGCTGGCTTCCAGAGGAACCCATTGCCGTCGTCTCGGGGAGGGCGATAGGTTGGGAACGGGATTATGGAATCGGGGCAGAAAAATTCGTCTGCAAACATGGGATGCTATCGAGCCGAAATATGAGTTGGTGCCAAGGTACGGGACAGAAAAGGATTCTGCTACGCCCTAAAAGAGCAGATTCGGGGGGGTGAAGCACGGAAAGGAGGGATGCTCGGCCTGCCAAACCTTCTGAGCGTCTTGCAATCCTTGTTGCAGTGTGCCCGCCATCCCGGTACGATCCGGATACGGTAGCTGGCGCAACCGACACACAAGCTAGCCTATGCCGCGTCACTGCGCTCACATGCGCCAATGGCGCTCCAACACTCTCGGATAACTCTCAACAGAGCGATGTTGCGCTCCGTTGAGGATTTTCTACGTCGTATGACGTGAAACGGTAGCTGGAAATGCCGGGCATTTGCCTAAATCCAGCATTTTTCAACCCATGCGGGCCTTACCCGCATGGGGAGGCTCCGCATTTACTCAGGAGCCTCAAAATGGACGTGAAGCTTTCAAGTTACGCCAAGGAAATGGTGCTCGCCTGCGAGGCGGCGCTTGATGCAGGAGTGTTCTACAACAAAGCTTTTTGTGACTACGTCGTCAAGCAGATGGGTGGTTACGACTGCGAACCTGTTCTCGTGGAAACCATAACTCTCAATTTCGAGCGTGCGCAACAGCTTGTCCGAAAAGAAGCGGAAGAGCGGATCAAATCAAGTCCTCGAGGCCATTACGTCATTCTCGAGAAGGTGTATGAGGATGCCGGGCGTCGATACTCAACAATCGTTTCGGCTGGGAACGGGGAAGTAGCCCCTGGCGGTTCACACGATATCTATGACGAACAACCGGCCGGAGAAATCGTGCTGAGGCGCATGGTCGAGTACGAAATATATTGCTGTCGCAAGGCGGTGGAAGAATATCGACGCCGCGAACGCAACATCAAGGCCTTGGAGCAGCATGGCTATTACGTTGGCCAAGTCTTCCGGAACTACAAGGTACCCGGCGAGCCTGTGCCATTTTCCATAGCCACGATCGTCAAGATCTACCGGGATAGTGGCCGTGTGGAACTGCATTTGACGAAGCGAGGGACTTCCAAGAAGTGGGAAACCTTCGTTGACGCCAGCTGCATTGAGGAGCGGATCAAATCCGCCCCCGAAACCGGGGATTGCGACGGCCGTAACAAGAATCAGGGACAGATTAGCTTCATGTTGGCGGCCTAACCCGCTGACTTCTGAAGCATTACACCCTTAACCCACCTGTGGGATTCATATCCCTCTGGGGAATGGATCCCGTCTGTCTCAGGAGCAACACAAATGGCAAAACAGATCTATTCACACCACAATACAGGAAGCATGCTGGTTGAACAGTTTTTTGTCGAATTGACGGAAAGCGTCGAGACGCTGACTGCAATCGCCGACCAGTACGGAGCTCGAACGCTGGCCGATCTCATGTACTTGCAGCATGTGATTTTGGCGGGCAGACATATTGACCGCTACGATCAGGATGAAAGCGCTGTGGTCGAGGTCGTTGAGAGACTCCCTTCAGCGGAAACGTGGAAACGCTTTATCAAGATGGCGGGCAAGCTGGTTGATCCGCCGATCAACAAGTCGTTGTCCGTCGGAGATCCATTTCGTCTGATCGGACGAAATGTCAATCAGTAGCCGGAGTCATGGTTGATGGCACTAGCGAGTGCGCCGGATACATGACGTCAGCTCGCGTCTGCGATACCACGGCAACGCGATACCTTCCAAAGCACAGCCAGTAAAGTGCTTCGACAGCCTCCCAAGCCCTCGGGCAAGGGGGGATGTCGGCAAAGGATAAGGCAGAAGCTTTCGTCGCGAGAATCCTGTCCGCACGCGAAATTCGGAGAGGATTTTCTACGCCTTTGTGCGTGAAACGGTAGCTGGTAGCACCGGGCAATTATGTCTAAGCCAGCAATTTTTTAACCCATGCGGGATTGACTTCCCGCAGGGAGGGCGTTCCGCGTCAACCTGATTGGAGCTCCCTCATGAATACCTTCAAACCGACCGAAAACCAGATACGTCTGGCCGAAGCGGTTTTTGTGGCAATGACGCACGAACAGACTGTTCGCCCCATCGTCATTGAGTACGAAAACGCCATCCTTGCGAAACACCGTTTCCCTTTGGCGCGGGAGTGGCTTGAGTATGGCCGCGAGCCACGCATCGTCCTGAGCAGGGAAGAAGCCTTCCTGATGTCCGACGAGGATGCAAAAACCTATTTTGCGGAGTGCTTTGCCGCACGCGATGCGGCAAACCTTAATGTCAGCCGCCCGGAGAACTGCCCGCTTCTTGAAGCAGAAAACCTTCGAATCATGGCAGAACATGCCCTGATAAAGGAAATGGGCAAGCTGCCTGGGTGGGAGGCTTTTGGCAAAGGAAGTCTCACGCTCAAATTTCGAGAGAAGGCCGTCGACTTGATGTTGAAGTTGCTGGCTCCGTACTGCGGCAACAGCCGCGAAATTCTGGATGGCTACGCGGCATAGCCGTTACCGGCGGTTCAGTATTCACTCAAAGACCACCAGGCAGAACGCCGAGTGGTTCATTCAACCCTGTCGGGATCTCTGCCCGATTAGGGGTGGCGGTTCCGAATTGTCTGGAGAAATCATCATGACTTACTTGCCGCTACTGCTGCTGCTTGCGATCTTTATTGGCCTTTTCATTGCCAACCATAGTTCATCCTCTGGCCATCATGATGACCACGATGATCATCATGAACGTTGGACCCAGTACGTCTCGGCCGACGAGAATGACACGTATTGGGATCCGCCACGGTAACGATGCCTAACCGCTGTCGTTGCTGGCGGGGAGCCAGCATAAGGAGCAAATTGGTAAGGGCTTATGCCTACAATCAGTATGTTCTATGGCATCTTGGTAGCGATAATGAAGACTATGACCGTCACAACTTGCCGCACATCCATGTTCGGCATGCAGAGTGGAAGGCATCGGTTGCTATCGAGGATGGGGGCATATTGGCGGGAGGTTTTCCGCCAAAGCAACTTAAAATGGTGCATGCGTGGATTGAAATCCACAAGGATGAGCTTTTTGCTGACTGGGAGCTAGCTCTCCAAGGTGAGCAGCCTTTCAGGATTGCACCGCTTCAATAATGAGGACTGCATCATGGACGACCTGCTAGACGTAATTCGGGTTGAAGCTAGGCCTGACTACACCCTGTTATTGGAGTTTGAGAATGGGGAAAAATGGGTATTCGACATGACGCCGCTGATGGACAAGAAGCCTTTTGTCCAACTGAAAGGGTCGCCCCTCTTTGCGAAGGCCTCCGTCGATTACGGAACCGTCGTTTGGCCGGGGAATATTGATATCGCGCCGGAAACGCTCTACGATCGCTCACGGCCGATTTGATGTACAAGCCCCAAGCCTCCCTCCAGTTCGCAGAACTGGCGGAGGTTTGAACATTTTTCAATCCCGGCGGGTGTGCTATGCCAGCAAGGGTATGGCTCCATTTCTCGCCAAATACGATCGACGAGTGTTCCTATGCGCTGTGCGCGAGCCGAACGCCTTTAATTCGCGCATCGGCCGTCTGATGGAAGAAGCCGGCCGCGTCTGGGCGCGGGCGAAAGCCGACGAGTCCATGCGATGACGCCGGAACAATTGAAAAGATGGCGTGAAGACATGGGATTCCCGCAGCGCGCAGCCGCTGAAGCCTTGGGCATCACGCTCGCCACCTACCAGCGCCTTGAGCGCGGCCAAGAATGGGACGGCAGCAAGCCGGTATTCATTGACCGTCGAACCGCGCTGGCCTGCGCCGCGATTCGCGCTGGACTCACGCCTGAAGGATCGACAGCTTGACATTGGGCAAAATATGGCTCTGTAGGAATTAGCTGTTGCAAAGGTCTATATTGAAAGCATGAAGTGGCGAGGAGGATGCCAATCCTGCGCGCTCTGAGCAGGGCTATCACGTAGCCCTCTGTCCAGTTTCCCGGGGCCGGCTCTCTCACAAGTCCGTCTCGATCTTGTGCCCGGTGCGCCGGTCGATGTACCAGCCCTTGCGTACGGGCTTACCATTGATGATTCTGGCTTCGCGAAAGTTGCCGCCTGCGAATGAATGCTCTAGGGATTGTCTGAATAAGTCCAAATTGTCGGTTTGCATGCGCCGTAACCTATTGATTCGATGGAATCAGAATTGTGGCCACCTCACTTGTTCAGACCATCCCTAGGGGGCATAAAAAGGTGTGCCAAACTGATCTCGTTCATCCACAGAACCTGTGAATAACGCTGGCGATTTGCCTGTGGAAAACCACGCAATAGCCTTTGCTGTGGTGGAGTTTGGCGGACTGCCCATTTTTTAGGCAGCGTTTGAACTCCCAGCAACAATTCACCTGCATCCTCCATCGTAGAAAGTGTCGCAATTTCGGGACTAGAAACGTCGCAAATAGCGTCTAGCCTTGTCGTATTGACGTCGCGATTAGCGACTCAGCATCAATGGAGAAGAGCATGATGAAAGGATTCGAGTTCCGCGGTGCCCTCGAGGAAGCGGGGATGACGCAGAAGGAGTTTGCCGAGGAGATGGGCGTTCATCGAACGGTGATCGGCCGCCAGTGCAACGCCAAGAAAGTTGAGCCCTATTGGGTCTATGCCTTGGCGGGATTGCTGGCGACCAAGACGGCGAGGACGCTAACAATGCTCGTTTCGCCGTGATCTCTTCCTCTCTGGATAGGACTGCGGCGTTTCAGTATGCGACAGCATGCGAAGAAGCTGTAACATCCAATTAGTGCAACTAACAGTCAAGCCCGCCCGATATGAACCACACCATGACCCAACCGCTTTCCCATTCAAGAGGCCTTTTCGATCATTTACCGGCCTGGCTTTCCGAACCTGTTCCGACTTTTTCCGCCTGGATGTTGGTCCATCCCGTTGCCGACTCGACGAGAGATGTGAAGGAATTTATGTGGGGGAAATGGTGCAGATGGCTTCAATCTGTTTCTATTCCTCTTGATCGAGTTGTGGCAGGGCATCTTGCTTTGTTTTTCCGGGAAGAAAAAATTGAAAAAGCGCACCGTCAGCGGTATCTCCGCTTGGTTGAGCTGGTCTATACCCATCTCAACCTGCTTGGACTCTCTATGGAAAACCCGGGGACACAAGCCGCCTATGAACACTTGGGGCGAGGGGAGAACGATCCGAAAGCATTTCTTTCGGAAAACGAAAAAGAAAGGGTAGAGAATGTCATTCGCCAATGGCTTGTTGCGCGACCGGTCGGGGATGGGGCGATAAGTGAAGGGAGTGAAAAGAAGAAAAAAAGGGGAAGAAAAATTCAAGATTGGCTTCGGGTGCGCGATGCAGGAATTTGTTCAGCGATGATGGGTGGAGGTGCGACGGTTTGGGCGGTGGAGCGCCTGACTGTTAGTTGCGCCAATTGCAGCGAAGGGCGCATTTCCCTACCAAGGAAAGGGGGGGCGCCCTATGAAGCGTTTTTGCTGCCGATCGGACAGGCCGGGATGGATGCCTGGTTGCGACGTCGGCGGGAACTGGGGGCGGGGGTAGGTGATTTCATGTTCCCGGCCGATCAGGCTTCGCGGCGAAGTCAGGCGACTTATTCAGACACCGCCGGCATGCATGCGTCGACTATCTTCCGGGCCGTCCGCGGTGTGCTTCGCGAAGCCGGAATCGTCGGCGCTCGCGCCTGCGGTCAAACCCTGCGGAACACCTATGCCGCCACCTTGATCGGTCTTGGGCTGTCCGATGATGAGCTGGCCTGCAACATGGGATTCTTCGAGCCGACGACGGCCTGGCGGTTGCGGGCGGCGTGGATTTGCTTTGGCGGTGATGAAATGGTGACACGATGACGGTCAGCCGTCTTCCGCGACTTTTCCACTAGCGAAATGCCTGTTTTAACACCGAGTGCAAAACCCGGAGCCTTCCTATCATGGGCGCTTTCATTACCCTCTGAGAGGTCCGCCCATGAAAAAGCTCATTATCGCAGCCCTTGCTGCATCGGCATTGTGCGCCGGCAGCGCGCTGGCAGATACGAATAACACTTTGAAGAGCGATGGCGGAGGCATCCCGCAGTCAAATACCACCAAGGCTGATTGGGAACGCGTCGAGCGCCAGGCAAAACAGGAAACCCAGGGAGCAAAGTACTCTTCCTGCACCCCAAATCCGTTCGCGCTTTGCTCGGGGCCACGCCCGGGCAAGAAGCATAAGTCTATGCGGCGCTGTTGGGATTCGCTCTGCCGGTAAGCATCGCCCAACCTCCGGGCACGACATGGGCAATATGAAACTGAAATTCCGCCATGTTTTGTACATCGCCATCCCCGCCACGATCCTCTACTTATGGCAAGTATCCAGGCTCGGCAGCGACCATTGGCTCAAGCTGTTGGCCGCTTCTGTGGTGGGGTCGGCCATTGGCTTCTTCTGTTACTTCTTGGAGCGCTCATATCGCCAATACAAGAGGGCACCTCGAACAACCCGAGTTTTTCAATAAATTCCGTCATGCAACGATGAAGATGATCGAATTTGGCTCAAGTTCCTCGGCAACGCGGTGCCACTCCGGGCGGTTTTGCCCTGTTTTTTCCTCGAATCGCCTCGGGCAGCGGCGATTCGGCCCGCCCTGGGCGTCAGAAGGCCACGATTCCGGCCTTCTGGAAATACACCAGCCGCTTC
>Ga0209628_10003816_pt1 | contig 10696 bp, 4 predicted proteins | sample TergutCu122P4_FD_187285 | JGI IMG/M metagenome (GOLD analysis project Ga0209628, IMG submission 187285) | Cubitermes ugandensis P4 segment gut microbial communities from Kakamega Forest, Kenya - Cu122 P4 (SPAdes) (version 2) | ecosystem: Host-associated > Arthropoda: Insects > Digestive system >... | reverse complement strand
AAAGGGAAGACACCCATGGTGAGCATGGTCTGGGTAGTTGGTAGAAATTAGGTTTAAGGCCCCCCCTGGCACCTCAGATTCACCTCTCATCTCACCATCATTCTCATCGGGACAACGTAACCACGCCTAATGGGCGTCCCAACCTCAGAAGTCGGTTACATTTCAGCCACAGCCGGGGAGGAGACCACGAAGTCTGAGAGGACATGTGGTGGCATTTGGAAGAAAGAAAAGAAAGTATTTAGGTGTAAACATTAAATATTAAAAGCATCTATCAAGTAAGACAGTTGTCTTAGTTTCTAAAAATACATGGATAAGTAGTTAATAAAACAAAGAATTAACAACAACAACAAAATTTGCAAGTTAAAAATTACAAATGACATATGTACTATATAATACGTGTTGTACTATACAATAAATATATTGGTTTCATACAATGGTTTCTTTATATTCATAATATTCCTTCATAGAGTAAAAAGAATGATGATACAGAAACCTTTTTAAAGAGGATCTGAAGTGCATTGAGTTATGATCTAACGTTTTTAGGTACTGTGAGAGATGGTTAAACACTTTGATACCTGACATATATGGACCCTTATTGAATTTTGTCAAATTTGTTAATGCAGGATGAAGGTTATTCTTGTTTCTAGTATTATACTTGTAAACTTCATTATTAGGAGTAAATAGATGTTTATTATTAACTGTAAATAATATTGCTGAGTATATATATTGGGAATATAGCATCATTATTTGCATGTTTTTTAAAATTTCCCTACAAGAATCTCTTGGTCTAGAATTAGTAATAATTCTAATGATTTTCTTTTGAAGTAAGAATACCTTTTTAGCAGACAGGGAGTTGCCCCAAAAGATTATACCGTTGCGCATAATAGTGTGAATGTGAGCAAAATAAATTATTTTTAGTGTTTATATTGGTAGTGAGTATTTTATAAACCTCAAGGCACAGCTTGCTGAGGACATTCTTTCAATAACTTGATCAATATGATGTTTCCATGATAGGGTGTCATCAATTGTCAGGCCAAGAAATTTTGTTTGGGTAGCACTGTATATATAATTATGATTATGATGAATATGCATATTTATTTTATAGTGTTTCATGGATCTGAATTCTAAGTAATGAGTTTTCCTGAAGTTTAGGTTTAGTACGTTGTTTTTGAACCAGGTGTTTATATCGTTGAACAACATATTAGCATACAGGTTAAAGTCATCTATGTTAGCATCAGGTATTACAATGCTGGTGTCATTAGCATAAAGCACAATATTATTATCTTTATTTCTTAATGTTGGTAGGTCATATATGTAGATTAAAAAGAAAAGGGGGCCAAGAATCACATCCTGGGACACACCACAATTAATTCTTACCCATTCTGATGAGTTATTATTGTAATCAATTTTACTAAGTGTTACTTTTTGGTATCTGTTAGGTATGATTCTATTAATGTTTTAAATTTGCCATCTATTCCATAGAACTGAAGTTTGTCTAATAGTATTTTATGGTTTACACAATTGACGGCCTTTTACAGGTCGCAGAAGATTCCTCCAACTATTTGATTATTACTCATGGCAGTTAAAATACTGTTAGTAAGTGAGAACACAGCTTGTTCAGTTGAGTGTTGCATTCTGAATCCAAATTGTTCTTGAACCAAGATGATGTTCCTATCAAAATGAGTACAAAGTCCGTTTTATATATAAGTCTCTCAAAAACTTTGGTAAAGGAGGTTAGTAAAGATACTGGTCTATAGTTTGAGATATCCTGTTTTTGGCCTTTTTTATAAATGGGTTTCACTATGGCGTATTTTAGTCTGTCAGGAAAGATATCGGAGTTAAGGGCCGCATTAGAGATATGAGTAAGGGGAGAAATAATAAATGGCGAACTTAATTTTATAATACAGTTAGAGATTTTGTCATAACCAGATGTATTCTTAGATTTTAGAGATTTAATAATTTTTTCAATTTCATAGGTTGAAGCATACTGCCAATTTATTCTAGGAAAAGGTTTATTATGGTATTTAAATAAGTAATTAATTGGATTAATCATGCTTGAGTTTTCCTCTTTATTTTTGTCAGCATTAACAGAGTCTGCTACTGTTAAGAAATAGTTACTACAAAGATTAGCAATTTTCTGTTGATTTATTATTATTTCATCATCCAGTACGAGTAATGGAACAGACATGTCTCGGTGTGTTGTCCCTTTCTCACTCTTAATAATTTTCCAGATGCTTTTCATCTTATTTTTAGATCTAAGAATGATATTATTATAATGTAATTTTTTGGCATTGTGAATTACTTTTGTCAATATTGAACAGCATTTTTTTTGGTAATACGGTTTGAGGTTATGATTATTGCTGGTTTTGCATAAGACAAAAAGTTATTTTTTCCTCTTACAGGAAACTTTAATCTTTGGTTATCCATTTATTGTGTAATTGATTAAATTTAGCTACCTTTACTTTTAAAAAACTAGAGTGACAGCATTTTAAGTTTAAAAAGTTATTAAACATAGTGTTGACATTGTTGACCCCAAACACATCTTCCCATTGTTCCCAGAATTTGGAAATATCCATATGTACAGCACATACAAAAACACTCCAGTTACAAACGCAGGGTACGCATTTCCAGTACGTTACTATGCTGCCTCATAAATAGTTTTTCTTGCATTTAGAATTCCTTGTATATGAGGAATGGTAAACAGTTACAGCGTTACACGAGTAATGAGCCCGACCCTTATTCCACACAGTCACGTATCATGCTCTCGGCGCTAAACGCTTGGTTTATTACCAAGCACTTTCATACAGGGCATTTTCCCTTTTTCGAAGTCGCTCTTCTGGAAACGATTACGTATGAAATGAAGGAGAGTGATTATATATTTTAGGTTACTGTCCGTAAAGTGCTTTTAAGCTTTATTTAAAGCTGAATAAAATGTCCCCCCATAACACGGTTCTTTTAGGTAATATCATCACTGTAAATGAGAAATCCACATTTCTTCCTCGCAATCTTGTGCTGGCTGCCTGCGGATTCACAGTGTAGTGCATTCCACATACACTGCAAAGTAACCGTCATAATGGTTCTAATCAACGATAAGACGTTGCATTTACAGACCGACCCGAAGAACTAAGAACATCTGTAGTCTCTTACCAATAAACAGCCACCATGCAATATTTGTAATTTTGCACTACAACAGCCAAGTATTTTCTGCACTCACACTTACTCAACCACCACGCGGTAATAACCACAAATAACTACACACAGATCATACTAGATGATCTGTAATCTGTAACCACATACACATGACGAATGTCTAACATCTACGAACAACATCACGGATTATCTCAACTATGCCAATACTGTAATTGGAATATGATTCCTAAGTTATGTAAGAATACAGCGAATAGTTGGTAGTACCGGAGGGAAAAATATTACTTGAAATAGGGACATTACCGTTTCAATTGTTGGTTATGGAAGGACCCACGGGAACACAGATCATCGCGGGAAGGACCTATCACAGAGTGTCTAAACGAGGTTTTAAATTTTGAACGTTAGAACGCGAACCAAGTAGTGGTATGTAGAACGGAGTTCATTTATTCTGTAGCGGGATTTTTTTAATCATCATCAATAGAAGACACAATGTCGATTATTCAGCTGAGTGCATTACCAGGGGATGTGCGTTTAGTTACACAAGGTTGTCCGCCAGAATATCAAGTTGAGAATGAAAATTTATCACGTCAGTTGTTTGAGGAAATTGTTTCAAGAAGTGTAAAAACTAAGGAATGGACTAGAGATGACTTCGAAATAGGATGTCCTCTTGGCAGAGGTAAATTTGGTCGAGTGTATCTGGCCCGTGTTAAACATAATCATTTAATGGTGGCCATCAAAGTGCTATACAAGTCAGAAATAAGGAAGAGTAATGTCGAACATCAGGTGCTGAGAGAAATTGAAATTCAAACTCATCTGAAACACCCAAATATCCTGAGTTTGAGAACCTACTTCTATGATGAAAAGAAGATATACTTGGTGCTGGACTATGCTGCAGGAGGAGAGCTCTATAAACATTTGCAGGACTCGCCAAACCATTCATTTTCTGAGAGAAAGGCAGCAAAATATGTTTACCAGGTTGCAGATGCCCTAAACTATTGTCATCTCAACAAAGTAATTCATCGAGATATAAAACCAGAAAACCTGCTGCTCACCTTAACAGGTGATATTGTTCTTGCAGATTTTGGTTGGTCTGTACATGCCCCATCTTCACGGCGCAAGACCATGTGTGGAACTTTGGATTACTTGCCTCCTGAGATGCTAGATGGGGTGGTGTATAATGAATATGTTGATCATTGGTGTCTTGGTGTGCTGTGTTATGAGTTCCTGGTAGGGAAGCCTCCATTTGAGACAAAGGATACAAATGAGACGTATGCCCGCATTAGAAAGGTGGATGTACGTTTCCCAAAATGTGTATCTGAAGGGGCAAAAGACCTAATCAGCAAGTTACTTCGTCGATTTCCCACAGAGCGCCTGCCATTACCAGATGTTATGAAACACCCTTGGATTGTGACCAACAAAGGAAAGTAGACAAAGTGTTACATGTGTGACTTATGTACTAGTGTCTGGTAGAGACAGATGAACAGAAATGTACACCGTGGCTACTTTATTGCCACATCTCGTGGTAACATGGATTGCAGTATATATTGTGAAATATGTTGATATTGTAACTGTGACATTTTTGTGATTCACAGTGTTAGATTATAGATTTTCTGTGTAGATGTAATATTGTGTTTTATGTTCAGTATTTAAACAGATGTGGGCTATTCAGTTAAAGTGCTGATAAAGATGTGTCTTGAACAAAGGTGAAGCTTTGCTCTGCTCCTCAAGTGAGGCTGCAAAATGGAGAAGTAATGCATACAGCTGATGCATCACATGACCTTTTATTTTATTTGTAAGATGAAATTGAAAAATGAGTATATGGGTGCATTTAAATGTGATAATTCTTCAGAATATATAATAGTCTTTAGAAGAATGCACATAGAGATTCAGGATGCATAAGGGACCATGATACCTGCAAAATTTTAACCATATCAGGATACAGAGCTGAATAGAATTTCTTTACTTTCCATACTTTTACATTCTAGGACTAAGTCAAGGATGTAGAAGGTGTTATGGTCCAACAAAATATGGTTCAAATACAGATAGAAGTATAAACACGTAGTAAATATCTATTTACAGTCAGAGCAAATGAGGTACTAAATTCATGGAATCATCACCTTTCTTAAGTACACACTTTATAATGACAAATTTTATGTTGAGGCATATTCTTATACAGAGTAGATAACAGATTTTTTAAAATGCTGGTTTAGTTTTACGTAATGATTTCATCTTTTAATGGTAGGTTGGAAGATTAGTTAATTATTCCATTCCATTATAGTAAACTGCTTACCCATGTTGAGGTTAATAATTGGCACAAGAATGTAATATTTATGTATTGTACTTATGTTTGTCTGTATTCAAAACTTTACCATGTTGCCTGTAAAAGAATAATACTGAAAGTGTTTGCTGGCAAGTGGAAGATTAATCTTTCTAAAGATTTCCCATGTAAATATGTATCTAACATTTATAAATTACCAGCAGGCCTCTGACTTGTGTATCACCAAAATTGGATACATCCTATGAGAATTTTGATCCCAACTAAGCTAGTACAATTTGTGGAGGTAACTGCGGAGAACACTATGTCATGTGTCAAAATTGAGGCCAGATGGGGACTTCTTCCAGTTGAAGCAATGCTTGAATCTAGAGACATGCTGTCCCCTGTTCTTTTTAACTCGGTAGTAGGGTATGTAACTAGAAAGCTATGGGTTGACGACAAACATGTATCTGTCCACACAGATTGTTAGTTGTGTTGAAAACTAGGATTTTATTATATGCATTTCGTATATTGTATAAGTAAAATAAAACTACATTTCCAACTTTCACTTAGGGCCAATCATACAAATAATACAATGCACTTATGGCCAATCCTACAAATAATGAAACGCAAATTTCATTATTTATATGATTGGCCCTAAGTGAAAGTTTAAATGTCATTTTATTCTATATATGCAATATGTAAATGCATATAATCCTAAGCCTGTGGGCCGGGATAGCTCAGTCTGTATAGTGGCTTGCTACAGGCTGGACAGTCCGGGGATCGGATCCTGGTGGGGGTAGCTACAAGTACCTGAACATGGGTACTGATCTGGGTGATCACAGGATTGAGGTGGTAAATAAATTTGTGTATCTGGGGGTCTGCATTCACAAGCCAAAATGAGCTACAGGAAGTATAGTACTGGATTCAAACAGCTAATAGAGTGTATTTTTCCATTTTATCACTGATCACATGTGACATCAGCTGGAGAGTTTGAGTGATGCAATATGAAGCATTTAACCTCAGCAATGTCCTATATGGTTGTGACGCATGGACTATTTCTAAGAAGGCTGTCAATATGGTTGACTTATGAAAAGGAAATCCTCAGGAAAATATTTGGACCTATGCAGGCCAAGTGGGCATGGAGAATTAGATACAATAAGGAGGTCTACAAACTTTATGACGTGGCACTTTAAACATTTTTATGCTTGAAGAGGGTAAATTGGGTTTATCACATAGCAAGGATGGATGATTCTCATATCCCAATAAATGTAATGGGAGGATGTTTTTGGAGAAAGAAGGCTTGTAGGAAAGCCTAGTGGTAGATTGGAGAAATGCTGTATATTTGCTACAGATATAGTACTGGAAGGCAGTGGCAAGAAACAGAAGAGGCTGGAGGCAAAGATCAGGGAGGTCAGGGCTCAAGCATCTTACAAGAAGAAATGCTGCCTGACAAGAGGCTTTCCTTGTAGTGTCTGCAATTTTCCTAATTTTTAAGTGGTGTTCTGCTGCTGCAGAGTATCATTTGTCACAATTTCCATACTGTTTTTACTTTATTATCTGACTAATACTGTAATGATGTGCGTTAAAATCTTGCAGTATTTCATGTATAGTATTTCCTTTACTGGATTCTTAGCAGATTGGATACTTAGGTAAAGATATAATTTATTTCCACTGTCTTTATGCCTTTAGCAATCCATTATTTTCAAACACACTGCTCATCCCTATATGGACATAAATTTAAGTCTGAGCTTATGTAAACCTGTGTGTGTGTGTGTGTGTGTGTGTGTGTGCGCTTGTACTCTTCCACCATGCTTGTCTCAATGAATTTTCATTCCTACAAGGAAAAATTTGATGCATCTTTCAAATATTTTTATTATTATTTGGAAAATTGCATAGTCTGGAATTATGTAATTTTAAATTGCATAAGTAGAAATGTGTTTACATACATGTGAAGACACTGGCTGCTCATTTGTCATTTAAAACCCTAAGAATTCTGGCTGTCAAGCTGGAGTTAAAGAGGCCTAAGTGCAAACTCATGAACTTTACTGTTCTCCAAGAAAGAGTCATGTCATCCAGTTAATTTTGTCAGAGCTCTGGAAGCAACAGTGACAAAGCAAAAATGGTTACATGTATATGCCCATATATATGAGTTAAAATCCCTCTGAATCATCCGATATATAAAACTCACCTTACCTTAAGAAAATTTATCTTATGAAATATATATTCTCACTTTACAAACACCAGTAATTCAATTAAAAAAATACTTCAAATTTGTTCTTTATTTCATACTATAAATAGCGAGAACACAAAATCGGTACAGTTCCAAGGAAATCAGAACATCACCTGATGTCATGAACACTACATTTGTTTAACAAATTCAATGCCAATTTTGAAACTCTTACCACAGTAATCACAAACAGCAAAAGTTTTATCATTAATACTGCTAATTAAAATCATGAAAACATATTTAAATTATAATTTCTTAAATTTGGGGAATACTAATTTCAATTATTTCAATGAATGACATTACTTATTTCCTCTGAAATTTTGAACTAGCCAGGTAACCTAACAGACAAAAGTAAACATCATCCCTTACAGAAAACTATGACAAAACAAGTTAATCAGGAAAAGGTTTCCTGTAACAACCCAGTCATTTATAATAAAGATTAGATGATTACAGACATCAGCAGAGAACATGGATACTATAAATGTGGAAACCAAGGCAATTAATGTAAAGAAAATATGATTTCATAGTCAACAACACAAAATGGTAAAACACCTCTCTATTATCAACAACAGGTAACAATGATTTATTCACCAGAAATACAAATGGAAGTGGTGCACAGATTAGTGCCAAATTAAGATGTTACAATAAAACTGTACACAATGTGTGATGCTTTACAGTTTATCTGTATTCCACAATCTGAAGCTGACAAGTTGCAGAAAACAAAGTAAAAATCAGTCTTGGCATATATGAAGTAAAATGACACATGAACACCAAACAGAATATATGAGAGGAAAAAGACCCAGCTACATTATATTCCAAACTAAAAGACTGAAAATGTGCAAAATAATGCATTTTAAAGAAACTGTTCAGATTTCCTTTCTAACAAAATTATCTTCATGGTGATGATTCAAATTTTCTAAGATTGGGTGAGAATTTCTCAACATTTTCAAGGAACTTGGTGACTTCACCTTCAGGATCTGGTGATCTAAGAATAGCTATGCAAAATGACAGGCTGCATTATATAGGTGTGGGTGTAGCAAGGACAAGGTGAGTGGCAAGTCACTGTGGGGGTGTAGTGACATGAATAGGGTGGGATCCTGGTATAACAGCTGGGATGGGTGTACAGCCAAGTTGCACAGGTGGAGGTAGAGTGAGGAGAACATGCAAATACCAGCAGGAGGACAGAACCTGAACACCCATCCCAGCCTTTATATGAAAACCCCACCCAGTGCATATCATTACCACTCCCACTGTCCTTTTTCAATCCACACCTACCTATATACCTTATCTTTCAGCATGCTTGTTATTCTTGGACCAGTGAACCCTGCAGATGAAGGCACTGTGATCCTTCACAATGCTGAGAAATACCAAATGACATACCATCACATTCCAAAAGATCTGAATCCTCAACACCAGTGTGAAAAACTAAAATCCTGCAAAAATTACCTTTAATTTTATCCACAACAATTTAGTTCAAATAAATTAAATTTATGTTTGTGGGCATAAGAAACAACTACATAAATGTACTTGTTCAATACAAGCAACTGATTCAAATATCAAAGATTCAGAAAACCAGCACTGTCACACAAATTCCACAAAGGTAAGTACATCTCCAAAGATATTCTACGATATTTAGTGTGGAAATTTCAGACATACCAACCAAGAGGAACCCACACCAAGGAACTATAGTCTAATATGCTGACTCTCCTCAATAATAAATTATATGTACTAAGTTATATAGATTTAAATCAGTATGTAAACTTCAACATGTACCACAAATGGTAGAAATACTGTTCTCACATATTTTCACCAGTTCAGTATTCTGGGCATGAAAATTAAGCTTTGTTACAGCTCATAAGGCAATCCCCTACTTATCTCGATAACACTTAATCAAGAGTGCCAGTAAATTACAATGTTTAATGGGATGGATACAATTCAGGCAAGATACCAGTTGATTCATAAAGACAGTACAACTATAAGCAAACCAACTCTACACACCATACCAACATCCACTGGTCCTGGCAAGCTATGCATGTTAATCAGCATACAGTTTGCTGGTTCAGTTCAATGTTGGCAGAGCACTTCCACATTTTCACAACACAGTAAGTTCTTGCCCATAGTATAAATATCTGAATGGCACACTTATATACAAACACAGCAAAGGAGTGTCACATATCTTAACATTCTTCCTGGTGGCAGAAGCACTGTGCTCACTGGTTTCATTAATGTTCTACATTCAAAATATAAAGCATCTGTGAAGTCACGGTGCAAATTTAAAGCTTCATTATTTTGTTACAAATATACTAAGAAATATTAAACAAAAAATACAGCTCATCTGCATGGTTACTGAAATTCACTGCACGTCATATTTATTGCTCTGCACATGTCTAATTAATGGTATTTCAATTCTTGCCACACCAAAGAGACAATATCTGGCTTGCATATTTGACTGTTTCCTTAAAATTACATACATAAATGACTATGAAATGTGCACCACTTTTAACGTTGCTCTGTAGGTCATGTCTATCACAGTATGTTGATAGACCAAGACAGGCAGACTTACCAATCTCCTCTTCATTCTATCATTCTCGGAAATAGTAATTTAAGAATTCCACAAAAATTACTGGGAAAAATGAAATTCTGTGTTACACCAAATTAAAGATGACAGTACAATCTCCCAAGTCTATGACTCTCACATTACTATACCAAGATTGTGTGTGAAAGTTGAATATTTTTCATGATTAACCCCTTCAGTGGCAAGTTTATTATTACCATGTCGCACCTTCCAGGGCGGGTTTTAAACTTTAAAAATCCCCCATGCCCGGCCAATTTATTAAGGGTTCAGAAAAAAATTTGAAATGTGCGGTATTTCCTGTCATAATAATACGAAATTTTTACACGCCATAGCAGAAGTTTGTTTGTACCACATGCACAAAAAATGGAACAGTTACGTGTATTTGGAGCCCGACACCACAATTGGAAATTTTGAGGTCAGAATCACGACATTTATACTCACTACATGTCCACTACAAATTTACTGAACCATCTGAATTTGTTCTTTCCAC
>Ga0209628_10003815_pt1 | contig 10697 bp, 6 predicted proteins | sample TergutCu122P4_FD_187285 | JGI IMG/M metagenome (GOLD analysis project Ga0209628, IMG submission 187285) | Cubitermes ugandensis P4 segment gut microbial communities from Kakamega Forest, Kenya - Cu122 P4 (SPAdes) (version 2) | ecosystem: Host-associated > Arthropoda: Insects > Digestive system >... | reverse complement strand
ATTAAATAATAAAATACAAAACATTAACTTTTGGCTTAGTATTACATGCATTTTGCTCAATGCATACGTAAAACAAAAATACATCTTAAATTTCATTGAGGGCCAACTCTATACATAATAAAATGTGCATTTCATTATTTATAGGACTGGCTCTAAGTGAAAGTTGAAATGTAGTTTAATTTTGCACCTGCAACATGAAAATGCATATAATCTAAGTCTATTAATAATATTATCAAATATGCATAACCAGAATTCTATGCAGTAGGAAACTGTGTTTTGAGTTCAGCTAGGAACTTGTTTCTCACACTTCTGTTTGAATGAACCGAACACAAATGTAACTGACGGAATATAATGTTAAAATGAAGTTTCAAGAAAAAGGATGTGCGGCTGTGAGATCCACTGAACTAGTTGCGAAGTACCCCAGTAGAATAAATACCTAAATATGTTGGTCTCAGAACAATATGGTTTTAGGCGAGGAATGCCTACTCAAAGTGCTGCCTTAAAACTCACAGATAGTGTACTCAAAAATATTAATAAAAAACGCATGTTGGAAGAATTTTCTGTGATTTTTCGAAGGCTCTTGAATGTGTAAACCATGAAATTTTATAAGCTAAATTGCATTTGTGTGGAATTCAAAGAATGCGTGCAAATTTTTTAGTCCTATATAAAAAATAGAAAACAGAAGTTGAAATAAAATTAACTAATGCAACTGATAATTTTTCTGTGACTGGGATACATTAAAACATGGAGTTTCCCAAGTGTCAGCTCTAGGGCCTTTACTGTTTTTTATTATGCATATACATTTATATATATATATATAAATTACCTTCCCCTGAAAATAAATTCCTTATCAGAAACCATAACATTTGCAGATGACACTAGTGTCAAAACTTCTAATCAAAATGTTGATTATTCTATGCAATGACAAAAATAGTTTCATAGTGTCATATCAATAAGCTGCCATACGTTGACCCTAAATCTAGATAAAACAAACATAATAAAATTTATAAGAAATAGTTCTCCACAGTAAATACTGAGTGTTGGCTATGACGAAAAATATGTACAAGAGTGTGCAGGTACAAAATTCTATGGTTGACAAATTGATAACCACCTGAACTAGAAGAAAACACTGAACAAATGATTCGTAAATTTTGTACAGCATGCTGTGTAGTTATATCTAAGTTCTACATCAGCAAAACTGCACACTTAAAACAAATTATATTACCTGTTTTCGCTCTATAATGAAACGTGGAATAATTATGAGGGAGGAGGTTATTTCCTCTTACAAATAAAACATATTTACTTCACAAAAGAAAATTATTAGAATTATGGTTTGTGCAAAATCTGTTAATTTATCTGCATGTCTGTTTAAGAGATTTCAGATTTTACCTCTTCCATGTGAATATATATTTTCGTTTACGAACTTCACCGTAAATAACCAAGAAAAAGAAACAAAATCAGCAGTGCATAGTATTAGTCAATGAATAAATACCATCTTTATAGATCAACTGCCAAACTTTCATATTTCCACAAAATAAACAATATCCTGGCATCAAATTATTTAATAGTTAACCTTGCAGACTTGAAGCCTGAAGAAGGAAATGGTTCCATTAAAGCAGTACTGAGAAGATATTTCAATACCCACGCCTTTCATTCTGTTGATGAATTGTTACTGTGTAAAAATAACTCTTAAACTTACTATTACCTGTACCTGTTGAATTTTTTGTAACATCTGAAAACTACATGTACAATACTTATGACATTAGGTAACTAATAATTTCTTTTTTATTACTTGCACATTCTTTTGTCACTGTGCATAAATTTTGGATCCATATAATGCCGTACGTAGTAGCGGGCACATATTCCAAAAGAAATGGAATATCTGTAGAAGCAGCCGAAATATCATTAAGCTCAGCTTCCCATGTTCCACTGCATGAAGCCATAAGGTCGTCGTAGCATGAAGTAATATTCTAGGGCCATGCCATGGCGCAGGCTCTATGTCACCACTTTCTTGTCACGGAGGACGGGGTGCATTTCCACGTAGTCCATATGAGATTTGTGATGGACAAAATACCAGTGGAGAAAGCGTCTCCCCAAGCAGTTGCCTTCTGCCCTACCAGTTATCATTCCACCAGTGTTTCTTTTTCGTCTGTCAACAGGGGCTGACGCAATACGCCCATCTGTTGTTAGAGTATCAAGAGACTTACTCCGTCACATCCTATCCCAGCAGCTAAAAAAATAAGTGTGGGTTTGAAAATTGAAGAAGTTGTTTCTTATTTATAAATTTCATTAGCGCATGCGAAGTACGTAGTTTCCCGATCACCAGATTATATTTGCATCCCGCGGAAAATCCTAATCTAGCTGTAGCAATGTTTTGTAATCGGCATATAGGCTCATGAATGAACCCGTCCAGATCTGCTACATCATCAGAACATTTTCAAGCAGGTCCTCATGCTACGCAACATTGCGTCACGCAGTGACAAGCCATTTCTCTGGCCGAGAATGTTCCTCAGCAAGATGAATGAGTTATTTATGTTTATCTAAAGACGGCTTTACAACAGCAATAAACGGAATATACTTAGTTACGTCATACTGCGCTGTCAGAACTCGCGAGTTGGGTCTAAATTCCGCATTCTGGAGATCAGTCATGTGCCTACTTATGGGCTTACAATGTGTTCACGTTGTAAACACATAAGTAGGCATATGACTGATTTCCAGACCGTTCTGATGTAATTACAGCAGTTTTTTTTATGGAGGCAGGGGTGGAATCTGACGTGTGACCCTTAAATACTAATCTAGCACGCTAACCAGTCGAATAGCAGACATGCTAAATGCTGGAATGGTAGCAGAAGCCGAATTTCTAACATCAAATCCCCTAAAACACTTCTGTCTGTCTCAACTTCCCCACAACATCTTTGCCTAAAATCCAGCTTAATACTGTCCTCTTGCCGTCTTCTGCTTCTTCCAAGAGGGCGTTTACCAAGACGTTTTACCACCGCAAATCCGTATCCATTTATTGCTACCCAAATTAGTTCACATAATTTTGAAATAGTGACAGACTGTACATATCTTCGTAAAACTCTAACAAATAAAAATGAATTAAGACCACAGATCGAAAAAAGAATTACGAATGCAGATAGAGCGTATTATGCACTTTGCGTCCACTAAAGAACCAATCAGTACTCAGAGCGGAAAAAATAAAAGTCTATACGATATTAATAAGATCAGTGACAACACACGGAGCAGAATCTTGGAAACAGAATAAAGATATTGCTAAACGGCTGGCTACTTTTGATACAAAAGTTTTAAGAAGAATGTTTTGGGGGAATTAAAGTAAATGAAAACCGGAGAAAGCGATATAACACAGAATTAACGCAGCTATTTGGAAATTTCCCTATACTTTCATTTGTCAGAACAAGTCAGTTGAATTGGATTGGTCATGTTACCAGAATGGATAGTAAAAGAAAAGTATTTCATGTATTTAAAGATAATCCTCAGGGAAGTCAACTAAGAGGACGACCAAAAAACAGATGGTGGAATTGTCTACAAGCAGATAATTAGTAAATGCAAAATAACAAATTGGAAAAGAGAGGTCAAAAAACAGGGCTGACAGTCCATTAAGGAGGCAAAGGTCAGCATTGGACTGTAGTGCCATCAAAGAAGAAGAAGAAGAAGAAGATAAGACGGAGGAGGAGGAGGAGGAGGAGAACAAGGAGAAGAAGAAAAGAAGAAGATAGTCCATATAAAAACTTCAGCTTACTACATTCACAATTCCAAAAGCATTAAACTCGTAATTTACATTCTTCGTGTAAAGTGAGATATCGCGTTTCAAATTTAGTAACACAACTGGCAAAATTATTATTTTGTATGCCCAGATCTGTAGAGTTCTGAAGAGTTTTAGACATAACCCTTAACTAGTTAATGCATTTTATGTGCGTCAGAAGGGGTCTAACATAATGCTCTTGTTGCGGTACTGCAGTGATAAACAGAAATACAAATAAATGTGTAGGCACTAAGCATAATATTTCATTTGAACTGCAGACTGGAACACCTGTAGTACATATCCAGAAAATGACAGGTTTACATCGCGTTCAGTTTTAAAATGATCGGCTCTTTCCGGAAGAAAAGAGAGGGAAAATCGAGGGTCGACATCTTGCATTTCTCGTATAGGCCTACCTTCTACACAACATGCCCTTCGGGGCCTCAAATTCATTTTAGTAAAAACTTAAAAATGTAACTCCTACCTTAGAGACAACATACGCTGGCTCGTGAAGAATGTTGTTTTCTGAGTTGTGATAACGTGTGGTCTGGTAGAAGTGTACCGGCGTTTCAGAGTGCTGCATCCATCATCAGGGGAGGTGTCACCTTACCACCATTTTCATATGTGTTACAGACAATTCGCCAGCTTTGTGTTTGCTTCACGCAGTCATTCCAGCCACCTGATATGTCACTTAATTATTTATATTACGGTAGTTCTCATTTTTGGCTCACGAGTTCAAATAAACACACAGAACAATCGCTATCAAAACGTTCACATTCTTACATCTATAGTAGGATTAGGACCTACGTGATCTTAGTTCATGTTTTACACTACCTCAAATATTAACAAATTCTTAGCAGTTTAGTTCATTTTCGTACACTGCATTCTATGTTAGAAATTCAAGTGCCTGACTTTATGTTCAATTAAAACTACATTAATCTCTCCAAAAATTGCACTCGTACGCTTCTTTATTGTTTTCACAGCTGACTAAAATCCGCGCCTTCGCTTCGTCATTCGTCATCTGTCAAACACCCGGTAGGGTAGACAATGTTCAACACTACACTTCCGCCGTTACCAAAACTTACCTACTAGTCCAAGTGTTCTTTCCCAAGAGAGTGTACTTACGTCGACAGCAGTGGAAGGTCGTTCAGTGGGCAACACCAATCTTGCAAACCTTTGAACAGATTTAAAATTTCCGGTAAATGGATGTTATAGTAGGATTCACAATGGGGTAACAGAGTAACACAACAGTATAAACGGACGTATACGTTTTTGTCATAATTAATGCCCCGTAACAGTGAAGAAGTAAAAAGGTAAATTCCCTGCCCATGGCATGAATGCTTGTGGGGGGTGCGAAGTAGCTCCAATTATTCTTATCCGTGGCAAAAGATGGAATTGAGTGGCCAACTTCACTCTCTCGCCGCTTTATCCCCGGAAAGAACACCGTTGCCCGTTGAAGTGGAGGCCGAGTGTATTCAAGGGCAGGTCGAATGTTTTGAAGAACAGAAAATACTCCTTTTCCCTCCACGGATTCGAACCGCGGATTGTTCAGTCCGTCGACTACACCCTATACTGCCGACACTTACCTGGATCCGAATTTGATTTGTGTTAAAACTAATATTTACAACTATGAGTGTGAGCGTAATGCTCTAAACATTTCCAAATGTAGTTTTAGGTTAAGTGTTTGTATGTGACGAACATAACAGGAAAGGGTTTCGATAAGAGCTCTGCATCCATGTTGCTTGTATCCACAAGCAAGCACTTGGTAAAACATTCGTGGATATGAAGTGTTATCTCCAACTGTTTATTTGTTTGCACTTAGTCTGTGCTTATCATGTACGTCAATTGGTTATGGGCTACCTCCCTCCAGTCGTTGATGATTGTAATCATGCTGCGGCATTGCAGTGAATTGTCGTATGGTACAAACAACTGGACATAGATAACAGTTATCAAACACTAGGCATGAGAAAAAACACAGGGCTGTCAGTGAATGTGGATACCATGCTTTCAAAAACGCTCCCATACTTCCACAGACAAGGTTATGCCAAGAAGCCTTATTTTCAGGGATAATAATTACCAGCTGGGGTCTCCAAAGGTTAGCGATTTGAGAATGTGATCAGGTACAAATTCTTTCATTCTGTCAAACTTTATCCACGCCGAACACTTTCTTTCAGACAGAACTGATTCTGATGTAATTCTCTGCCAGTGATTCCTAAAAAAAAAATATTCCTTAAATGTATCCTGTAGGAATAATGAATACATTTTATGAAGTAACTATGATCACAAAACACAACAGTGAAGTAATTAGCATTATTATTCATGTGGATTCATACTTGATTCTCCATGTATAATTTCAAATTTAATAAGCAGCATCAAATAATCTCCTTTACAATGAGATTGTCAGTATACTTTTATGTCTTTACCATATGGTTATATTTTGGACGTTACAATTAACTTTCATTTCTGCACTCCTTCTCTCAAGCACATTTGTATGTACAAATCTGAAGTAATGTTTTTGTGTTGTCTATGTAAGTGTACACAAATTAATTAGCATCCAATATAAACTGCAGCATCCTTATGCGACTATTCCACTGCTTCATTACTCTTATTTTCAAATTTTCCACTCAAGCTTTAAGGCAGAGTGGTTACTGGATGTACCACCTGCATTTTTATTAGAAAGTCTGCGTGTTTTCCTCAGAGTGCATTTTTAAGTTTATTATGATTCTCAGAACAGCACTCTGAACAGCACTAGCCATTTGGTCTTTGAAATGAAAATGTTATGTTTTCTGTGAGGTAAAAAATGAATGTTTAATACTATTTAGACAAATCTTGTAGGCAGGTCGCTATGGAGGCCTGGTTTGGAAACTAAGTCAGTCCATGTGAGATTTGTGACAAACAGGTTGACACCAGGATTTGGATATTCTGCTTGTCAGGTTCATTCCATTATTTTTCCATACTAACCTTCATCTTTATGCCGGTCCCAGTGGCCGTGCGGTCTAAGGCGTAGGTCTTCGGCCGCTCGCCTGCTGAGATCGTGGGTTCGAATCCCACCCAAGGCATGGGTGTTTGTGTTGTGAGTGTTGTGTGTTGTCAGGTAGAGGCCTCTGCGACGGACTGATCATTCGTTCAGAGGAGTCCTACCGATTGTGACGCGTCGTTGTATGTGATCAAGAAACCTCGTAAGCGAGGAGGCTAAAGCCCACTAGAGGGCTGTAAAATACCCATTGGGGGTTGTAGCGCCAGGAGAAAAAAAAAAAACCTTCATCTTTATAGTACTAATATCAGGACAAGCAGGCACAGCCTGGCAACCTTCAACCAACCAATTTTCTTCTGAACATCTGTGGACATTGGCCAGAAATGTACTCTTAATTTGTTGCTTTTAATTTCAAGCCTGCAAGTGCTTTTGTATTCCTGTGTTGGCTGCACAGCTATTTCTTTCATTTTCATTTCACTCATTTCATCCCAAAGATCCATAGTCAGTGACTATCAAGAGGTAGAAAACCAGTCATATATAGATATATAAATATCCTTGTTCTATACAAATATAGAACTAGTCATAAGTAACAAGATGGAATTAACAAATACTATTTACAATAAACAAAACTATGTAATGTTACAATATCATCCTTAATGTAATGTAAAATAAGACGAAAATTAGACAAAAAATAGTAGTCTTATTATATATAAAATTTATCTTACATGTGAAAACATACCTCAAAATTTCATACCAGAGACAGAATAATATCAATTTATTAGTTGACATATATCATACAACTGCTCCATAATTGCAATATTTGTCAAATGTGTAAAATGAATGTTGGTGAAGAAACTTCTCAGAAATGATTTAAATTTCTTAACATTATGAGACAAATATTTTATTTCAGGTGGAAGACTGTTATATGTCTTAATATGCATATAAAGGGACCTTTTTGATAAATTGTCAAATGTGACAAAGGTTGATGGAAATTAGAATTATTCCTTGTATTGATACTATGTATCTCAGAATTCATCCTAAATAGATTTTTATTATTAACCACAAAGAATACAAGGGAAAATATATATTGTGATATCAGTGGTAAAATATTTAATATTTTGCAAAGCTCTTTACAAGAATCCCTGATTCCTATACCCTTGATAATTCTAATAATCCTCTTTCATAGTTTGAAAATACTGTTGCTATATGAGGAATTTCCCCAAAAGATTATCCCATAATTAATAAGTGAATGAAAGTAAAAATGATACACCATCTTCAAAGTATCCTGTGTCACAAAAGGTTTAATGGCTCTAACTACAAAACAAACCACACTTAGTTTTGGTATAAACGTTTCTATATGGCTGTTCCATGTTAGTGTGTTATCAGTCATTATTCCTAAAAATTTTATGTTAGTAGTATTGGATTTCATATTGTTATCACAGCCAACACAAATGGGAATATGTGAGCTACTCTTAGTTAAAAATTGTATGAAACTAGTTTTGTCAAAACTCAGTGACAACAAATTTTGCTTTAAACCAGTTATTAATATCAGTAAATGTCCCATTCATGTCTTTTATAAAATTTGTAGTACTGGACCTAGTAATGATGAAGATTGTATCATCTGCAAATAAAATTCATTTGGAATTATTGTTATTATCTTTAGTACTTGTTATTTTCATTATATTATAAATACAAGGTAGGAACAACAATGGTCCAAGTACTGAACCTTGAGGCACACCATGTTTTACTATTCCCCAACTGGAACAGGCTATGTAGTCAATATTGACTAATTTGACCCTCTGGTCTCTATCTTCTAAATAGGATTTAATTAGTGAGTAAAATGTACCTGTTATACTGTAAAACTTCACTTTTGACAGAACAATGTCTTGATTGACACAATTGAAAGCCTTAACGAGGTCACAAATAATATCTCCAATTATGTTTTTATTATTTAAAGCATTTAATATTTCTGAAATAAGGTTGTGTCTGTAAGGTTCCAGGACCCAGCCATCTTGACACAGGTTCTTTGGATTAACCTCTTTTCAAAAATGTCCTGAGATAGTTCCCAAGTTCCAACTTGCCACTGCATGCTTTTTATGCAGTCCATTACTCGAAATCAAATACATTAACTCAAACCATTTGTTGCGGAGACCAGTAAATTAGGTTTCCAAATTAGGGATTTCTCAGTTAACCACAAAATCAAGATTCTTCTGCCCTTGGCTCCAGTCTCCAAACACTACGTCTTATCACTCTAACTGCTCATCTTTCATACTGTTCTTATGAAAATGGAAGAGGGGCAAAACCTGGGGACCTTCTAAAAAAAGTGATGCTCTTGCTCTTTCTCTCATCACAAATCAAGATTCTCCTACTTTTCCCAAGACTTTCCTTCTTCACCTACTCTTTTAAATGTCTTTCTTACCATTCTATAACTCATTCAGGTTGCAAAGAAATCCTTTTTTTACTTCAGTAAATTCCTCATATCAGTTAATATTTTGTAGCTTTTATATAATTCATATTCTATATTAAATCTTCCATTTCATATTCTTTTGTGACTGTAGTATTTCAGTCGTCCTGAAAGGCCAAACTTCAGTTACATAGGTACATAACAATAAGAGAATTATGTGCTATTAAGGATGAGTTACTGTCTTCTTAAACAATTATCTAATTCGACCTCTGCTATCAGCACTAATTGAGTATGACCACATATTCAAAACTCTCTGCTTTAAACTATTCTTTTTTCTTGCTTCAGTCATCCAAACAGAATTTCAATTTGGTGCAGAGGCACATAATTGTCTTTCACATAACCTGCATTTCAGATTACACACTTATTACATTCTAAGGTGTCAGGCATCTACATAAATAATACCATACTGTGAGCCCCAGAGCAGTATCAAACAATTATTGTTGTTGTATAAGCATAACTTGGACTTTGGGCGAACACAGTGAGAATCTTCATAGTTCCTTTGAGAGGACACTTCTATGGAAAATATTTGTCCCAGTACTTGAAAATGTATGTTGGAGGAGGCGCAGAAACTCTGAAATATATAAGCTATATGATGAACATGATGTTATGAAATTTATTAATCTGAACATGTGTTGAGGATGGAAGAAAGTAATCCTACAAAGAAAGTCCTTTTTACCACACCACTAGGGAATGGAGATAGAAGGAGAGGCAGTTCAAAGTTGAGGTGGCGCAAAATGTTAGAGGAGGATGTCACATGGGTTGGGTTCCAAAATTGGAGAATTAATGCTGTCTTGTGCTTTAGGCCCAGTGCACGTGATCTGAAACACATTTCTGCAATTATGCTGAAAATATTAGGTGTCACAATACAAAGTTCAGTTGCCTGGGTACTTGGCTAGGGTGGATAGTAGCAGCTCATTTTGCATGAAATCTTGCATAGTGGGATATATGATGTGGACTACACAAAAGCATGATTATCCAAGAATGGAAACAACATCAGCTGCAAACACAAGTGACAAGACAGACACTGCCTCTTACAGTTTCAGGCTTCATTAGGAGTAAAGGGTTTATTTGTGTTGACTGTAGTGCGTACTTGATTGTGATGGACAGGTAACTGCCAGTTCTAAAATTGCCCTCCTCTTGCAGCAGATCTGAATTAGTGTAATAGCTGTTATGATGGCATTCTTTGCAGTGACACCATGTTGTCTGGTAGAAATTTACCAACGTTGTGGGGGACCTGCTGCTTCAGTCTTCAGGGTGGAAGATGAAGGCAGAATGTTTCTCCAAACTGCTGATATATGTATTTCTACCAGAATACAGGTTCAGATCCCAGATGACTTTCATCATAATAACTGCTGTGAGAACTTCAAATTTCACAGCATAGTATCTAATTACTGGAGCATTCCAAAATCTTGTGTTTTCTTCATGTGTTTATATTTCTTGTCATGATTATGATTATGATGTTGGTAGTGATGGCAGCAGCAGCAGCAGCAGCAGTTGTG
>Ga0209628_10003814_pt1 | contig 10698 bp, 14 predicted proteins | sample TergutCu122P4_FD_187285 | JGI IMG/M metagenome (GOLD analysis project Ga0209628, IMG submission 187285) | Cubitermes ugandensis P4 segment gut microbial communities from Kakamega Forest, Kenya - Cu122 P4 (SPAdes) (version 2) | ecosystem: Host-associated > Arthropoda: Insects > Digestive system... | reverse complement strand
GCGACCCAGAAAAATCTCAAAGCGGACGCCGATTTCGCTGCCCTGGCCAACCTCTTGCGCTGCTATGTCGTCGGCCGCTGGGAACAATACGCCCGCTCCGCCTTCAGCCGCGATCCCTTGGCCCAATGGGCGCAACAATGGCCGATGCTGTACTTCGCCTGCCTGTCGCAATCCGCCGCGCCGGGCGGGTGATTTCGTTTCCACGGCAAAACGGCAACGATATTGAACCGGCCATTGAATATTGAACTGTTTCGTGGCGGAAACCATGTAGGGGCACGGCATGCCGTGCCCCTACGTAGCAATCTTCAATGGCCGGGTGAATAGTACCCATCGCCATTCCGCGACTACGCGCGCAATGACGTAATCACGATACCCTGAAGAGAGCCGCCCGCCTCAGCGCCGCAGAGCCTCGGCGGCGGTCAGCGCGAAATAGGTCAGGATGCCGTCCGCCCCGGCGCGCTTGAAGGCCAGCAGGCTTTCCAGCATCACCGCTTCCTCGTTGAGCCAGCCGTTCTGGGCCGCCGCTTTCAGCATTGCGTATTCGCCGCTGACCTGGTAGGCGTAGGTCGGCACCTTGAATTCGTCCTTGACCCGGCGAACGATGTCGAGGTACGGCATGCCGGGCTTGACCATGACCATGTCGGCGCCTTCGGCGAGATCGAGCGCCACTTCGCGCAGGGCTTCGTCGGTATTGGCCGGGTCCATCTGGTAGGTGTATTTGTTGCCCTTGCCCAGATTGCCCGCCGAGCCGAGGGCGTCGCGGAAGGGGCCGTAGAAGCTCGAGGCGTATTTGGCGGAATAGGCGAGGATGCGCGTGTGGATCAGGCCCTTCGCTTCCAGTTCGGCGCGGATGTGGCCGATGCGCCCGTCCATCATGTCCGACGGGGCCACCACGTCGACGCCGGCCGCCGCGTGGCACAGGGCCTGGCGCGTCAGCACCGCCAGCGTCTCGTCGTTGAGCACGTAGCCGGTCGCGTCGATCAGGCCGTCCTGGCCGTGGCTGGTGTAGGGGTCGAGCGCCACGTCGGTGATGACGCCGAGTTCGGGAAATTCGCGCTTCAGGGCGCGCACGGCGCGCGGGGCCAGGCCGTTGTCGTTGTAGGCTTCCTCGGCGGTCAGGGATTTCTGCGCCGGGTCGATCACCGGAAACAGCGCCAGCGCCGGAATGCCCAGCGAGACGGCGCGTTCGGCGGTTTTCAGGAGCCGATCGAGCGATTGCCGTTCGACGCCGGGCATCGAGGCCACCGCCTCGGCCCGCCCTTGGCCTTCGAGCACGAAGACCGGATAGATGAGATCGTCGGGAGTGAGCGCCGACTCGCGCATCAGGCGCCGTGAAAAATCGTCGCGCCGCATCCGGCGCATGCGGTTGCCCGGAAAGATGCCCTTGCCGCTCATGCTTCGACTCCCGTTTCAATGAACATAAATGAGGATTTTCACGCGCCGCCGGCGGTCTTGAGCGGCATGTCCAGCCAGCCGGCCAACACCGCCTCGGCTTCTGCCAGGCCGGTTTTTTTCAGGCTGGAGAACAATTGCGCCGAATACAGCCCGCCGCCGCCCCACAGCGCCATTTCCGCCTTGACCGAACGCAGGGTGTTGGTCTGTTCCTGGCGGCTCAGTTTGTCCGCCTTCGACAACAGGATGTGGATGGGCCGGCCGGTCGGCCGGAACCAGTCGATCAGCCGCAGGTCGAGATCGGTCATGGGGCGGCGCACATCCATGATGACCACCAGGCCGGCCAGCGCCTCGCGCTCGCTGAGGTAGGGGCCGATCAGCCCCTCCCACTGCGCGCGGATGGCTTCCGGCGCCCTGGCGTAGCCGTAGCCCGGCAGATCGACGAAATACTTGCCCGGCGCCAGCGTGAAATAGTTCAGATGCTGCGTGCGGCCCGGCGTCTTGCTGACGAAGGCCAGGCGCACCCGGCCCGCCAGCGTGTTGATGGCCGACGACTTGCCGGCGTTCGAGCGCCCGGCGAAGGCGATTTCGCGCAGCGAATCCGGCGGCAGATCGCGCAGATTGGCGACGGTGGTGAGAAAGACCGCCTGCTGGAACAGTGGCATGAAAATTCGGCAAACCCGCCATGAGAGAACCAAGCATTATAGAGCAGCGCGCCGCAAGCCAGAAACGGCGTCCAGACGCGGCGCGCGGGGCGGTTTTGGCCGCCTTTTTGTTTTTCACATTTTTGTCTTTCAGGCTTGGCAGCCTTGCGGCGAAGAAGATAGACTGCCCGGATAACAACCCAATGAGAGGAGATCCATGAAAACGCTCACGCAATTGCTGGCGGACAAGAGCCGCAAGCTGGTCGTCGTCGCGCCCGGCGACACGGTTTTCCACGCCCTCGCGGTGATGGCCGAGCACGATATCGGCGCCGTGCCGGTGCTCAACGGCGAGCGGCTGGTCGGCATCTTTTCCGAGCGCGACTACGCGCGCAAGATGATCCTGCACGGCAAAAGCTCCAAGACCACCCCGGTGCGCGAAGTGATGAGCGCCCACGTCGCCTACGTCACGCGCACGGCGACCCTGGAAGAATGCATGGCCCTGATGACGGAAAAGCATTTCCGCCACCTGCCGGTGCTCAACGACAACGGCAGCGTCGCCGGCATGGTTTCCATCGGGGACATGATCAAGGAGATCATCGGCTCGCAAAAGTTCCTGATCGAGGAACTGGAGCGATACATCACCGGATAGACGACCCCATGCCAGACATCGACCCGCGCATCCATTTCCGCATCCTCGAAGACATCGCCCGCGACCTGTCGGGCGACGTCAATTTCCCGACCTGCCTGGACGCCGCGGTCATCATCCGCGACACGCTGAGAAATCCGATGGTCGGTCTGGAGCGGGTGATCCAGGTCGTCAGCATCGAACCGCTGATTTCCAGCAAGCTGCTGCGTCTGGCCAATTCGGTCATCTACAACCCGTCGGGCAAGCGTATCAGCAACCTGACCACGGCCATCAGCTTCCTCGGCTTCGAGACGGTGCGCACCACCTCGCTGGCGGTGGCCATGGACCAGATGCTCAAATCGCGCAGCCTGGCCGTCACCTACAAGGAAATCGCCCGCAGCGCCTGGCGGCATTCGCTGCGGGTCGCGGCCATCGCCCGCGTGCTGGCCCGGCGCATCGGGCGGGTGGCGCCGGACGAGGCCATGCTGGCCGGCCTCGTCCAGGACATCGGCATCTTCTACCTGCTGTTTCGCGCCGCCGAATACGACGATTACCGCAACAACCAGGAAGCCGTGCTCGATCTGATCCGGGGCTGGCACGCGAGCATCGGCGAAAGCCTGCTGCATCTCCTCGACCTGCCGGAACACATCACCGAGGCCATCCGCAACCGCGACTGGCCGCAGAATATCGAAATGCCGTCGAGCCTGCGCGACATCCTCTATTTCGCCAACGCGCTGGCGCGCGACGCCGGCGACGCCCTGCCGACCCGGCCGGAACCTGCCGGCGAAGCCGCTGTAGACCGCGAACGCTTTGCCGACCTGCTCGACGAAGCCAACGAGGACATCGCCGAATTGCAGGCGGTGCTGTCGGCGTAGCGCGGCGAATCAGCGGCCGGGCCGCCGCTCGAAGCGGATGATGGCGCGGCCGTCCGGCGTCTGCCGGGGGGCGGCTTTCCAGGCGTGACCGTAGACCACTTCCAGCGTCGCCGGCAGTTTTCCGTCGCGGCGCAGGCTCTCGTAGGCCGCGCGCGCCGCCTGCCAGCCGTGGCGGCCGGCCAGTCCGCGCCGCCGCGCCTGCATCGCGCAGGAGGCGCCGGCGGCGCGCAGGTCGGCAAGGAGAGCGTCCAGATGATCGTAGGTCAGCGTGATGACCTCCATGTCCATCACCGGGTCGGCGAAGCCGCAGCCGACCAGCATGTCGCCGAGATCGTGCATGTCGATGAAACGCTGGGTGTGGGCGTAGCCGTCGGCGAAGGCCGAGCGCAATTCCTTCAGGGTATCCGGCCCCAGCGTCGAGAACATCAGCAGCCCGCCGACAGCGAGCGCCCGGTGGGCCTCGGCGAAGGCCGGCAGGGGGTCGTCGAGCCAGTGCAGCAGCAGATTCGACCAGATCAGCGAGATCGATCCCGCCGCCAGCGGCAGATGGGCCGCGTCGGCCGCCAGCCGCGCCGGGCCGGCCTTGCCGCCCAGTCCCAGCCAGCGCCGCCAGTCCGGCGCGCGGGCCGCGCCGGCGCGCAGCATGGCCGGCGCGAGATCGACGCCGAGCAGTTCGGCTTGCGGGTAGCGCGCCGCCAGCCCGGCGAAACTGCCGCCCCGGGCGCAGCCGAGATCGACGATGCGCTGCGGGCGGAGCGCGATGTAGTCGAGGCGCTCCTGCATGCGCCGGTCGATTTCGCGGGCGATGAAATCGTCGGCGTCGTAACGCGCCGCGACCCGCGCAGCCTGCCGGGCCACCTGGCGCTGGTCGACGAATCCCGGCGTCAAACGGCTTTCACGCCGAGGCGGGCGAACAGCGCGTCGTCGCGCTCGACCTCGGCGTTGCCGGTGGTCAGCAGGCGTTCGCCGTAGAACATCGAATTGGCGCCGGCCAGGAAGCACAGGGTCTGCAATTCGTCGCTCATTTCCTGGCGGCCGGCCGACAGCCGCACCCAGGAAGTCGGCATGGCGATCCTGGCGGCGGCGATGGTGCGGACGAATTCAAAGGGGTCGAGGCGCGGCGCGTTGGCCAGCGGCGTTCCGGGAATCGGCACGAGATTGTTGATGGGCACCGATTCCGGCGGCTTCGGCAGGTTGGCCAGTTGCACGATCAGCGCCGCCCGGTTCTTGCGCGACTCGCCCATGCCGATGATGCCGCCGGAGCAGACGTTGATGCCGGCTTCGCGCACCTGGTCGAGGGTGTCGAGGCGGTCGTCATGGCTGTGGCTCTTGATGACCTGGCCGTAGAATTCCTTGTCGGTGTCGAGATTGTGGTTGTAATAATCGAGGCCGGCTTCCTTCAGTTTTGCCGCCTGGCCCTGGCCGAGCATGCCCAGCGTCACGCAGGTCTGCAGCCCCAGCGCCTTGACGCCGCGCACCATGTCCAGCACGCGCTCGAGGTCGCCGTCCTTCGGCCCCTTCCAGGCGGCGCCCATGCAGAAGCGGGAAGCGCCCTTGTCCTTGGCGGCCTGGGCGGCGCTCAGCACCTCGTCGAGCGGCATCAGGCGTTCGCGCTCCAGGCTGGCGTCATGGCGCGCCGATTGCGAGCAATAGCCGCAATCTTCCGAACAGCCGCCGGTCTTGACCGAGAGCAGCGTCGAGCGTTGAATGGCGTTGGGATCGAAATGCCGGCGATGGACGCTCTGCGCCTGCCAGATCAATTCCATCAACGGCAGTTCATAGAGGGCCAGGATGTCGGCGACCGTCCAGCGGCGCGGCGCGGTCGAGGAAGCGCCCGGAGCGGCGGGAGAACTGATTTGCATGAAAGATCCTGCTTGAGAAAATGGCGGACAACCGGGCGCCAACGCCGCCCTTGACCGGAAATAGCGAAAAATGCCGATTTTACCCCAGTCGCTGCTGGCTTCCCTACGGCAACTGCCCGCCCGCTGCCATGCCGCGCTGCTGCCCGGCAGTTGCCTGCTGTGCGGCGGCGACAGCGGCCCGGAACCGCTATGCCCGCCTTGCCAGGCCGACTTGCCGGCCATGCCGGCGGCCTGCTGCCCGCGCTGCGCCGATGCCTCGGCGCTGGGCGAGCCTTGCGGCGCCTGCCTGCAGGAAATGCCGCATTTCGAGCGCGTCGTGGCGCGCTGGCGCTACGATTTTCCCCTTGATCGCCTCGTGCAGGCCGTGAAATACGGTCATCAGACCGCCGCCGCCCGCTGGTTCGGCGAGCAACTGGCGGACTGCCTGCCCGCCGAGGGGCAATGGGTGGTGCCCATGCCGCTGCACCCGGAACGGCTGCGCCAGCGCGGCTTCAATCAGTCGATGGAAATCGCCCGGCGCCTCGCCCGCCGGCTGCATCTGCCGCTGCTGCCGCAGGCCCTGCAAAGACAGCGGGCGACGCCGCCGCAGGCCGGCCTCGACCACCGCCAGCGGCGGCGCAATGTGCGCGGCGCCTTCGTCTGCGCCGCCGACCTCGAAGGCCGCGCCATCCTGCTGGTCGACGATGTGATGACCACCGGCGCCACCGCCGACGAATGCGCCCGCGTGCTCCGCCTGCACGGCGCCGGCCCCGTCACCGTCGCCGTCGCGGCGCGCGCGCTGAAGGGCGGTTCCGTGTTCTGACGCTGCTTTGGTTCAGGGACATGCTTCCCTCTCCCGGCCCTTCGGGCCACCCTCTCCCGCGAGCGGGAGAAGGGTTCCAGCGTTGTCTGAAGCGCGTAGACTCCCCTCGCCCGCTTGCGGGAGAGGGGCCGGGGGAGAGGGTAAAATCCGCTGATAGATCAAACCGCAGGTTTTTCACCCCGTGTTCGCCGTCGTCCTCTACCAGCCCGAAATCCCGCCCAATACCGGCAACATCATCCGCCTGTGCGCCAATACCGGGGCCGAACTGCATCTGGTCGAGCCGCTCGGCTTCGATATTTCCGACAAGAGCCTGCGCCGCGCCGGGCTGGATTATCACGAATATGCCCGCATCCTGCGCCATGCCGACTGGCCGGCCTGCCAGGCCGCCCTGGCCGGACGCCGGCTGTTCGCCATGACGACCAGGGGCGGCGATTCGCCGTTTGCGACGGCGCTGCAAGCCGGGGATGTTTTCGTCTTTGGCCGCGAAACCAGCGGCCTGCCGCCCGACATACTGGCCGGCTTCGCGCCGCAATGCCGCCTGCGCCTGCCGATGCGGCCGGGGCAGCGCAGCCTCAACCTGTCGAACGCCGCCGCCGTGACGCTGTTCGAAGCCTGGCGGCAGCAGGGCTTCGCCGGTTCGGCGTAGGGTGGGCCGCCCTACGCCAGTTCTTCCTTCGGGTCGCGCGTCATCAGCCGGTCGACGGCCTGGGCGGCTGCCAGGCGGCCGTCCAGTATCGCCGCCACGGCGGCGCTGACCGGCATGTCCACGCCCATCTGGCCGGCCAGGCGGTCGACTTCACGGGCGGTATGGACGCCTTCGGCGACGTGGCCGAGTTCGTCGAGTATCTGCGGCAGGGATTTGTTCTGCGCCAGCGCCAGGCCGACGCGCCGGTTGCGCGACAGATCGCCGGTGCAGGTCAGGATCAGGTCGCCCATGCCGGCCAGGCCCATGAAGGTTTCGCGCTGGCCGCCGAGCGCCACGCCGAGCCGGGCGATTTCCGCCAGGCCGCGGGTCAGCAGCGCCGCCCGCGAGTTGAGGCCCAGCCCCAGGCCGTCGCAGACGCCGGCGGCGATGGCCAGCACGTTCTTGACGGCGCCGCCGACTTCGACGCCGACCAGATCGTCATTGGCATAGATGCGCAGCGGCGCGCCGTGCAGTTGCCGGGACGCCTCGCGGGCGAAGGCCGGGTCGTTGGCCGCCAGGGCGATCGCCGTCGGCAGCCCGGCGGCGACTTCCTCGGCGAAGCTGGGGCCGCTCAGTGCGCCAAACTTCGCGCCGGCGCCCAGCGCTTCGCCGACCACCTGATGCGGCAGCTTGCCGCTGCCGGCCTCGAAACCCTTGCACACCCACAGCAGGGGCAGCGTGCAGCCGAGTTCCTTGAGCTGCCCGCAGACGGAGCGCAGGCCGGCGATCGGCGTCGCCACCAGCAGCAGTTCGGCGCCCGCCAGCGCGGGGGCGAAATCGGCGGCGATGCGCACCGCATCCGGCAGCGGGTAGCCGGGGAGGAAACGGCGGTTTTCCCGGTATTGGCGCAGATCGGCGACGACATCGGCCTCGCGCGACCAGAGGGTGATCTGGTGTTTGCCGGCGAAGGCGATGGCCAGCGCGCTGCCCCAGGCGCCGGCGCCGAGAACGCTTATTCTCATAGACCCCAGACCTGGCTGACGTGCATGAAGCCGGCGGCGCCGTCGCGGTGCCTGACGCGCACCCAGCCCGCCGAGGCCGCGCCCTGCCATTCGACGGCGACGCCCTTGGCCAGTTCGGCGACGACCGGCGCGTCGGGATTGTCGGCCTGGCGGATCGGCGCCTGCGGCGCGGTGACCACCAGATTGCGTCGCTCGGCGAGCTTGCCGGCTTCGATCCAGGCCAGCGCGCCGTCGGCGTCGCGCACCTTGGCCCAGCCTTCGATCCTGACCACGACTTCGACCGGCGTCTGCTCCCGGATGAGAAACAGCTTGCGGCCCTTTTGCGATGGCGAGTCGTAGAGAATGGCCACCGGCGCGTCGACGGCGCGGAATTCGCCGGCCAGCGCGGGGGCCGCGAAGCCGGCCAGCAGGGCCGCCAGAAAAACGAGCCTCGGCATGGCGCCGGCCTTACTGGATGGTCGGCGCGGCCTCGGCGGCCCCTTGGCCCTGGGCCTGCTCCTGCTCTTGCAGGCGCTGCATGTACATGGCCTCGAAATTGACCGGCTGCAACAGGATGGGCTGGAAGCCGGCGCGGCTGACGGCGGCGGAAATGACTTCGCGGACGTAGGGGAAGAGGATGTTCGGGCAGGCGACGGCGATCAGCGGCTCGATCTGCTCCTGCGGCACGTTCTGGATGCGGAAGATGCCGGCCTGCCCGGCTTCGACCAGAAACACGGTCTTTTCGCCGAGCTTGGCGGTGACGGTTGCCGTCAGCGTGACTTCAAAGACGCCCTCGCCGATCGGACGGCCGTTGGAGGCAAGCTGAATCTGGACTTGCGGGGCCTCGCGCTCGAGGAAGATTTCCGGCGCGTTGGGCACCTCGACGGAAAGATCCTTGACGTAGAGCTTTTCGATGCCGAAAACGGGGCTGGCGTTCTGTTCCATGAAATTCTTTCAAAAAGTGTGCAGTATTCAGGACGCCGCCGGTTCAAGCAAGGGTTTCAGTCCGCCGGCCGCGTCGAGGGCGACCAGATCGTCGCAGCCGCCGACATGCGTGTCGCCGATGTAGATCTGCGGCACGGTGCGCCGCCCGGTGCGCTGCATCATCTCGTCGCGCCGTTCGGGGTCGAGGTCGACCCGCACCTCGGTGATTTCCGCCACGCCGCGCGCCTGCAGCAATTGCTTGGCGCGGATGCAGTAGGGGCACACCGCCGTGGTGTACATCAGCACCGGCGCGCTCATTTGCCGCGATTGCCCTTTTTGACCGGATAGCCGGCGGCCACCCAGGCGTCGACCCCGCCTTCCAGCGCGTGGATCTTGCTGAAGCCGTTTTTCTTCAGTTCGGCGCAAGCCTTGCTGGAGCGGACGCCGGCGGCGCAGCAGACGAGCAGCGCCCGGTCCTTGAATTTTTCCAGTTCGCCGATGCGTTCGCCCAGCTTGCCGACCGGGATGTTGCGCGCTTCCGGCAGATGCGCGGCGGCGAACTCGCTGGCCTCGCGCACGTCGATGATGCAGGCGTCCTCGCGGTTGATGAGCTGGGTCGCCGCGGCCGGACTCAGCGCATTGCCGGCCTGCCGGACGAACAGCGGCCACAGGAGGCCCAGACCGCTGACCACGATGATCCCGATCAGCAGGATGTTCTGGTTGATGAACTCCATCGGCATTTAACGCGCTTCCTCGCTGCAGAAAACTTCCCGCATCATACCGATAAGCTGTAGCGTCCGCTGGTCATTGACGCGATAGTAGACCCGGTTGGCGTCGCGGCGGGTGACCAGCACCCCCTTTTCGCGCAGGATCGCCAGGTGCTGGGAGATGTTGCTCTGCGACGTGCCGACCACATCGATGATCTCCTGCACGCAGGCCTCCTCGGCGCCCAGCACGCAAAGCACCTTGAGGCGCAAGGGATGGGCGATGGATTTGAGGGCGCGCGCCGCCCGCTCGATGTGCTCCTGTTTCTCGATCAGGTTGAAAGAAAAGCTGTCCAAGACGAAACCTCGTTATCGGTTGGTGTATCACTATAAAATGGTATTCTATGCTCCGCCAGCCCCAATATCCACCAAATTTATCAAATTCGCCAAAAATCTCATGCTCCGAGTCGGCAAACGGGCCGCGCTGCTGGCCGCCGCCGTATTGCTGATTGCCTCTCCAGCGGCGGCCCAAAAGAGCGCGGAGGCGCCCTCGGCGACGGAAATCGCCGGGCGCCGGGCCGATCTCGGCGAACTGCGCGCTCGCATCGAAACCCTGCGCAAGGAACTGAACGCCAGCGAGGAAAACCAGGCCGACGCGGCCAGCCGGCTGCGCGAATCGGAACGCCAGATCTCCCGCCTGCAACGCGAACTGCACGAACTGGCCGAGCAGCGTTTGAGGCTGCAACGCAATCTGCAAGGGCTGGAACAGCAATCGAGCGAACTGGGCGCCACCCTGGGCCAACAGCAGGCGCAACTCGAACGCCTGCTCTACAAGCAGTATCTGCGCGGCGCGCCGGATTCGCTGCACCTCATGCTGAACGGCGACGACCCGAACCAGATGGCGCGCGATCTGTATTACCTGTCGGCCATCGCCAGAAGCCGCAGCGAATTGATGGACGAGATCGGCAAGACCCTGGCCCGCAAGAAGGCGCTGGCCAGCGACACCCGCGAGCGGGCCGGCGAACTCGCCAGGGTCGAGGCGGAACAGCGGCAGCGCGCCGCCGAACTGAACCGCCAGCGCGACGAGCGCAAGGCGCTGGTCGCCGAGGTGGCGAGCAAGATCAAGGCGCAGCGCCGGGAAATCGGCGCCCTGCAAAAAGACGAAAAGCGCCTGAGCCAGTTGATCGACCGCCTGGCGAAAATTCTCGCCGCCCAGGCCGCCCGCGCCGCCGAAGCGGCTCGCC
>Ga0209628_10003813_pt1 | contig 10702 bp, 6 predicted proteins | sample TergutCu122P4_FD_187285 | JGI IMG/M metagenome (GOLD analysis project Ga0209628, IMG submission 187285) | Cubitermes ugandensis P4 segment gut microbial communities from Kakamega Forest, Kenya - Cu122 P4 (SPAdes) (version 2) | ecosystem: Host-associated > Arthropoda: Insects > Digestive system >... | reverse complement strand
TGACAGCAACTCGCGTACCCATTCAGTGGAACGCAGCTCTACGGTTATGTACGCGTTCAGCACTACTTTATATCTGTTGCTTTCATGTAAAAACTTAATCTCGCTTACGCCCTTAGGCAGCTTAAGCTGTTCGGTTCTGCTGACGTTCGCGTTGACGCCGTCCTTAGTGTGGGTATAACCGGAGCTGGAACGCTTGATAACGCCTCCTGGTACCCATTCGCCGGCGCTGTCAGTTTTATAAAACAACTCCACTGCGCCATATTTAGAATAATTATCTGACAGCGTTTCCTGATAGGGATTTCCTTCTTTGGACAAATAGTCAAACTCATCAAGAGCCAGAAATACTGAGGTAATACTGTAGTCTTCTCCGTAGATCCTCTGGTCTTTGAGAAACAAGAGATCATCCGTCAATTCGGTAGTATAGGTCTTTATTCCATAATTGGCAATATTTGTCGGATCGCCGTCTAAGGTCAGCGCGTATCCCTTAACATCAGCTTTTAAGTTATACGAGTAAGGATAAGTGGTCCCGCCTGTGAACTTTATTGAGACTTCATTGTCATCCGAACCCTGCGCTATAGCGGCTGGAACTCCATAATTGCTCACGGAATTTGATTTAGTGACTTTATATAAATCTCCCGTATAATTAAACGCAAGTTCCGTGTATGTGAATATTCCGCTTGCCTCTTTGGTATGATCAGGCTGGGTCCGGTTGATATTGTCTACGCCGTACAGAGACGCTATAACTTTATTGGTAAGCGTTGATCCGTCTTTTATGCCTGCGCGTTGATATTTTATAAGGAAATATGTATTGTAAGAAAGAACACCTAAATATGTGACATTAATTTTAGTATAGCTACTTCCGACAAATGACCCAGCATTATAGTTCGAGCCGATGATTTCGCCGTCGCTCTGTATGTCCTCAATCACAATTTCATAAGGTTGCGAGCAGTTATCGGTCGTCATCGCGACATTCCATACCAGATAAATAAAATCTTTGGATCCCGGATCCGGGTTTGCGCCCCATCCCGACTGCCAGCTCTCGTACTTTGAGACGTTTTTTCCATCTTTGCTGAAGGTTCTCAATTGAGCCACGCTTGTGTTCGTAGTGATGGAAAGCGCTTCGGATCTGACCTCCTGGGCCTCCCGCAGGCGATACGTGGCGGAGATATCGCTGTTGCTAAAACCGCTTTTCACGTATCCCGGAGTGAATTCGTAATCGATCTGGCAAATAAAAGTCTCGCCCCCCGCTATATCGGCGAAGTTTTTTATGACAAGCTCCTTTGACACATTGTCCTTGACATAGAAGAAGCCTGTCACGCCTTGCTCTATACCCTCCTGCAGGTTGAGCTTAAAGGTTCCCGTGGGTAAGCCTTCCCGGGTCATAAATATATACATGGGTACGCGTATCTCAATCTCTCCCGGAGCGGCGGTTTGGGCGCCATTCATGGAAAAGCGCAGTTGCATAGTCGCGACTTGTGAGTTGTTATTGTTTAGGTCAACCTCGATTTCTGTTTTCGCGTCGTTCACCCTGAGCCCGCTGTAGTTAAACTTGCTCGCGTTTATATCCCAAATCAGGGATATTTCCGGCGTTCCGCTCCCTTCGCTTCCTGAGCCTCGTAACATGCCCATTAGCATAGGCTCGTCAGATCCGTCAGAATCAGCTTCCGGGTTTTCATCGCCTGATCCGTCCGCGTTTATGCCTTCAAGCGCTTCGGGAGCGTCTTCGGGTAATGACGCGTCTTCCGTTTGCTGCTCGTCAACGCTAAAACCGGACTCTCCGTTTAAACCGGATTCTCCAGGCATACCAAGGCTTTCGCCAGGTAAGCCCGAGCTTTCTCCTGACTCCGCTAAACCCGCGAAGCCTGAGCATAGCGTCGCTATCATCAGCAAGGCCATTAAAGTTGATAAAATCTTCTTACCGCTTGTCCTTTTTTGTCTCTTTTTCATAGCTTAAATACTCCTCTTTTCTTAGTTTTGAACATATTTACTCCTGTTAATATTCAGGTTAATTTATAAAGCTACTTGAAGGTCAACATGTTTTCATTACTATTTTTTTGCTTATTTATAAAAATAAACAAACCAGGAACTGATATGTGTTAAAGCCTTTATTTATCTGATAAAGTGGATATAATTAGTCTTGTATAATTGTAGGTGTATTTATTCACCAATTTCTACACCAAACCTGAAGCAGCTTTAACCTTATCTATGATTTTTCGTAATGTTATAGTATTATTGTTAATAAACCTTTACGCGGGAGTGAGTTTGGAGGATCAGCGGATGAACTGTCAAATAAGTCAGATATTAAAAATAAAAGCTTCCGTAAGGATCAAATTCCGCGCGTTAACCGCGTTCATCCTATGCGCGCTCGCGCTGTCAATTCTAGCCTCCTGCGGCGGAGCGGACGCCAAAAAAATACCCGCGGCAGCGCTGGAATCCGCGGGTAGTGTCGAAAAGCTTATAGTCATCGGTTTCTCTCAGGTCGGCGCGGAGTCAGACTGGCGGCTCGCCAATACCAAGTCCATGAGGGAGACTTTCACCGAGAGCAAGGGGTACCGGATGATCCTGAGGGACGCCCAACAAAAACAGGAAAACCAGATCGCGGCTATACAAGAGTTTGTCGCGCAGAAAGTAGATTTCATTGTCTTCGCGCCCCGCTGCGAGGAAGGATGGGACGACGCTCTCAAAGAAGCGAAAGCGGCCGGTATTCCGGTCATCATCGTTGACAGAATGATCAAGACCGCGGATGAAAGCCTTTTCACATGTTGGGTTGGCTCTGACTTTCGCGGCGAAGGCGATACCGCGGTCGCGTGGATGGAGTCGGCGTTCAAAGATAAAGATTCCTTAAAGATCGTCCATCTTCAGGGGAGCTTAGGGTCTTCCGCGCAAATTGGGCGCACCCTGGGCCTCCAGGCGGGCGTGGACAGAAACCCGGGCTGGGAGCTTTTATATCAGGCCTCCGGTGATTTTACCCAGGTCAAAGGCAAGGAGATCATGGAGTATGTCCTGAAGCAGCACAATCAGATAGACGTTCTTTATTGCGAAAACGACAACATGGCCTTCGGAGCGATAGAAGCCATGGATGTGGCCGGCAAGCTGTACGGCGTAAAAGGCGGCGTCGCCGTGGTATCCTTTGACGCCACCCGCGGCGGACTTGAGGCCACTATCCTCGGAAAGATAAACTTCAATGTGGAATGCAACCCTCTGCATGGGCCCCGGGTAGAGGCCATCATAAAGCAATTGATAAACGGCGAGACTCCGGATAAGCTCGCTTATGTGGAAGAAGCGTCATTCGACGCGCTGACCATTACCCAGGCGGATATTGACGCGAGATTGTATTAGTATTCCGTCCCTACTACTGGCGCGGGAAAGGAGAAGTATGCGTAAAGGCTCATCCATCTCCGTATGGCTCGCTTTCATATTTGTAATGACTGTCGCCGCGATTTTTTTCATCGGCCTGGGAGTCGGCGGCTCCGTGTCGAAGGATATCCTTTACACAGACCTTACGGCGTTTCCGGCCTATGTCAAAAACGGTTATGAATCCGCCTACGCGAACCTTGATCCTGAGCTGACCGACTGGGACCTTGAGTTGCCGGGCAATCACCGGACCGCCATATTGATGGGTAAACTGCCGCGAAACGCCTATTCCCGCGCGAAGAGCGCGAAGTCCTGGTTTTTGACAGCGGGAGCGCGAGAGATCGAGGATTTTACCATACTGATTCCCTTTACGCTGAGCCATGAGAAGATCGACTGCTTATATGGCGACAACCCGATAGCTCCGGGGATGTATCTGGCCGGTATCGGCGAGAACTGGGAGATATACATTAACGGAGACCTGATCTCAAAGCAGATCTACCTCAGCCCAGAGAATCAAATCATGTCCTTTCGCAGCGAGCGCGGCGTCAAGATCCCCTTTGACAAGCGCTTTTTGAATGAAGGCCTCAATTATCTGGTGATTCATATCATAGGAGCGCGCGACAGCGTTTACACAGGCTTGTTTTACACAAACCCGTATTATATCGGAGACTTTACCAAAATCTCAAACGCCGGCGCCACCTCGCTGACGGTCGCTCTGTGCACCGTTTTTATCATATTGAGCCTTTATCATATTTTGCTGTATTTTTTACGGAAAACGGAGTTGTATAACCTGTTTTTCGGTATTTTCTCAGCCGCGCTCGCGGTTTATTATTTCGCGCGCAGCCCCGGGATATATCACATTATCGAAAACACCGCCATCGCCCAGCGCGTCGAGTATGGCGCCCTGGTTATACTCCCCTTCACCATAGCCGTGTTTTTTGAGAACCTGAACTTTGGCGCTATCAGAAAAATAACGCTGATCTACGGAGCGTCCTGCGCGGCTCTGATCGCGGCTCAGGGTATTTTTACGATCTGGTTCGCGGACGATCTTCAGGCTGTATGGAGGATATACGGGGGCGCGTATCTTTTATATATCGTTGGATATCTGCTCATATATCCCTTTTTTCAAGCCGTTCGCGAGCAGGCGCGAAAAGAAAAATCGGAAGGGACTCGCTCAAGCTTCCGGCGGGTTTTTATATCCAACCTGAGGCAGACAGAGTTGGGCAATATCCTGTTTCCTATGCTGATCGTATTTTTTACCGCCGCGTATGACCTGATAGACATGGCCTTTTTGCGCGCCGGCGTTTTGCTGTCCCGCTATGGTTTCGCGTTTCTCATGATTTGCATGGCTTATATGCTGGCCCGCAAATACACCGACCGCTTTGAGGCGACTTCGCAGATGAATGAGATTCTTGAGGCGACAGTAAGACAGCGTACCAGCCAGCTTGAGGAGCAGGTGATCCTCGCGGAGGCGGCGTCAAAAGCGAAAAGCGCGTTTCTCAGCAACATGAGCCATGAAATACGTACGCCCATGAACGCGATCATAGGCATGACAACGATAGGCAAGCTCGCGCAAGCGCCCTCGAAGAAAGACGACGCCTTCGTCAAGATTGAAGGCGCTTCCAGGCAATTGCTCGGGGTAATCAACGACATACTCGATATATCAAAGATCGAGGCTGACAGGCTTGAGCTATCCCCGGTCAGCTTTGAGTTTGAGAAGATGCTTCAAAGGGTCGCGGATATCATCAATCTTAAAGTAGATGAGCGCCGCCTCAAGTTTTTTATCAATATAGACAAGAATATCCCCCATATACTGATCGGTGATGATCAGCGGCTTTCCCAGGTGATCACCAATCTTTTGTCAAACGCGGTGAAGTTTACTCCCGAAGGAGGCTCGATCACCGTTGACTCGCGTCTTGTATCTGAGATAGATGGCGTATGCAAGCTCCGAATCAGCGTCGCGGATACAGGTGTCGGTATATCTGAGGATCAAAGAGAACGTTTGTTTCAATCTTTTGTGCAGGCGGACGCGAGCACTTCGCGCAAATACGGCGGCACAGGACTGGGTTTGTCCATTTCCAAACGCATAGTCGAGATGATGGACGGCGAGATATGGGTGGAGTCCGAACTTGGCGCGGGATCCACGTTCTTTTTTACCGCGCTGCTTAAGCGGGGCGAGGCGGAACAAAAAAAGCGCCTTGACGCCAGCGTAAACTGGGGCAATGTCCGTATTTTCGCCGTAGATGACGAGCCGGAAATCCGCGAGTTTTTCCTTGCCGTGTCAGAAAGCCTCGGTATAGGCTGTACCGTGGCGGCAAGCGGCGAGGAGGCTGTCGAGCTTCTTGAAAAGGATGACAGTCACAATATTCTTTTTATTGACTGGATGCTCCCGGGAGGCATGAGCGGCAGGGAACTCGCCGAAAGGATCAAAGAAAAATCCGGTCAAAATTCCATCGTGATTATCTTCTCTTCTACCGACTGGTCCTATATCGAAGATGAGGCCCGGGAAGTCGGCGCGAGCAAATTTATGCCTAAGCCCTTATTCCCTTCGATGATCGTAGACGCCATCAACGAGTGTCTTGGCGACAATAAGCAACCCGAGCCGGACTCCCGCTCCGTATACTCAGAGGACTTTGAGGGCCGCGCCCTCCTGCTTGCCGAGGATGTGGAGATAAACCGCGAAATCGTTTTATCCCTGCTTGAGCCCATGGGTTTCAGCATAGACTGCGCGGTAAACGGCCTTGAGGCTTTGCGTTTGTTCAGCGGGGCGCCTGACAAATATCACCTGATACTCATGGATATACAAATGCCGGAAATGGACGGTTACGAGGCTACGCGCCGCGTAAGGGCGCTCGATAACGCGAAAGCGAAAACAATCCCTATCATAGCGATGACCGCGAACGTCTTTCGCGAAGACATCGAGGAATGCCTGAAAGCCGGCATGAATGATCATATAGGAAAGCCTCTCAACTTCGATGAGGTTCTGGCTAAGCTGCGCTTTTATTTACCGCGATAATTTTCGCGGTTTAGTAGGGCGTAATGCCGCGTCTGTACGATTTTTTATTGTATAGTATAATCGTATTATGATACTGATCATCAGTATAAATAAACCATATTACGCTTAGGAGGTTGCCGTTATGGATTTGGGATTAAAAGACAAAGTAGTAATAATTACCGGCGGTTCTTCCGGTATCGGCGCGGCTACAGCCCTGGCTTTCGCGGCTGAAGGCAGCAAAGTCGCCATCTGCGCCAGGACAGCGTCGGACGTGAACGCGCTCATCGCGACAGGCAGGGACAGGGGTTTTGATATCTACGGTGAAAGCGTGGACGTCACGAACACGGATCAGCTCGGTACATTCGTCGAAAATGTAGTTAAGAAGTATGGATCGCTAAACATTATGTTTAACAACGCCGGCGCCGGGAACAGCGTCTACCTGATGGATCTTACCAGGGAGCAGTGGGACAAGTGTATCGCCGTGAACCTTACCGCGGTATGGGAAGGATGCAAGTTCGCTGTTCCTCATATCAAAGCCGCGGGCGGTGGAAGTATCGTTTCCACCACTTCACTGGCGGCGAGGATTCCCAGCACGCGCAGGGCTATCTACGCCATAGCCAAAGCGGGCGTCAGCTCCATGACGGCTATGCTCGCTTCAGAGCTGGCGAAAGACAATATCCGCGTCAACGCGGTCTCCCCGGGCGTCGTTATGTCGGTCATGGTCAAGCGCAGCATGGACCTCGATCCAAACTATGATCACAATTATCTTACCCGCAGCGCCATGATGCAGCGCCTCGGCGAGCCGGAGGAAGTCGCCGGAGGGGTACTTTTCCTTTGCTCTGATATGGCCTCATTTATCACCGGAGAAGTCCTTGACATATCCGGCGGAAAGTTTAGGGTGCAAGACCCCTGGTGTTCCTGGGAACGCTGAAGCGACATCGGCCCGCGAGCGCCCGCTCAGCAAGGACCGCTCAGCCTGCGCTCGCCTCGCTGTCACCGGTATAGGGACGGATAAGCTCACCGTACATCTCATTGACATACTGTATTACGTCAAAGTATTTTTGGGCGATCATGGACACCGGTATCTCAAGTCGCTCAGCGACGCGGATCATCCGGTTCCACTCGCCCCTCTCATAATACTGAACAAACCTGTACAAGTCTCTCGCCGGGCCTTCCTCCCCGTTTATGCCATCTTTGAGGGTCTGTGACACCGGCAGACGCTCAAGCGCTTTGTCTGTCCCGACATTCAGCAGCGTTCCAAGGGTAGAAAACATGCCCAACAGATAGCTTTCCGCGCGATCAAGAGGAAAATCCTTTATCAGAGCGCTGAGCTCCTGACAGAAGTATGCCCGCTGCAAAGAGATCCTTATCAACTCCTCTGACACGCAGCCGTCTTCCGCCATAAAATCAAGCAGGTATATCCATCGCTTAAGCTGATCAAAGCCCACAATGGCTAAGGCCTGACGAATGTCACAAACCTGCTCGGCCGGCGCGAAGTACGAAGAGTTGACCATCTTCAGCAGCGAAAAGCTCAAGCTCATGTCCCGCTCAATGATTGCCGCGACTTCCGTTATCTCCGGCTCTTCTTTTAGCGCGCGTATCATCAAGTTGAAGAAGTCGCTATCTAACGCCTGTTCCCTGGCAAAGCGCCCGCTTATCATATCCGCGACGCTCGCGCCTTGAAAGTAGTCGCAGCCGAGCTCAAGCGCCTTCTCCCAGGCCCGGGGCGAGTTTATATTATACGCCACCACTGTCTTCTTGAACCTCTTAGCTATACTGACGCGGTTGTTTATCGTATCGCTGTCCGGATCCGAAAAATCTATCTTGAGTATGCTGACAGAGTTCAATATGCCAAAATACCTGTTGTTGAACTCAAAGTCCGAAAGGGCGAGTCTGTAGCCCTGATTCCTGTATCGTTGTATAATCGTCAGCGCCACCGGATGGACCAGCACATTGTCCTCTATCTGGATGACAAGCTTGTCCTCCACGAAGATTCGCGGGATGTTTTGCATAAGGAGGTTTGGCGTAAACGTCAGAAAGGCGTCTTTGCCCTCCAGAAAGCTTGGCGTATCAATCTCAGAAAAGAATCGCGCGATGGCGTTGGCTACTTTAAAATCTCTCTGATTATACAAAGTGCTGCTGTCCTGGTGATACAGTACCTCGTAAGCCACCACTTTTCCATCTTCGCTCATTATCGGCTGGCGCGCTATATAGGCGTCCATCGAAGCTTCTCCTTTGCCGGGTATGTGTCAGAGCAGGGTATGTGTCAGAGCCGCGTATATGTCAATTAATTATAGGCTTTAAGCCGCCTCTCGGCAAGTTGCCTTCATTAAAACATGCGCGTTATTTAAAATTAAATACTACTTTATTAATTGGTGATTAGTATAAAATGTGTAATACTGATCGTAAAGAGGTGAAAGATGAGTCCGGTCGAACCAGACGCGCGGGAGTTATTTGACGAGTTTATCAGCGAGACGCGTGACATGCTCGGGCGGGTGGACTCTATCCTCAGGGATTCCCGCGCGGTCCGGAGCGTAAGCAAAGACAGTATCAATGAGTTATTTCGCCTTATGCATACCGTCAAAAGCGCGGCGGCTATGATGGGTTTTGATTCCGTGTCGGCTGTGGCGCATGGGATAGAGGATATTTTTTCTGTATTGCGGGAAAACCCGGACGATATAAGCCATGGGCCTCTTGAGGGAGAGCGGATGTTTGATTCCCTGCTCGATGCGGTGTTTCAAAGTTTAGACAGTATAAACAGAGAAATCGGGAGCATCATAGCGCTCTCCTATATAGACGGGGAACCGCCTGTAGCCGACGCGCGCGCTTTCGCGGATGACGCGCGCGACATGGCCGCGCCCGCTCATCCGGTCGCGCTGGAAAGCGTCTTCGCGAATATGCGCCGCGTTGTATACGATATGATCGCGAAGCAGGACAAGAAGGCGAGGTTCGCCGCTGAAGGGGGAGAAATCGAGGTAGATAAGCACACCGGCGAAATCATTTCAGATATATGCCTGCATATAATCCGAAACTCCGTTGACCATGGGATTGAGGCCCCGCCGGAACGGATCGCGCGTGGCAAGCCGGAAACAGGCCTCATCAGCTTAAGCGCAAAAATCGCCGGCTGGGAAATCCTTATCGATATTACAGACGATGGACGCGGGCTTGACCCAAACGCGCTCTTGTCTATAGCGAAACGAAAAGGCCTTTTGGTAAAACCCGAATCCGCGTATACAGATGAGGAAACCTTCGCGTTTATCATGCTCCCCGGTTTTTCCACAAGCCCGCGGACTACGGAATACTCAGGCCGCGGCGTGGGGATGGATGTCGTCAGAGACAGAATCGAAAAAGCCGGAGGCGCGATCTCGATCTCCAGCGTACGCGAAACGGGGACAACTTTTACTGTCAGGATACCCTTACAGAAGTCAAACGGATCGCTTCGCCGCGTTAGTGGGTCCTAACGCTAAAAATTCGCGATCCTATATGATAACCCTGGCGCTCAATTTGTCTAAAATTTTCGCCAACGAATCCCCCTTGGGTATCATCGCGACATAACATGACGCGCGGGGATCGTTTTCTTTTTTTTCCATCTCGCATTGAATGACTATCATTTTACCATCGGGATCCGCATCCGTGGGGATAGCCGCGAAGATATCGCTTGCCTTTCCTGAGTGAAGCTCGGGAGGCGTAATATGTATCTCGAAGTCCATAAACGCGGCGATCGCGCTTACATAGGACGCGGCCATTATATTGCACGCTTCCTGGACAGCGGAACCGAAATATTCGTCCAAATCGCCCACATCAACCAATGACTCGCCGGTCAACCCCTCTATGATCACTCGCGCGGAACTCTCGCGAAGCAAAAACAAGAACCTCCCTGAGATATCCCCATCGAAGATGAGCGGCAAGCCAATGAGGAACTCATCCGGGCCCCCAAACTCCCGGACCAGCGCCGCGCGGTCTAGTAGGAGCGCGTTGGGCACAGAGATATTTACCCTTCTCCCTATCATGGCTGACAGGGAAGTCGCGGCGTTTCCGGAGCCTATCACTCCTACTTCCTTCAACACATCTATACGCCGCTCGTCCAAACGCTCTAAGTCAATCACGCGAAGCGCTCCTCGGGTAAAGCTGAGTCACCGCTGTCGCGTCACCAGTTTTTCGACACTTTGCGCGTAAGCGGCGTATAGCCATTATATCAAAATCTAATTATCCTATCCATACAAATACGCCATCATTGACACTTTAAGTTTAGCGAGCGCGTTTGTCCTGATATATGAGATTCTCTGCTGGCTTACCCCAAGAACCTCGCCTATCTCTCTCAGGTTGAGGTTTTCATAATAGCATAGGGCGATC
>Ga0209628_10003812_pt1 | contig 10702 bp, 9 predicted proteins | sample TergutCu122P4_FD_187285 | JGI IMG/M metagenome (GOLD analysis project Ga0209628, IMG submission 187285) | Cubitermes ugandensis P4 segment gut microbial communities from Kakamega Forest, Kenya - Cu122 P4 (SPAdes) (version 2) | ecosystem: Host-associated > Arthropoda: Insects > Digestive system >... | reverse complement strand
ATAGGGGCGGACGCCATAGCGATGCTCCTCATTACCGGCGTTCTTGATTCAAAGGAACCCTGCATCGTCGTCGATTACGGAACGAACGCAGAAATGGCATTACTTTACAACGGGAACATTTACACCGGTTCCGCTGCCGCGGGACCAGCGCTGGAAGGCCAGCAGATAGAGAAAGGGATGCTTGCATCCCCCGGAGCCATCGCCGACGTAAAGATAAAGGCCAACGGATGGGAGTGCTCGGTCCTCGATGAATCAATGAAAAGCCACACCGGGGACACTGTGGATCCCATGACCGGGAAGACCGTGGAAAAGGGAAAGATGCATGCAAAAGCCAAAGGGATCACCGGAACAGGCGTAGTTGCGGCAATATACTGCGGAATGGAGACCGGCATCATAACGCCGCCGAACATCGCAAGCCCCGATAAAGCTCTCCATCTTCAAGACGGCGTGAACATCTATTCCAGGGATATCGACGAGGCCGGGAAGGCCATCGGTGCCCTAAGGGCCGGATTCCTGACATTGCTGCTGGAAGCCGGTATTTGGACGGATGACATCAAAGTAGCATACATGTCAGGCGCGTCCGGATTGTACGTGGACGCAAAGAAAGCTCTCAGGATCGGAATGGTCGTTCCGGGAGCCGAGAAGATAATCCAATTCGGGAATACCTCGATAGAACTAGCAAGAAGGCTCGCAATGGGAAAAGTGAGCATAGAAAGTCTCAGAGAGTTCGCTAAACGTCTGCGTGCTACGCACTGCATGTTCGCAACCGCCCAGGCCTTCAAGGATATCTACTCCATTGAGTATTCGTTGTGGTCGCAGGGAATGCCCGCATCAGAATACAACAACATGATGGATGTTTACGATCTCCCTCACATTCCTGAACCGAAAGCTGATCCCGAAGTCATACGAAAGGCGACCACAGATATTCCGGAAACGGAAGGAATGGTGGTCAAGATCTTGGAGAATGCCGGTGCGGTGTTATCCGGAGTGATCAAAGGCTGCACGGAATGCCTCAGCTGCGTCGAAGAATGCCCCGAAGATGCTATCACCATCGAATCTGTCGGCAACAAGGTGTACGGAAGGATACAATCGGACCGCTGTGCGGGTACCGCTTGCAGAAGATGCGAGAGGATCTGTCCGGACAGCGTTCTGCAGATAACGCCCTTCAAGAACGGCTGATCTCGGTGGTTCTGGATATTCGGTCGTAAAATCTATTGGATGGATAAAACCGTCTTTTCATATATACCCAAACAATTAGTATAAATACTTATCTGTCTTAAAAAAGTTGTTGTCAGTAATCTTTAAATACTACTTTCAAAGACCATTTTTTCATAATCCCAAGCTTTAAATATGGTTAGATAGATATTATTTATGTGTGACATAGAAGGATGTTACACACTGATCTATCCCGTTAAGGATCGACCTCGCGTGACATTCATCCGAGACCCCCTGTTCGCCTACGGGCGTTCTACTCCTCCTCCTTAACAATAGAAGAGGCGGGCAGGGAAAAACCCATTCGCGCTGATAAACCCAGACGTTCACAAAAAAAGTAATCAAGGAGATTCTGATATGTTTAATATTCAATGTGAAGAGAGACGGTCTGGGACCAGTAGGCCTCTAAAGCTCAACCAGCGGGGTTCGATCCCCCGGTCTCTCGCCAAGGTTCAGGCGGTGTTACTATCGGAATAGGATTCACCGCTTCACAGATCCAGAAGCTGAGAGAATTCGGTGACGATCCCAGAGACACTTCTTTATTCGAAAGTGCTGAGCAAAGAGACAAGTCTTTCTCAAGACTTATGTCCGACCTGGTCTCTCTGAACGAAAGATCGATAACAGGAATGATAAAGAGCCCATCCAGACACCAGCTCGCGCAGCTGGAGGCAGATCTGTCGAAGGCGCTGATCGCAAGAGGATTCATTGAAGTGAAGACCCCGGCGATCATCTCCCTCGCATCTCTGGAGAAAATGACGATCACACCCGATCATCCGCTCTACAAACAAGTTTTCATCATAGATGATAAAAGATGCCTCCGGCCGATGCTGGCGCCGAACCTGTACTATGTGATGAGGAAACTCAGGGATCACACGGACGGTCCGGTGAAGATATTCGAGATCGGCTCCTGCTTTAGGAAGGAGTCCCACAGCGGCGCCCACCTGGAGGAGTTCACTATGCTGAACTTGGTTGAGATGGGTCCCGAGAGGGATGCTACCGAAGCTCTGAAGGAGTACATTGACGATGTTATGAAAGTAACGGGCCTTGAGTACAAGTTATCGATAGAGGAATCCGATGTTTACAAGGAGACGTTGGATGTAATGATCGGAGATATCGAAGTATCATCGGGAGCGGTGGGCCCCCACGTATTGGATCCGGCTCATGATGTGCATGAGCCCTGGTCCGGCGTCGGGTTCGGATTGGAAAGACTGCTCATGATGATGAACGAAAAAGGAAGCGTAAAGAAGACGGGCAGAAGCCTGGGTTTCATCAACGGCGCGAAGATCAACTGAAGGGGATATGTTGAGTGTTACAGAAACAATAGATAAAGCAAGAAGGAACATTGAACTCTCCCGATCAGAGGTCGCCGAGTTACTTTCCGTTAAGAAAAAAGATGAGATAAGCGAATTATTCAGTGCGGCAAGCTCCGTTCGCGATAAAGTATTCGGAAAGAAGGTCTTCATTTACGGGTTCGTTTATTTCTCGACGCATTGCAGGAACAACTGCGCCTTCTGTTATTACCGAAGGACCAACAAACTCCCGAGGTACAGGAAAACGAAGGACGAGGTCCTCACGTTATCGGTAAGCCTGAAGGACGCGGGAATAAATCTCGTGGACCTCACCATGGGAGAGGACCCCTTCATGTGCGCAGACGAACATAACGAATTCCTGGAGATAGTCAGGACGGTAAAAGAGGAAGTGAACATCTCAATAATGGCCTCTCCCGGAGCTGTTCCGAAAGAATCATTCGTTAAATTCAAGGACGCCGGAACAGATTGGTTCGCATGTTACCAGGAAACCTATAACAGAAAATTATTCTCTGAGCTGAGATTGGAACAGGATTTCGATTTCAGGATGAATCAGAAGATTTGGGCAAGAGAAGCGGGACTTCTGACCGAGGACGGCATCATGGTCGGACTCGGCGAAACATTGGAGGACAGAGCTGATTCCATCTTACAGATGGGAGCACTCGGCTGCGAACAGGTGAGGGCGATGACATTCGTTCCTCAGAAGGGAACTCCCATGGAGAACACAAAACCCACAAAGCCCATTGATGAACTGATATCGATCGCAGTTATGAGGCTTCTCTATCCTGACAAGCTGATCCCCGCGTCTCTGGACGTAGAAGGGATCGCAGGACTGAAGACCAGATTGGACGCGGGTGCAAATGTTATCACATCCATCGTTCCTCCGCATGAGGACCTTGCAGGCGTTGCACAGCACGAACTGGATATAGACAACGGCCACAGGTCCGTTCAGCACGTTATGAATCTGCTGGACGGAATGGGGAAGAAGGTCGCCTCCAATACGGAATACGAAAGTCTTCTGAGAGAACTGAAGCGTAAGCAGGTGAAAAGATGAAGATAGGTATTGTCGGGGGAGCACTCCAGGGAATGGAGGCGGTCTTCCTTTCATCAAAGGCGGGATTTGAAACGCTGGTGATCGACAGAAAAAGCACCGCGCCCGCATTATCGCTTGGGGATCATCATGAGATCTTGGACGTGACCAAGGACACAGATAAGGCAAAGAAGATCCTCAAAGACTGCGATTTCGTTATACCGGCATGCGAAGAGATAGATGCTCTTACGGTTCTGGATAAAATGATGAAAGGTTTGGATGTTCCGCTGCTTTTCGATCTGAAGGCGTACACTCTTTCCTCATCGAAGCAGATATCGAACGAGGTCATGGGGAAGATCGGCGTACCGATGCCCGAACCGTGGCCGCAATGCGGTTTTCCGATAATTGTGAAACCCTCATGCCAAAGCGGCAGCGTGGGAGTTTCAGCAGTGAATAACGAAAAGGAGATGGAGGCGGCACTGAAGATAGTAAGCGATCTGGGAGACACTCCCGTAATGCAGGAATTCGTCTCCGGAAAGAGCGTTTCCATAGAGGTCGTGGGGAACGGAAGAACAGCAAGATCGTTCGTAACGACCGAGGTCGTTCTCGATCACAACTACGACTGCAAGATGGTGGTCTGCGAGCCCAACATCCTGCCGAAGAAGGACGAAGAAATATTCGCGGACATAGGAAAGAGGACGGCGGAAGCCATCGGAATAAAGGGATTGATGGATGTCGAAGCGATCTACACAAAGAAAGGTCTCCGTGTATTGGAGATAGATGCCCGCATACCCAGCCAGACACCGGCGGCGGTCTGGGCGGCCACTGACATCAACATCCTGGAGGAGCTAGCGTTCTCTTCCATTGACAAAAACACAGGAAAGAAGAACAGGAACGAATGCTCCGCATACGAGCATTACATCATTGAGAACGGTGCACTGACGACATGCGGAGAAAAGGTATTCGGGAAGATCAGGCAACCCAGGTTCGAAGAGAGGTTCTTCGGCGCCGATGAAGCAATAACCGATTACTACCCCGGAAAGGATACTTGGAGGGCAACAGTTATAACCAAAGGAAAGACTCCCTCTGATGTTCTTGAAAAGAGGAAGAGATTCATCCGCAATGTGATGGATGAATGCGATCTCGAAGAATACGTGGACAGATCACCGAGGATGGTATAATGACAAGACTCACAGACGGCATGGTAAAAGACATCATCAGATCATTGGACAGTGCGGAAGAGATGCTTTCCACTCTCACGGGAATGAACACTGTTGAGCTTGCATGTGATGCCATAGGCATCACTCCGGACATGATCGATCTTTCCGGCTTAAAGGTCGGCGTGGTGCCCATGACCTCCGGAAAAGGTATCATATCGAACTTTTCAGAATCTGTTGCCGAGATCGTACGAAGGATCGGGATGGAGGCAATAGTCACCACCGCTGTGGACGTCAACGGCGTATCCGAAGCGCTTTCAGCAGGCGTCGACATCCTGTTCATGGCCGACGATATCAAATTCATCGCGATCAACACACACAACGGCAAATTCTCCAACAATTCGTTCTCGACCGCAGCAGGATACGTTTCTGCGCTCAAAGGAGCCGCAGGAGGACTCTCGGGTAAGGAAGTGCTCGTTCTGGGCGCAGGAAGGGTCGGAAGCATTGCTGCGGAGCTTATGATAGGAATGGGTGCAACCGTTACAGTCTACGACATCGACGCGGAAAAAATGAAAGAGCTCTCTAAGCGCATTCCCGTAAAGATATCGAACGATCCCAATGAATCTTTATCAAAACACGATCTAGTTCTCAACGCATCTCCGGGGGCCATCGACGGCCGCTTTGTGAAGAAAGGCGCGATCATCTCATGCCCCGGAATACCGTTCCCATTTGACGGATTGGGGATCAAGAAAGCGGGAACCATCATCAACGACCCGTTGGATATCGGCGTGGTGGTAATGGCAGTACAGGCGGCCTCTTATTCGAGGCTCAGGAAGAAATGAGGAGGGAGAAGAATGAAGATCCTCATAGTGAACGGATCGCCCCGCGCGAACGGTAATACCGCCGAACTTGTGAAGCAGTTCCGTAAGCAGATCGCAGGCAAAGCCGATATTGACGAGGTGCGCATTTTCGATAAAGATATCAAGGGATGCAGGAACTGCGGAACCTGTCAGAAAGAGGATCTGAAAGACCACTGCACAATGAAAGATGAAATGTCCCAGATGTATGAAAAATTCTTATCTTCCGATCTGACGGTGATAGCTTCTCCCATCTATATGTGGCAGTTCACTCCCTGCACATTGGCATTCCTGAACAGGCTGCACGGCCTGTGCAGCCACGGTTCCGCAGCATACAATCACATGGAAGGAAAGAAGGTCGCTATGCTCATCACCCTCGGCGACGAAGAGGCCGTTGCCGATTATGCGGTCAACGGTCTGAAGGACATGTGCGAGTATTTCCTGATCGAGTATAAAGGAGATATCAGGATACCTTTCGCGAAGAAGGAAAAGATCGCTTCCGGCGACTACGAAAAAGAACTGAAGGCATTTGCCTCTAAGATCCTTAAGTGATCACCAGTCGTATCTTCTGTTATCGGTAACGTGGTTGGATTTACCTTCGAACCTTTTCAGGGTTCCGGGAAGGACCAGTTTGACCTTAACGCTGATGTTCAGCACCGTCTTCATCTTATCTTCCACGAACCTGACCATTTTCACTAGATCGACCATGTCATCTTTCAATGAGGATTCGTTAAGTTCGATCTCCACGATCATCTCGTCCATGTAGTCCTTGTTCTCAAGAGTGATATGATAGAATGCGCTGAGGAACGGTATTTCCCCGATGATGCTCTCGACCTGCGACGGGAACACATTGATGCCGCGGACCGAAAGCATATCGTCGGTCCTTCCGGATATTCTCATCAGACGAGGATGGGTCCTTCCGCATTCGCACTTATCCCATTCAAGTGATGAGATATCGCCGATCTTGTATCGGATAAGAGGGAACGCTTCCTTCTGCAGCATGGTGACCACCATTTCGCCTCTTTCTCCGTCGGCGCATTGATCCCCGTTCTTATCCAGTATCTCCATGTAGCAAAGGTCTGCCCAGACGTGAACTCCTTTTTGTTTTTCGCATTCAAGGAAGGACGGACCGTAAAATTCGCTTGCACCGTAGCAGTTGTGCACTCTGATGCCGGTCTTTTCTTGGATCTTGACCCTCATGCTTTCAGACCAGGGTTCTCCGCCTGCGATGGCACGTCTTATTTTCGTGTCCTTTTGGAAGCTGATCCCCATCTTGTCGCACACGTCCGCTACATGGAACAGGTACGACGGAGTACTGACGAACAAAGAGACCGGGAGGTCTCTCATTAGCTGTATCTGCCTCTCCGTGTTGCCTGTGCTTGAGGGAATGACCGTTGCTCCGATCTTCTCTCCGGCGTAGTGAACTCCCAGCCCTCCCGTGAACAATCCGTAGCCGTGGCAGTTCTGAACGATATCTTTATTGGATGCGCCGAAGGAGATCATCCCTCTCGCAAGGGATTCCGACCAGTCTTCCAGGTCTTTTTTTGTGTATCCGACCACGGTCGGTTTTCCGGTGGTTCCGGAAGAAACGTGAAGCCTGACAAGGTCCTCGTACGGTTTAACGAAAAGACCGTCGGGATAATTGTCTCTGAAATCCGCCTTCTTCATGAACGGTAATTTATGGAACGCTTTGAGATCCTTAACGTCTTCAGGCGTCATTCCTACCGACCTCATTCGGTCATGGAAGAACTTCGAGGAATCGTACATAGTGCGCATCTGCTTCTTGAGAAGGCTGAACTGCAGCTTCTCCAGCTCCGCACGGGGCATTGTCTCGAGCTCTTTGTTCCAGAAGGCCATCAAATCACTTCGTGCTATTCTATGTCACGATAGCATAGAAAGATAATTTATATACTTTCTGAAAGAACCGTTTTCATCATTCGAGCCTGACCGATCCGACAATCCTGAGCTTCCCGCCCTCAAGATACATCATGACGGCGGTGTCTCCGGGTTTGTGTATTATCTCGGAGTCCACATCAATTGTAAGGTTAGGATTCCTGAAATCGTTCCCGTTGTCTATTCCGGATAAGCGGCAGGGGACCATCTGCATCCAGTGGCCCAGATGAAGTACCATTCCTTCTTTCAGAGGCGACGGCCAGTATTTTATCAGTTCCGCTTTTCCGATGACCTTCTTGGTCATTTTTATCGACGGGTCTGTGGTGAGAACGTAACCGCGGTCCAATTCTTCCGATTCGATGCCTCTCAGAGCAAGTCCTACGTGATCTCCTTTCACGCCGTCCGCGGCGTCGATATCATGTTTCTGAATTGATTTGAGAACGATCTCTTTCTTCAGAGGGAAGACCTGCATCTTATCGTGCTTTTTGAAGTACCCGTCTATCACCGACCCTAAAACAACCGTTCCCACTCCCTTTACATTGAAGTGGCTGTCGACGGGGCAAGAACCGCATGTTCCGTCACCGGGTTTTCTGGCTTCCTTCTGAGCAATGTCCAGAAGGTCCTCCCGCATCTTCACGTGGTCCTCTTCGATGAGAACGTATTTTTCCAGGTAGGTGCCGGCAATGAGGGGAGCTAACTGCTCTTTCTGAATGTAATTTCTGAGAATTATCCAACCGTTCCTTATTTTGAAGATGTCCGCCATAAGGATCGATTCGCCCAGGAACGAATCTATCTTTTCAACAACCAATATCGCGAACTCGGACATTCCCGCGGAGTAGAACAATGATGACAGTTTCTCGGGATACTTCGAAGGCTCGATCAGCGTTACCGAATCATTCCCTCTTTTTATCTCGAAGAAAGTGACGTCTGTTATCGTTCCTTTCTTGCCTATCTTTTCTGCAAGGTCCTTCGCTCCAAGAACAGCGACATTCAGGTTGCCCATCGTTTCATATCTCCGATCTTGTGATCAGTCTGATTCCTGCGTCCTTCAACACTTTGATGGCCTTCTCTGTGTCATCCACCCTTACGAAAAGATAGTTCAGTTTCTTGCCAGTGTACGCATATCCGTACTCGACGTTTATCCCCGCTTTCCCGAGGACGTCGGCCGCCACAAAGAAGGAACCGGGCTTATCTCCCAGCGCCACGGCGATCATTTCAGTTTTTTTGACTATGATGCCCTTTGACTTTATTTTCTCAAACGCTGATTCCGGATCGTCGACGATCGTCCTCAAAATCCCGAACTCCGAAGATTCGGCGAGATTGAAACCTTTCACGTTGATCTTGAAATCACTTAAGATGCGGGCAATCGCCGCAAGGCGTCCCGGTTCGTTGCTTACGAATATCGAAAGCTGTGTGATTACGTTCTCATTCTCCATCAGATCACCCTTTTGTCTATCACTCTTTTTGCTTTACCCTCAAATCTCGGAAGTTCGCCGGGAGCTTTCAGCTCTACGGTGGCCCCGATCTCCAAATGCTTCTTCAGTTCCGACTCTATGCGCGCTTTCAGCATCATCATGTCGGACACTCTGTCGCTGAACACCTCAGGTTTTATTTCGACTTGGATCTTCATGTTATCGAGTGCGCCTTCCCTGGTAATTTCGATCATGTATTGGTTGCCTATCTCAGGCATCCTCATTAACGTGTATTCGATCTGCGACGGGAACACGTTGATTCCGCGGATGATCAGCATGTCATCCGATCTGCCGGTTATTCTGGATATTCTTGTAGACGTTCTGCCGCAGGGGCATTCTCCTTTCAGTATCGATGTGATATCCTTGATCCTGAACCTGACCATGGGGAGAGCCTCTTTCTTCAGCATCGTGACAACCATCTCGCCTCTCTCGCCGTCCTCCAGGACCTCATTGGTCTCCGGATCGATGATCTCCACGTACATTATGTCGCCTGCAATGTGGATGCCGTTCCTTTCCTCGCATTCGGTGAACATCGGACCCGCCTGTTCCGACGTTCCGTAAACGTCGTATGCGCGGATGCCCATTGCGCTCTCGAACTTGGAACGCATGCTCTCGGTCCACGGCTCCGCGCCGAGGATCGCCTTCTTAAGACGCGTGTCGCGTCTGAAATCGATGCCCATCTTTGTTGCCACGTCGTACATATGCATCAGGTACGAAGGGGTGCAGGCTATCGCCGTCACCTCAAGGTCCTGCATGATCTCCAGCTGTCTTTCGGTGTTCCCCGTTCCCGTGGGAACTATGGTCGCGCCGACTCTTTCAGCTCCGTAATGAAGCCCCAATCCTCCGGTGAACAATCCGTATCCGTAGGATACCTGAAGGATATCCTCCGTTCCGATGCCGATCGAGGTAAGGGATCTTGCCAATGCTTCGGTCCAGTATTCAATATCGTTCTTTGTGTAACCCACAACGGTGGGTTTACCGCTCGTTCCCGAGGATACGTGGAATCTGGACAGTTCTTTGTTGTCAACGCTGAATAATTTCGTCGGATAGTTGTCCCTGAGATCCTGTTTGTACATGAAAGGAAGCTTCTGCACATCTTTCAAAGATCGAATATCTCCGGGAAGCACTCCCGCGCTCTTCATCCTGTCGTGGTAGAACTGATTGGAATCGTAAAGTTTGGTGATAAGCTTCTTGAAACTTTGGTATTGAAGTTTCTTCAATTCGTCAACAGGCATGCACTCGATCTTCTCGTTCCAATACATATTTCATTCTCCGATTGATGGTTTCAATATAGTTGCCTTATGCGGGTTTTATTATTTATAACGGCAATATCGCATTCATGCAGGACCCTTCTGATGAACAGAAAGGCGACCGGCAGGTCGATCATTGGGAAAAGTTCTACACAGAACACAAACGTCCGTGGAGAGGAGTAGGAAAGGTAAAGATGGACCTCGAACCCGGATCCAAGGTCTTGGACCTGGGATGCGGTACCGGGAAGACCACAGCTTTCCTATTGAAACGGGGCTGGGATGTCACGGGATTAGATTTCTCTCCCTCGGCGATAAGCCATTGCATCAGTGTTTTCGGCGATAAAGCGAAATTCACCATCGCCGAATGCGACAGGATGCCGTTCCCGGAGAATTATTTTGACGCCGTTGTTGCGGTTCACATCCTTGAACATCTTGATGAAACCCAGCTCAGGGACACAGTAAAAGAAGTAGCCAGAGTTCTGGTCCCCGGAGGATGGGTGTTCGTACGGTCCTTTGCGGTCGGC
>Ga0209628_10003811_pt1 | contig 10702 bp, 11 predicted proteins | sample TergutCu122P4_FD_187285 | JGI IMG/M metagenome (GOLD analysis project Ga0209628, IMG submission 187285) | Cubitermes ugandensis P4 segment gut microbial communities from Kakamega Forest, Kenya - Cu122 P4 (SPAdes) (version 2) | ecosystem: Host-associated > Arthropoda: Insects > Digestive system... | reverse complement strand
ATCATTTTTTGATAAAAATCGGCGTTAATAAAATCATCAACATCTAAAAAATGAATATATTTGCCGGTCGCTTTTTCTATGCCAATATTTCGCGCAACATAAGGACCTTGATTTTTTTGCGAAATAATTTTTACAGGGTATTTTTGCGCAATTTCTTCGGTTTTGTCTGTTGAGCCGTCATTTATAACGATGATTTCCAAATGTTTATAACTTTGAAAAAGTAAATTTTCCAAACATTGTGCCAAATATTTTTCGCCGTTGTAGCACGGAATTATTACTGAAATTTTTATGTTGTCTTTCATCTGTTATAGTTTTTTGAATTATTGATATCAAGTATTTTCTTGTATATCATTTCTATAATTTTTTTATCTATGTTTTCATCAAACTTTCTGGCGAATAATTTATTGTTGCTATTTATAATTTTTGTATAATCTTCTACTCGCAATGTTTTTGGATATTCTGGACCGTCTGTCCAATTTACATATCGTAAATTTTCATTCTCTATCTCAAGCCCTTCAAGAAGGTTTAACACGGTATGATAAAATATTTCATCAGCACAATTTGTCCATTTGAATCGTTTGATATACTGTGGATTTTTTTCTAAATACTCAAATATTTTTTCTACGCACTTATGTGTAAAATTTATCCAATTTGTTCCTTTATAAAATTCATAGTCAAGTTGGCGTGTATTAACTTTTGTAGCAACTTTAAAAAATAACTTCAAAAAACGGAACGAAAAACGAATAAATAGATTACGACTTCCTTTATGAAAGTAATTGGGGTGATATTTTGTTATTCTATCTAATCCTCCGTTTCCGCTCAAACCTGCTACAGGCATTTTACTACCATAAATATATTCTTTATCATTACCATCAAAAAAATCTAATATTTCTTTGTTCGTTTTTATTGGTAAATCCTGTCCCGAAATTAGCAAATATCTGTGGTAACCTTTATTATATGCTTGTTTTAACAAAAATAATGTTGCCATTATTTGATTAAATGAGCCCCAATATACTTTGTATCTTTTATATACAAAAACATTTTCCGTTTCTATAATTTTTAAAGAACTCCTTTTATCAATATGGACAAAAATATCAAAATCTTTTGACAGATGGTTGATTAAACGATTAACCTGTTCATCGTTTTTGTGAACTGTCATCATTATTGCAATTTTTCTTTTTTTTCCCATTTTTTTTATAAATACAAAATTATAAAGTTGTTAATGTTATTCATTTGTACAACCATTTATTTCCAATTTACTCCCCAAACTCTACTTTAAAGAGTAACTTTACTTACTTCAAGATTTTTATAGGTCTGGCACAAAACATTTTCCAAACACTGCGCAATATATTTTTCGCCGTTGAAAACAGGAATTATTACTGAAATTAAACTGTTATTTTCCATATTTTTTTATTTTTATGCAAAAAATTTATCATTTAATCGTGCCAATTTGCTTGAATTAACCCCTTTAATTGTAAAATTATGGTTGTCTGCAAATTTCATTCTGAATGCTTTTGCGATGAGCCAGCCATCGTGCCGTTTTTTCTTTTTTGCTCGGTCTTTTGTGGTCAAAATTGAATTTTCGCGATGTTTGTAAAAATAGATTGCATGGGGTACGGTTACAATTTTTTTTGCAAAATAGACCGCCTGCAACGAAAACGGCAAATCCTCCACCAAAACACCAACTTCAAACCTCAATTTTATTTCATCAAGAAACGATTTTTTGAACAGATAACGCCAAACGTAACCGTGCCGTCCGACATTTGTAGTAGAAATTTTGTCGTCTGCGGTAGTCAAAACCAAAAGGGCAGGGTAGAGGAGTGTTCGGCGCGGTTTTGGTTCATTAATCATTCCGCCGCAAGCAACATCAGCGTTTGTAAGTGCGATTGCTCCCGCCATTTTTTCATAATATTCAAGATTTATCAAGTCATCAACATCAAAAAAATGAATGTAATCGCCTGTGGCAGCGGCAATTCCTGCATTGCGGGCAGCAGACAACCCCTGATTCTCTTGATTTATAATTTTCAAATCATTAAATTTTAAATCTTTGAATTTTTGAATTATATCAAGCGAATTATCGGTTGAACCGTCATTTACTATAATTATTTCCAAATTTTTATACGTTTGGCACAAAATATTTTCCAAACATTGTGCCAAATATTTTTCGCCGTTGTAGCACGGAATTACTACTGAAATTTTGATGTTGTCTTTCATCTGTTATATTTTTTTATATCACAAAATGCAACTGCTCGTTAGGTGCTGGCATTTTCTTTCGTTAAAAATTTCCAAGCAGGTAAAATCTCTATCCGTTTTCCATTGTGCATAAACGCATCTTGTTGGTTAAAACTGATTATCAATCCATTATCTGTTTTGAAAAAGTCCATTGCATCTGTCAATCCACGAATTTCTCGCTCTCGGTTTTCGGGTAAAAGTTCATAGCAAACCTGTATAACCTGCTCTAATTTTTCATTTTTCATTACTACAAAATCGCATTCGGCTTTGTTTTCGTTAAAATAATAGAGTTCTTTTCCTTGTCGCCTCAATTCCCAATAAATCAGGTTTTCGAGTAAATGACCTTTGTTTTCGGTAAATGCAATCGAGGCAACATTTATTATACCTGGGTCTATGGCATAAATTTTTCGAGGATTTACTATTTGCACTTTAAGTGAATAACTGAATTTTGGCATAAAGTTTACCAAATAAGCATCTTCCAAAAATGAAAAATAATCTAAAACCGTTGCTGCTGATTTTATATTCAAAGGTTGCTGTAACTTGCTTGCCGTTACAAGATTGCCCACATTGGAAACTAAATAAACAGCGAGATTTTTCAATGAACGGGCATCTCTTATTCCGTGTCGAACAATAATGTCGCGATTGAGAATATCGTGAAAAAGTTCGGTCAAAATGTCCGTATTGTTGGTTTTGATAAATTCGGGGAAACCACCTGTACTCATATATTTTTGCAACGATTTTTCGTCCGCTTGCAGATTCTTAAATCCCAAATACTCGCTATAAGAAAATGGGAAAAGTTCCTTGCTTATATGTCTTCCTGTGAGTTTTGTTCCTAATTCGAGACTTAACATTGAAGCATTCGAGCCGGTAACAGCAACACGAAAACCTTCATCAAGTTTCTGACGAACATATAATTCCCAACCGTCAATTACTTGAATTTCGTCAAAAAATAAGGTCTCACTTTTTGAATTTTCAATGATACTGTCTAATATTTCAAAATCAGAAATTTCAAAACTGAACAGACGCGGGTCTTCAAAACTCAAAAACAACTTTTTACTATCGTCTGTTTCAAGCATTTGTTGAAGTAATGTACTTTTTCCGCAGCGGCGTATGCCTGTAACTATCAATGCGTGCGACTGTAAAGCAGGTATATTTGGCAAAATTTCACGCTGAAATCCTGTTCCTAAACGAAACATCTTTTTCTTTTGAGTGTCTATAATTTTTTGTAAAACGGCTTGTTGTATCATATTTAATCAAATATTATTCCAAGTGCAAAGATACAATATTTTTTTATTACCAACAAAAGATAGTTTATATTAGTAATAAATAAATCTTTTTATTAGTAATGAAATTAAATCTGCACATCTTTAAATCTTTCAGGAATTTCCACTACCCACCGCAATTTCAGCATTGACGGCTTATTCCAAGTATAAACAGGACGAAAAATGGTCTGAATAATTCGGGCAATTTTTAAAAATTTATTACTGTTTTTTGGTTTTTTGTTTGTAACAGAATTAATTACGCTAATTCTCGCACGTCTAAAATGCGCCTGTTCGCCTCTGTCTATAATATCTTTTGAGTTATATTTTGCCATAAGTGTCTCATAATCAGTATTTCCAAAATGCAAAAGATATAAATTTTTGTCAATATGAAAATTATGACTGCGAACTCTATGAAAACCGCGCCCCCAACGAATCGGCTTTGCAATAATATTTGTTTTTGTAAAACGTGAATTAATCAAAGCATAATTGCGTTGCTGCAAAATCGGTTTTGTTAAAAATACTTTTTCTCAAATTTATAAAATCTTTTTTTTGTATCCGCAGCGTTCCATTTGTCAATAACGGTGCCGCTTTTCAATACCATAACGCCGGGATTTGCTCTTATAGCCGTTTTTAGCGGTATCGGGTCGCAAGTTGCAATTTCGTATTCAATATTGTTTTTTTCTTTAAAAATTTCAATATCACTATAATGTGTTGAGGTTAAAGATAAAACACGCAATCCATTGTCATTCAGTTTGTTATACAAAGAATTTAACTCTTTAAGAGTGTTTGTATTGCACTTTGCCAAATCATACATTATAAAGAGAAAAACAAAATTTGTATCCGACAAAATCTCTTCTGTTATATCTCCGTGTTCAAAACTTTCAATCACAAAATCCTTAATTTTTGGCTCTTCGCCTTTTTGAATTATCTTTGTGTGCTGTGTGATATATTCCCAATTAACAGTATCGTTCCAAGGTGCATCATTAAGTTTTTCAAACGTTTTTTTCTCCCCGCTGTTTTTATTTTTGTAAATAAAAATTGTTTTAATAATATCTTTCTTTGCATCTAGCGGCAAAGTCATCTGTTGAGGAATATTGTTGCCTATTTTGTATGGTCTGAAATCAATTAAAGGTAAATGTGCAAGACAATAAAGCGAAATACACACAGAAAAAACGAAAAATGAAATACTAATCAACCACGATGGCAGTGGTGAAAGATATGGACGATTATATTTTTCACAATATAGAATTGAAAAAATCAATATCAACAGTACCACGTTTTTCCAAAATGTCTCCCAATTTGTGATATGAAGCGCATCGCCAAAACAGCCGCAATCGGTTACAGGATTGGCAACAGCGAGCCAAAGCGTGAGCGGCGTCATAACAAGCATAAAGAGAACTGCGCTCCATGCAAAAAATTTTATTTTTATGCCAGAAATGAGCGAAAGTCCGATTGTAAATTCAAATGCAATAAGTAAAATAGCACTCACTAACATCAGGTTATCAAACTGCAAAAAACCCATTGCGTGCATATAATCCTGCATTTTGTAACTAAATCCAAGAGGATCAATCGCCTTTACAAAACCCGAAAAGACAAAAACTGAGCCAAAAATTAACCTTAAAACAAAGCCGACAATACGAAATGCAGGGGCTTGTTCGGGTTTTACAAGTTTATTTTCTATTTTTAATTCCATATTGTAAGATTTTTTATTCAAAAATTATTGAAAAATCAAGTAAAATTTATTATAATTTTTTTTGCAAAGGTACATTTTTTTTAGAAAATAGACAATAGATATTTTGCTGGCCAATAGGTTAAAAAATTAAGTTTGGAATGATAAAAATATAAGTTTTCTAAATAAAATAGCAGGTTTTTTGAAAACATTTAATATCCAAAAAACCTGCTATAAAATTTTTATTATTGATAAAATTAACTATAGTTATTCCTCACATTTTACTGTGCTTCCCTTTACAACTTCAACTTTTTCAATAAAATATTTACCCACTTTTTCATCATATTTCAGATAAAGTTTTTTATTTGTACAATCTGTAAATTTACCTGTATATTTTTGAAGGAATGTATAGACAATATTATTTATATCATTATTCAAAATTTCTTTTTTCTCAAAAGTGATAGTCATTTTTTTACATCTCAGATTAGACAGATACTCTCTAACGTTACGTGTTTTAATTTTTTCTTCGCCATTTACAAATGACACTTCTACCACTCCGTCTTTTGCAAACATTTTTAAGACATCTTCTCTAACTTTCGGATTATCGCAAATTTCCATTTTATTTTTAAAATTGTTTGCAACCTCTTGTGCATTATTGTTTTTGTCTCTCCATGCTGTTCTGCGTCCTTCATCAATTTTCGGTGGGTTAAAACCCAAATGTTTATACTCAACCTTTGTTAATTTGCCGTTATAATCTTTGTCAAAATCAATAGTAAAAGTTAAATCAAGTAAATGATATGCTTTTGCATTTTCAGGATAAAAATATGACTCATCTTTAAAGTAAGGAGTGGGGTCAAGATAAATTTCAATTACCGGCACCTCTTTTTCTGATGTAGTGAAGGTTTCACTTTGAGGGTCTGGAGCAGCAAATTTAAAATCGTTTGTCTCTCTTTTTATCTCAATACTCTTTTGAAGCAACGGCTTAACTACCTCAATATCAGGAATTTCAGGAGCAAATACAGCATTCCAATTTCTTGCTTCCAAATCGTTGTAATAACCTTTTATCAACTCTTCTATACTTTTTTTCATTTTCATCATCTCTTTGTCAAAATTTCTTTCCTGATTTACAGATGTCAATTTTATGCACTTTACATTGTAGTTACCTGTTTTTTTGTTTTTTGCAACTCTGCCCTTCCATGCAAAAGTTACGTCATAACTTGTCTCACCAATGACAATGCCATCTTTTTTTACAACGGTTTTAACATCACTTTTTGTTTTAACGGTAAATGATTTACCTTTTTTTACGGATGGGTGCTTGCTTATTCCGATTGAATCAAAAGAAAATTCAGTTGTAACCTGAGGTTTTGATTTTAGCAAATATTTGTACACTTTTTTTAGATTTGGCTTTTTAATGCCAAACTCATCTTGTACATCGCCAACAAAAAGGAATTTATATTTTTCTCCCCTTCCTGCTTTTCTGAATTTTACAGTACTTTTTTTAATTTTTTCTGTAGAATTCAGTTCTTTTTTCATATTTCCCATCAATTCATCGTGTTTTTGAGAAACTGCTTGTTCAATCGCCGCCTTTCTTAATTCAGACGACTTCGGTTTCGCTTGTTCTTGTGCAAAACCGTTTATAACTATGCCAAAAATGATGGCAATAAATAAATTTTTTTTGTACATTTTTTTATATGATTAGTTTATATTTTTAGAAATATTTATAAAAATTTAAAATATTTTCAGCGCATATCATTCACTATCACTTTTGGATAGTTTTTTTTGTATAAATGTAAATATTTGATTATCAGGTTTAATTGATGTATAATTCTCAAAATTTACTGCAATTTTTATTAACTTTTTCATAATAATTTAGTATTTAATTAATATTTTTGAATCAGATGCTAAGTATTTTTGCAAATAATAACGAAAATATTTTTTTATTTTGATTTAAAATTTAAAGGTTATTTAATTAAAATTTTCTGCAAAGTTAAAGCATTGTTTTAATAAAAACAAATATTTTCACAATAAAATTTCATTTTTTTTTACAAAACCACAAAAAGACAAAATCATTCTAAAAAAAAGTCAATTTTGCACTTTCTTGCTTGCACGCAACATTTAAAATGACGGCAATCTTCTAGTTCTTAGTTCTTAATTCTTAATTTTTAACTCTACCTCATATCATTCACTACCACTTTCGGATAGTTTTTTTGTACAAATGTAAATGTTTGATTATCTGGCTTAATTGATGTATAATTTTCAAAATTTACTGCAAATTTTTCGCCGTTTTTTTGCATAATTTCAATTTTTTTGACTTCATTATTTGTCTGGTTTATCGTCAAAATAATTTTGAAATAATCGCCGCTTTTTTTATCAATAGGAAAAAGATTTATATGCCAAAAATTATCTTTTGGTGCGTTAAGTTCAAAATCAACCCTATGTGTTTTATCAAAATTTTTGATTATAAACAGAGGACTAATCGTCTGCAACTCCTCTTTTGTCGGCTCAGAAATGGTAACTTCATTGTCCGATTGCACATAAACCCACTGCGTTTTTCCATCAAAAAAATTTTCAAATTCATCTGTTTTGAGATAAAATTTGTTGCCATACAGTTTCATTGTTCCGTTTTGGCTATCTTTTTCGCCTGTTGGTGCAGTAAAAAAGATTTTTATTTCCGTTTGAAATGCACCGCTTTGCAGTTTGGAAACCGCCTTATCAACCGCTGCTTTCGCTTTTGGGTCAGAAGGTTGCGCTTTGTTGTTTGAGGATTGAGGTTGTGCCAAAGCAGCCGCAGCACACATTAAAAATAATAATATTGCTAAATACTTTTTCATAAAGTTAGTCAGTAAGTTGGTGAGTTTTTTATAGACGATTATTGTGATATAAAGTTTAAGTTAATATTTAGCACACAGATAACGCATATTTTTTAAGATTTGCATAGATTTTATTTTTGATTTTTCATTCTCAATTCTACATTATTTCCAATCTGCCGCAAGTCTGCAAACTTGTGGCTTGTTTTTTTGCAGTTTAAAACTGCTTTTATAGTACCCACAAGTATCCGCTTCGCTAAACTTGCTGGAGTGGGTTCTATATATTACCAATTTTTTTTTGCATTTTTTCTTTATTTATTTTTAGTTAAAAAAATCGCGCAAAGGTAATAAAAATTTTAGATTATAGATTTTATCTTGAAAAAAATAATAAAACAAAATGGGGTTATATATAGGACTTCTAATAAAGAATTAAAAATGGCTATATAAAAAAAATCCGTCTTTCACAAGAAAGATTTCTCTTAATAAATTTTTGCGTTATACAATTAATGTATTTTGGTATGACAAAAAATATTCATAAAAATAGTAATATTAATTTTGTGCTGCAAAAGTACAGTGAAAATTACATAGGTGCAAGGCATTTTTTATAAATAAAATTTTATAATCAACCAAAATAGTACAATTTTTTATAACGGTTTAAGTTTATATACCTTTTTAGTGCATTATTTTATAAAATACTCTAAAAATATAAAATATTTTGTTTTTATAAAAAAAATTACTAACTTTGTACGTTTTTTATTTTATTATTAATGATTTATATTTTGAAGTATGATGAATAATACATGGTATGATATTTTTATGGAGATGCTTTATAAAAAGTATCCTAAAAAAAATCAATTGGCAGAAGCGTTAACAGATTTATTATGCATTGAACGGGAAGCCGTATATAGACGGTTACGGCAAGATGTTATATTTCCTTTTACCGAAATAGTAAAAATTGCTACTGCATGGAATATTTCTTTAGATGAAACCATTGGTACAAAAGTACTGTTCCGAATGCAGCCAATAAATTATCTTAACCCATCCGAAGAGGATATGGCTTTTGTACATGACAGGGTTAGAGCATTAAAACAACTTAAAACACATTCCAATTCGGAATATTTTTACGTTCTTAATAATACAGGGCGTTGGCTATCTGCCGGTTTTAAATATTTATATAAATTTAATATTTTCAAATGGGCATACCAATATGGTAATGAAACAACAAATATTCCATATTCACAAATTTTTATTCCGGAAAAACTACACAAAGAGATAGATGCCTATTACAAATATGTAAAATATGTATCAAATACAAGTTATATCTTGGATAATATGATTTTTGAATATATGGTACAGGAAATTAAATTTTTTCATTCCATATTTTTAATTACAGACAAAGACAAAGAACTTATAAAACAGGATTTATATGCCTTGCTGGATTATTTGTTGGAAATTGCAAATACAGGATGTTTCCCTGAAACAAAAAATAAAGTACATATTTATATTTCACTGCTGAATATAAATACAAATTACAGTTATTTTTTTGATGGTAAGACGGAAATGTGCCGAATTCATTCATTTAGAATGTTTGACAGTATTACATACAATCATGATTTTATAGAAAAATTCAAAGTATGGATTCAGAGAAATAAAAAAATTTCTATAAAAATTTCAGAGGCAGATGAAAAAAGCCGAATAGAATTTTTTATGAAACAACGACAATTAGTTGATAGTTTATAAACAATTTTTATTTTTCCGCTGACACTGGTTTGCAGTGCTTGTTGCACAACCCAACATCTATGTGTCATTGCGGGCTTGACCCGCAATCGCTTGAAAATAAGTGCTTTTAACCACCCCGTCAGTTTCGCTATCGCTCAACTGCCACCCCTCCTAACAGCAGGGCTGTTAAGTTCTTTGAAAATTCATTCCGTTAGGAATGATACGCTCGGTAGAAAGAGCGTAAAATTTATTTTGCATTCCGTTAGGAATGCAGCCAACAAACGACAAAAGGACGCATTCCTGATGGAATGCAGGGAGGGTTAAACAAAAATTTTCTACCGAGCGATAATCCCTAACGGGATTACAACTTAACAGCCCTGCCTCCTAACAGGAGGGGAATTTTTTCGCCTTTCACACCCCACCCCGACCCTCCCCACAGGAGAGGGAGTGTAGGGTTTTTGTTTTTTCCGCAGGCAACGCTACGCTCGCCTGCGGTTATGAATATTTTGCCCTTCGGGCAATTTCAACCTAATTTATACCTCTTTTTATTATAAAATAACACTTCGGCTACGCTCAGTGCAACGCCTCAGTAGCAACAAGTTAGCACACACATAATACCTCATTACCTCATTAACAAACGGCTCTTATGTTTTTGCATAAAAGCCGTTTGTTTAAATTATGAATTCAATTTTTATCTTTCCGCCAGCGCTGGTTTGCAGTGCTTGTTGCACAAATCGGCGTTAGCGGGGGTTAGTTACTTATACTCAATAGTATAATTCATTTTTTCCAAATCTTCATCAGAAAACATCATTTTCCCGATTCGGAACCTTCTGTCCCTTCCTGACAGAAACCATAGTTTGTTGCTACAAACAAACCGATTAAAATTATTATAAATTTTTTCATATTTTTTTAATAAGTTAGTAAGTTAATAAGTTAGTAAGTTTTATTTGTCATTGCGGGCGGTCAGTGAGCGAAGCCGAACTGCTTGACCCGCAATCGCTTGCAAGGGCTGT
>Ga0209628_10003809_pt1 | contig 10703 bp, 6 predicted proteins | sample TergutCu122P4_FD_187285 | JGI IMG/M metagenome (GOLD analysis project Ga0209628, IMG submission 187285) | Cubitermes ugandensis P4 segment gut microbial communities from Kakamega Forest, Kenya - Cu122 P4 (SPAdes) (version 2) | ecosystem: Host-associated > Arthropoda: Insects > Digestive system >... | reverse complement strand
CCAAATTATTTGTATATGCAGCAGATAGAAGTCAAAAGTATGGTCCCTTTACGGATGAAAATAATTATCCTTCACGCAAATTTACAACAGCACCTTTAAAAACAAACTCTTTAGTAATTGAATATTACAAACCATTTTATATTATTGAGCAAGCAGCACTAAATGTCAAATCTGTGGGTTTAATTGGAAATAATTCAAAAGAGAGATATGATGGTGGTTTCGGCGCATCAGATCCTTGTATGATTAATGTCATGTGCCCTGAATATGAAAGTTGGTGCGACCAAAGGCGTTCGGTTGCATTACAGATTAGAGTTTTTCCCGATAGTGATTCTACACTGCGAAGAGGAAGCGGTTCATTGCTATCAAACGAAAAACGTGATGGTAAGCCTTTCTATCTCACTGCATTTCATTGTCTTGATAGAAATGGTAATTGCGAAATTGACCAATCAGAAAAAGATGAATTGCAATATTGGGTATTTGTTTTTAATTATCAAAGTCCAAATTGTTCAAACCCAATAATAGAACCTACAAAAGAATATTTTATTTCTGGAGCTATTTTTTTAAGAGGGAGGTACTACTATTACAATGATCAAAATACTGGAAGTGATTATGCATTATTACAATTAAATAAAAAACCACCTACAAACTATAATGTTTACTACAATGGTTGGTCAAATAAAAATGAAGATGTATCAGATACATGTATAGGTATTCATCACCCTTTCAAAGACATTAAAAAAATTGCTGTATGGAAGAAAACAGGTTCTACAGTAAATGGATGGAAAGGTACATATACTGAAGGGGGTACTCAAAACGGTTCTTCTGGATCTCCATTATTTAACAGTTCCGGCTACGTAGTGGGACAACTCATGGGTGGAAATAAAATTTATCTATGTGGTAAAAAATCTGTGGGGAACTATGGTCGTTTTGATAAGTCATGGCATAACCATGGATTACATTATGAGTTAAATCCCAGTGGTATGATTTCTGGCGGCAATGGCCCAAATATTAATAGTTGGTGGGGCGATGAAACATGTAAACTAAATTGGGTTTTTAATAATTGCAATGATTTGCATACAAGTGAAAATGTTGGAGTTGAAATTTGGGAGTCAAAGAGACAATACGATGGTGTATATAATGCAAAAAATAAAATTACTGCGGAAAATACTATCATCCAATCCGGTTCAAACAAAAAAGTTGTTTTTGAAGCTGGAAACTCTGTTGTTTTAAAACCAGGTTTTCATGCTGTAACAGGAAGTTTTTTTACTGCCAAAATAGGCGATTGTGAGATGGGGTGTAATAATGGAAAATATTTAAGTAATAGTAACCCTAATAATGTCATTAATAATTTGGTTAATGGTACTACAAATGCATATATGAATAATACTCTTAAAGAAATCTCAAACATTCAAGAATTTGTAATTTATCCTAATCCAAATCATGGTGTTTTTTCAATAAAACTCCACGATGACAAAAGTGAATTACAGAAAGTAATTGTATCTGACGTAAGAGGAATTATTGTTTACAATAATATTGATGAAAATATCGTTGGTAATATTATTCAACTTGAAAAACCTACTGCAGGCATCTATATTATTTATTTATTTTTTAAAGACAAAATTTTAACCTCAAAATTTGCAGTTTTATGAAACCCTATCTTTTAATCATATTTTTTTTTACAGGAACTTTTTTGGGAGTATTGGCACAAGAATCGCAAAAGAAAACTCAATTTTCGCCGGAATGTAAAGTTACTTTTAATTTTACAAACCAGCGTTTGTTGGGCAGTAATGGTTTTGGCGTAGGTTTTTATAATGCTTTTTTTAACCCAAAACGTGTCAATTTAATTACCGGTTTAGAGTATAATGTTTTATTTCGTAACATCATTTATTTTGAGAACGATTATGCCGGTAGTTATCATTATATTGGTATCCCTGTAAATGCCCGTGTTAATTTTGGAAAAAAAGTAAAGTTTTTTATGGAAGCGGGCGTTTTTTTCGACCCTTTTGTTATTGAAAAAAGAAAATATACGGAATATGATCACCCGTCAACAGATAAGAGAGTTTTTATGTATAAGCCGGATTTCGGGTGTTCCGGTGGGGTGGGCTTACGAATCCCTGTCAATAAATATGAGATACTATTAAAAGGTGACTATAAATGGGGTATGAGAAATTGCTTTGATCATTCTCGTATTGCATCCTATAACGGATATTGGCGTTTTGGTGTGGGTTTTAAGATGTAGTAAAAAACAATTCAAATAATCAAACAATAATTTGTGAAACGTCACTCTATTTTTTATAGATAAACTTATAACTTCAAAATTTGCAGTAAAACCTGTAACTATTTCCTTGTGGCTTTGCGGCTTTGCGTGAGTAATTTATTCGCGCAAAGCCGCAAAGTTTTTTTTATATCATTATTTCCCTATTTTTGCCCCCAAATATTAACTAAAATAGTATTAATGGTTTAGAAAAAAGTTTGATAGTTGAAATAAATAATTGATTTTTATCTTTCTTTCTGAAAGTTTGACGACTAAAGTACCAGAAGATAAGTTTCACGTGTAAGAAGCGTGAGCTTAGCTTATTTGTGGTACAAAGTCACGTCAAACACTTCAGAAAGCGGATATGTTGAGTATCACGCTTTTTTTTATTAAAAAAAATTACCATGTTGGATTATAGCAGGCAAATAGGCAAAAAGATTTCCACCCGAGGCATTAAAAAGCTCGCATTCGCAACAATACCCTTGTTAACGGAAAATATATCACAGAAATAGATGTGGGAGTGAATAAAAGAACGGTAAAACTTGAAAACCATACTTTTATCGTGGCAAAAAACCGCCTAAAATTGTTTACAAAGTGGGTTTCTTGAATACTGATTTACCTTTTAGAAATATGGGTTTAAGGAAGTAGTGAGGAGTGTCCTCAAATCCCCTTCAAAATTTGAAGGGGTGCCCGAAGGGCGGGGTAGTTTATAAAAATATTAGTTTCCAAAAGTTTTAATTATGCTGCCTTTTGCCTATCGTGGCTGGGCGAACACAAACAAACATTTCCTATATTTGCGGCCGCCTTAGATAGCGAGGATTTGCATGAGGTACATCTTGCCGTGATGGGATTGGCAATCATTGGCACCGAAGAGGCGATTGCGTTGGTTTTTAGCCTCGACCCAGAAAAAAACAGATACTATCCTCGTGAAATGAGGTGGAATTTTGATTTAATAAATATTAAATGAAAGGAGATAAATTATGAAAAAAGTTACAAGTTACAAGTTACGCGTTACACGTTACATTCTTACGGTCTTACGGTCTTACGGTCTTATGCTCTTCCTCCTTTCTGCTTTCTCCTTTTTCCCTTCTGCCTTACACGCGCAGTGGTTTCTGGGAGGCGGAGTAGGATTTAACCTAAATATTGAGAAGACAAAGTATAGTTCTGAGGTAGAGGCATTTAATAAAACTTACAAACAAACTTATGTTGGTTTTGCACTCATACCCAAATTTGGCTATTATTGTACTGAAAAATTTGCGCTTGGATTGAATTGCTCTGCCGGTTATAATTTTTCGGTGTTAAATAAACTAAAAAATTACGGCATTCTTTGGAGTGTTAATCCATTTGTGAGATTTACAACCTTTACCTATAAAAATTTTTCCTTAATATTGGAGGGAGGAAGCAGTGTTGGAGCGTTGCATCCTTCCTGGAAATATAGAGATGAGATTATTGAAAAAGAGCATCCCGTGCTTGCCATTGGTGTTTTTAACATTACTCCCATACTAGGCTTTAAATTAACAGAACATCTACAATTGGAGGCAGAGGTTAATTTCCTCAGTATTGGATATAATATTGATATAACCCGTCATGAATTAAACTCAATGACTGAAGGAGAGTTTACAATGAAAGAGGTTACCCACAGTTTTAACATTGGATTAAATTCTAAGAGCATTCTCTCCACCACACAAATAAGAGTAGGAGTTATTTATAAATTTAATAAAAAAGGAGACAAATTATGAAAAAAATTACATTAATAATAAGTTTGCTGGGCGTGTTTATAATGGCAAACGCGCAGGTAGATAATTACAATCCTTATCAGCATTTACGAGAAGAGCAAATCAAATCTATTCAAGAATCTAAAGAGGAGAGAAAAAATTTTGATTGTGAAAGTGTAAAGGAATCAATAGAAAAAGCAATAAGTGAGTATTTAGAAAGTAAACAAGGTCTGATACTTGATTTTTTAGGAAGTTTTTATTGTCCTGAAGTTAATTCTTTGATGAAAATCTTTTTAAATTCTGAAGAGGATGCAGCTATTAGGCGTGATATGATACATTTTCTGGGCAGAATGCCTGATGAAACAAATGCATCTTTTCTGTTTGAGTTTTCAAAAAACCCAAAAATAACTGATAAGGAAAAAATTTCTATCGCGGAATCGCTGTGTGGGTTTGAAAAATATGATTTAGCGATAGAATTATTAAATTCTTTTTGCTTAGATGAAAATGGAATCAGTGATTGGGAATGTATCACGGCTTATGAGCTATCAGGCGAAAGAAATATTGCACTAAAGTTTTACAATGATCTTTTCGATAGAATGAAAATAGAGAATAATCGTGCTCGACTTTTTGGTGCTGCTTTTGGTTTGGCTTCACTCGGAGAGTATGAGAAAGCGTATCCTGTAATATTGGAATCTCTTGAAAGCAGCACTTCACAACACGGAGTACGGTCTGCACTATTTGCTTTAGCCATAATTGGAGATGAGAAAGCTTTTGAAATCATAAAAGAATATGCTCAACATGAGAATACATTCATTGCTAGTTATGCAAATTTTATATTAGATTACATTGAAAGAGAAAGGAGGACAAGATGCGAAGAATAGTTATTATTGGAATTATGATAATAGCAGGAAGTAATACGATTGCTCAAACGTATTATGACCCTGGAATGGCGGCTGAATACGCTAGCTTTTGGTGTGATAAACGTAATATTGCAGGTTCACCTTATTTTGATACAAAATGGGGTGGTCCTTATTTAATTCATGACATCAATAAAGATTGCGCAAGCTTTGTATCACAATGTTTAATTTATGGTGGGTTAGATATATGCAAAGGGGAAAATGGAAAAGGTTCTTATGTTAAAAAGGATGGAGTTATTGCCGGCGCAGCTCAACTTGTTATACATCTGACTAATTTTCAGGATACTCATATTAAATTAGCAAATGGATATGACCCTCCAGAATTTCATAAAGTTGGAGATCCTGCTTTTGTTGGAGAATCTATGCTTAATGCACATCACTCTTTATTTTGCAGTTCTTTAGATTTCAGTGAGCGCTTGTTGTACAGTACACATACTAATGATCTTTGTAGTGGAGATATATCAAATTGGAATTTTTATGATTATAAGATCATCTTCTTCCATATCAACTCTAACTATCCCAGTCATTGTTTCGATTGTGAGAAAAATGGGGATGAGGATGAAATAAATTGCGGGGGGGCATGTTTTCCTTGCAATCACGCACCTAAAAAGGTGAAATTCAATACTCCAAATAACAACCTTCCATCGGAAGTAATTGCAGTAGAAGAGATTTCAGCAGGTGATGCCGCAATAAAAGTATTATCGGGGCAAGAGGTAACTTTTATAACTGTCGGCGAAATTAACTTACTCCCTGGTTTTGAAGTAGAAACAGGAGGAAATTTTTCATCTGTGGCAAAAGGTGATATTCATGAAATAACGGCAAATTGTAATACTTTTTGTGAAGAACTATATGCGGAGAAGTGGGTTTATTTAAGAAACATAGATCATTTCTACGTGGAAGATATCGCCAATATTGATAGAATTTTTTATAAGATTTTCAGACTACCTCACTATAGTAATACTTTCGAATGGATATATGAAGATGACGTATTCGTAACTTATAATGGACGTGTTTATTTGTGGGATTTGGTAGCTGGCGAAGATTCGGCATTTTTTAAACCAGGTTATTGGTATCAGCATTTCATTCAACTTTGGGTATTTACATGTCAAGGCAATTGGATTGAGTATCAACCATTTGGATTTATTGTTGATAATCCGAAAAGCAAATCATCCAGTTCAGATTCAGAATTTGATGAAACAGAAAATCCCCCATCCTTTCTTACCCCACCCCCAAACAACATTACCTTTCAAGATGACAACTCCGTTCCCCGTTTCTCCATCATCCCCAACCCCAATGCAGGCACTTTTCAATTAGAAACCAACTTTCCGATAACAGCTATTGAGACCCTTAAAATTACCAATATGCTGGGGGTGCCGGTGTATGAGAGTCAAAATGTTACCTCCCCTACTATTCAACTGCCCGCCTCGGCATCGGGGCAGCACGTGGTGGTGCTGAGCCTAAAAGATGGCACCGTGCTATCGCAGAAGATGATGCTGCAGCGGTAATTATTAATTATTAATTATTAATTATTAATTGTTTGTAGCAATAGGGGAGATTGTAAGTATTTCTTTGCGGCTTTGCGTGAGTAATTTATTCGCGCAATGCCGCAAAGTTTTTTTTATATCATTATTTCCCTATTTTTGCCCCTTGTTTAACTAAAATAGTATTAATGAATTAAAAAAAAGTTTGATAGTTGTAATAAATAATTGATTTTTATCTTCCTCCTTTAAAGTTTGACGATTTGAATTGAGGATCCCGAGAGATAAGTTTCGCGTGTGACAGGCGTGGGCTTAACTTATTTTGCGGGATCAGGTTTCGTCAAACACCTTAAGGAGCGGATATGTTGAGTATCACGCTTTTTTTTATTAAAAAAAATTACCATGTTGGATTATAGCAGGCAAACAGGCAAAAAGATTTCTACCCGAGGCATTAAAAAGCTCGCATTCGCAACAATACCCTTGTTAACGGAAAATATATCACAGAAATAGATGTGGGAGTGAACAAAAGAACGGTAAAACTTGAAAACCATACTTTTATCGTGGCAAAAAAACGCCTAAAATTGTTTACAAAGTGGGTTTCTTGAATAATGATTTATGATTAGTGGTTAGTGATTAATGGTTAGTGATTAACGAAGTAGTGAGGAGTGTCCTCAAATCCCCTTCAAAATTTGAAGGGGTGCCCGAAGGGCGGGGTAGTTTATAAAAATATTAGTTTCCAAAAGTTTTAATTATATTGAATTATAAAACATGCAATCATAGTCAAAGTTAATTTTAAAACATATCTTTTCATACTTTTCGTTTTTATAAATTAATAAATTTTTGTCTTTATAAAAAATTCCCGCGAAGATAAAAAACATAAGAGATAAAGCAGGATGAGAGAGTGGAGAGTTGGTTTAAACGGAAAAAAATATCGAGAATTTGTAACTCTAATTTCGTTTTATTTTCTTCAAAATAAACTCATTCAACCCTTTTCGTTCCGATTTTGTTAAGCCAACAAAATAGATAATAAATGCCGATGAAATGACGGTGGTTACACATAAGCCCACAACCCGCAAAAATGAAGGGCTAAAACCGAAAAAACAGAGTGAGGGCGCTATAAAAGATAAAGCAGTAACCACTAATATGGGTAAAAGAACCTGAAAAATGTAGTCTATTATACTCATTTTAAGTAGATGGTTCATAAAATAGATACGGCTAACATGGGCAACTATGGAAAAGAAAATAACAACCACCATAGTAATATGCGGCGGAAAACCAATGGAAAGCAAAAAGTAGGAAACCGGTAAATTTAATAGAATAATGGTTCCGGTAATAATTTGATACCATTTTATTTTTCCGGTGGCTTGAATAGAAGCAAGAAGCGGGTTTGCCAACGATTCAATAATCGCATTAATAATCACTAAACGGGTGAAAACCACCGTATAAACCGGTATATTGCCCTTTAACCAAATCTCTAATATAGTTCTTGTTTCAATAAGAATGGGGATAGATAAAATTAAAATAAGATAGTAACAAAACTTGGAACTTTGAAACACCAAACTCATCATCTCTCCCGATTTATCCTCTTTATCCGCAGCGTATGCCTTAACAATTTGAGGGCGTATGGCAGTAAAAAAGTTGTTCACAAATAGAATAAGCGCATTATAAATTCTATAAGCAAGTCCCCTTGCAGCGTTTACAACCACATCGAAAAAAAAGTTGAGCAACAAATCAATTCCTTTGCTTCTAACGGTCATGGCCAAGGTGCCGATAACACTCCATCCTGCAAACCCAAACACTTCATTAAACATGGCTTTGTTCCAGTAGTATTTTACCTTACATTCGGGAAATTTTATGGTGGAATATAATATATATGTGGCAGAAATAAGAACTTGTACTACAAAAACAAGGATGGCATATAATTTCAATTTATCAATGGGGAAATAGAGCAGAGCAAACACAATAGCCAATTTAAAAAGAACCTCTAAAATGCTCAGGTAGGCGTATGCTTTCATGTGTTCTCGCGCCGTAATAATGGCAGTATATGGAATTTGAACAATACTTACCATAGAGGAGAGAATGGAAAAATGAAACACCCAGGTGGCCGCTTCAAATCTATCGGCAGGAATATTCATTTTTGTATTAAAGTACCACAAACCTGCTGTTTCCGCCAAGATAAGGATGAGTAAAGCGAGAGCTACAAAAATGAGCACATTAATACTAAATATCTGCTTCAGTTTGGTATAATTTTCCACGCCGAGTTCCACGGCAAAAAAGCGCTGTGCGGCGGTGGCCATTGTACTGCTTAAAAAAGCAAACATGGCAACAATAGTGCCCACAACTTCATAAGTGCCGTAGTCGGCCTGCCCCAAAACATTCAGCAAAACACGCGTAATATAGAGCGTGATCAGCATAATCAGCAACATCCTGAAATAGAGGAGTGCGGTGTTTTTTGCGATGCGGGTTTTGTTAATGGGGGGCATTTTTCGTGGTTAGTGGTTCGGTTAAGTGATATTTTTTTTATTGATTTTCACCAAATATCTACATCTTTATTCCGCCTGCAAAACAGCGAGGTTATCGCCAAGTATAAGTTTGTTAGTAAAATCTTTCTGCACCAAAACTTTATTTTTTGGCAAAATTACAACTTTTTTCCGAATAATTTTAATTTTTTGTTTTGCTTTTTCGCACTCTATTTCCGCTGTGCACAGTCCCAAAATGGCAGATTAGGTAAAATTATCGCACGTTTTATATATTTTTGCACAAAAATATCGTGATGTTTTTAGCCATAGCGTTTTGCGTTGCATTAGTGTTGATGCCACCCATCATATTTCCTTTTTTTGAATTTAAGTTCCAAGTGGTGGACTTTCTGATGCCCATACTGTTGGGAATCATTATTTGTAATAAGTGGTACAAAAATTGGAGTTTGCGATATGTTAAACTGTTGTTGTTTATTATTCCGGTAATTTTAGTTTCGATTGTGGTAAACCGTCAGTTTTCGGCGATAAACGACTACTTTGAAATCTACCGAATTTTTACTTTTATTGTGGTTTTTATTTTCTTTAAGGAAGTATATAACCCCAGATGGTTTGGGATAATGTGGGATATACTTTTTCTGTTAATATTAATTGCTAACCTGTTTCATTTTCATAATATCCTCAATTTCAATCAAATTGTAATGCCTGTTTATTGTGGTATGGATAATTATCATTTAACTCATTTTGGGTTTAACTCTCTGATGCAACCTGCCACTAAAAGAATGATTGGCTTATTGGCAAACCCCAACAATAATGCCATTTTATTTATTTTGTTCACCATTCGTTATTTACCTAAAACTAAATGGAGAACAAAAGAGATACTCTTTTTCTTTGCCGGACTTATCGCTATTTTGGCCTGTCAATCCAGAACAGGATTTTTAGCATTTTTTGTTGTTTTCTTCGTTAACTATCTTATTACTAAAATATCATGGAAACAGATACTGCTACAAACCGGGTCTGTTTTTTTAATATCCTGGTTGTTCTTAACTTGTAATTTTTTTGTTTATTCTAGTACGGAAACCCACAGCAGCGATTATTTGCTGTCGTTAGCCGGTGGTAACGCCTATACTTCCACCTCGGTGAAAGGAAGAATGCAAGTATGGCAGGAGTTATTGCAACAAATTTCACAAAAACCCATTTTTGGGCATGCCCCGCAAAAAAATTATTTTTATGCAAATAAACTCTACGCCGAAAACGGTTACATTCTTTGGGCATGGAGATATGGAATGATTGGACTAACTGCTTTTGTTGCTATTTTTTTATTACCCGTAAGAAAAATTCTGCATAAAATCTCCTCTTCTATAGAAGCCAGGCATTTTATTTTAGTCATTATTACATTTTTAATCACTAACTTAACCAACTCTCCGCTTTCTCATCCTATTTTATCTCTTATGTTTTTTATGCTTGGTGGGATTTTTTATAAAGAAAGTGGGGGTATCGCATCAATCAATCGCTGTGTATATACGGTTTGTGGGTTATAATAAATCTCTTCCGCCTCGTTCAGTTCTACAATTTTCCCTTGTTGCATCACGGCAATCCTATCCGACATAAACCTTACTACCGACAAGTCGTGTGAAATAAAGAGGTAGGTGAGGTGAAACTCTTGTTTTAAATCGTTGAGGAGGTTTAACACTTGCGCTTGCACAGATACATCTAATGCAGAGACCGATTCGTCGCATACGATAAATGATGGATTTACGGTTAGCGCACGGGCAATGGCAATGCGCTGTCGCTGCCCTCCCGAAAACTCGTGCGGATAGCGATGCAAATGCGCTTCTTTCAGTCCCACCCGCTCCAGCAATTCT
>Ga0209628_10003808_pt1 | contig 10704 bp, 4 predicted proteins | sample TergutCu122P4_FD_187285 | JGI IMG/M metagenome (GOLD analysis project Ga0209628, IMG submission 187285) | Cubitermes ugandensis P4 segment gut microbial communities from Kakamega Forest, Kenya - Cu122 P4 (SPAdes) (version 2) | ecosystem: Host-associated > Arthropoda: Insects > Digestive system >... | reverse complement strand
GTACTGATTCTGAGAAGTGAAGCTAAATTTCTATACTATTATTTTAAAATCTGCCGCGGGCCGGACAGAACCTCTAAGCGGGCCACATCTGGCCCGCGGGCCGTAGTTTGCCCATCACTGATCTAGAAGATGGCAATGGAAAGTGAAAAACGGCAAGCCCCATTTATGATAGCACAGGTAAGGCAGTGTTGCCTCAGATGGATTGAACTGTACGTTTCTTGGAGAGCAGTTATTCTACCTTTCTTTCTGCATATACCTGGGCAAAACCTAGTGACCCCTGAAAATGGAGACATGTTCCTCTAAAACATCACTGACCACCCACAATCCTGCACTGTGTCAAAACCCAGAAGACATCATCTGATCAACATCTGCCATGAAAACCTGAAAATCTAAACAGGAAAGGGCATGAGTTAGTGGACATTCAATGCTCCACTGCTCATGTCAACCAGCTGCAGTTTCTACTGATGTACTTCAGTGCTCAATCAAAATCATATTCTGGCACATCAGTGCATAAAATGTATCAACTTGACACAAGCATTAATGAAGAAATTACTTGTTTGTTGAACGAATAAATGTGGCAGCTTCACAAACCTCAATATTGTCAATACACTTATACACACTGTACATACGGCTCTCCCTGTCTTCTCATCTCTCAACAGCCAAATGACTAACAAACACAAACACTTTGCCCAGAAAAGACATACACCCTCTGTTCAATGCACATATTTTTAATCATAAGCTTCATTCTTGTAAAGAGCTGCACAAAACAAGGATGAAGAATGCTACTACACAACCACAAAGACGACCGGTTACCGTACGAAGGAACGAGAGGTCCTTTTTAGAGAATTTTATGACTAATGAGGAAATCTGAAGTTGCTTAATGAAAAAGGTCTAAGAAGAAATCCAGACTGGGAACATCCAAGTTCACAAGTGAGGATGAATTTCATAATGCAGGCACCAGCTGAAACAAAACTATGCTTTGTTTTGTGATGAAGAGGACCCAACTTTCACCATCACATAAAACCAGGTGGGTTAATGAACAGTGCTTCCTAATTTCACCAGCTATACTGCCAAACACCAAAGAAAGCAAACAAGTTTCTCTGCTCCATGATAACAAACACCCTCATTCGGCCAAAATGTGTCAACACCATCTGCAAATTAGGATTTAGGAACATCCAACTGGATGTCTAGTGCTCTTAAGCAGCACTATCAGTAAGGCGTTCTAGAGGGATTTGGGAAACAAAGCACTGATATAACTCTGGATTCATGGGTAAAAGAAAGAATTCTGTGCTTCTGAAATAGTGATTATGATCTAAAAAGTGTGAAGCTGTGAAAGTAATATGAACACCATCATATGAAGACCAATGTTGCAGGACTTAATGGTTTCACTGTCTTTGCTTTCTGAATACTTTATACCCAAAAATGACACAACACAGAAGATACAAACTGTATTCCATTTAAAAAACAATTTCGTAAAGTACAGAAATTATTTCAGTTGTCAAGTAGACAAAAACCACAACAGCCTCTAAGAAGGGTACAAATGGAAGAAAAATATGGCACCTTCAATCAATACTGATATGGTAAATACATATATGAAAAAAAGGTTGCCTGAGTGGGACATATGTCACAAGTGATGATTTTAAAATACAAATAACAGATTATTTAATTACCCACTTCTTCAAAAACTATATACCATTACAGAAAATTAGAAAGAATATCATCAAACACCACTTCAATTACATCTACCAAATAAACAACATTTATTAATTGCATATACCTACTGTTTCTCCTACATGCTTCGGTGTTACACCATCATCAGGGAGAAATTTATGTCCTTTACTTAAAACCACATGCTACTACTTGACCAGCCATGACACGGGAAAGGACACAGGGTTTTACTTATGGGTTTTATATCCAATGGACCCAATCATAATTTGAAGAACAATGAACGTACATTGTCACAACTTTGCATAATCCATGAAAGCAACAGCCGATCACAGCCAACCGTATGCATACATGTACAGTAACTCCCCAACTTAACATAATATTCAACTTACATAAATTTTTGCTGACTGGTGCTAACTTAAAAAAAATTGTGGAAACGTATTTGGCATTATTGTATTATATTCGCTTATATTATATTATATTCTCTTTTGCACTGACACTTGTCTTAATCTTTTTATTGTACATTTCAAAGCATACTTTTGTAATTTTTCCTGTGCATGAGACAAAAAAACTGAATTACATTGAATTTAGGGAAATTCCAACTTACATAAAATTCAACTTGCGTAAAGTTCCATGGAACGCAACCCTTACATAAGTTGGTGCTTGGCTGTAATATATAGAAGAATTTTTCATAGATTTTAAAGTTTTTAACATACAGCACAGTAGTGCAACACCTATGATCAACCACTGTATAAATTACTGTAACTTCAGTAAATACAAGCTATACCTTTTATACAAGTATTTCCCATGCAACTATTGTAGAAACCATAGACAATAGCTGCGTAACAGCATGCGGTTTGAAGTAAAGGACACAAAGTTCTCACCGATGATGGTGTAACACCGAGACATGCGGAAGACACGCAGTGAATATATACAATGAAGCAATGCTGTGCATTTGGTTGGTGTAATTAAAAATGTGTTTGATAATATGAGAATGCATGGAATGGAATACTTCATTATAAAAAGAATATCAGTTGAGTTTTGGTCCCAGAGAGCTTCCTTCACTTCAAGCAAATGTCTGTTAGCACTGCAGAGAAATTCCAAACTACTACAGCAGCAAGATAAAATTCAAAAAGTGTAATTCCAATCATGAGTACCATTGAACTCCTTACACAACTGTCATTATGATGCATTATCTTGCTTTTACAATATAATTATGTGACAGACATTATAACAAATGATATTTGCAATGATTCTTAAAAATGCATTAATAATACAATGTTGCTGCAGTGTACACAGTGAGTTTCCTAACATATCATCAGTGTTATCACCACAGATTATACTCATAAAACTACATTTGTTCCATGACTCACTGTGCAAAGTTGGTATACTACATTACAGTCTCTCAGAACAGGAGTATGCATCTGCTTGTTAAACAAGGAATAGGGAATTTTATCAACAGTTACCACATTTTCTATCAAATTATATCCAATACTTTCTAATTTAATTTCAATATTTGGAGAACTGTTATTTTCTCTGAACAGATCTTCAGTAATTAACTGCTGATTGGCTTAAGGTCAGACTGATCTAACTACAAATATTAGCATTTCAGGGTTATTAACAATACCAGTGTCAATAAACTGAGCCTATGTTAAGACCAAACAAAGCCAACTCTTATCACTTGCCATAATTAAGTTAGGTGCCTGCACTTGCACAGTGTAAATAATGGCCAATGCTACATAGAAACTAATCTGTCTTCATGATTCCAAGTAACTGCAGCAGGGATATGAGAAACTTCCCTCTCCTACACCTCCGCTGAGTTTGTATGTTAGCACTCAATGTAGCCAGCAAGATCTGATTTTGTATCCTGGCACCACCAATATGAACAAAGGTCTGAGTGTATTCCTTGGTGCCAACTGTACCAACAAAGATCTGAGTTTGTATCTTGGCACCAACTACACGAACAATGATCCAAGTCTGTATCTTGATGCCAATTGTACCAACCAAGATGTCTATATTTTGGAACCAACTGTACCAAGCAAGATACCCCCACTTTCCTTGCACGTAATAAGAAACCTTCTGCTTCATGTGGGCACTGAAAACAAAGTTTGTAAGCTGCAGTGACTGCTGTGGATTGTGGGATAATTATTATTATGACAACTGATGAATGAGAAAAGAAAGAGAGATCTGAGAAGCATATAACCTGTGAGTTACATTTTGTGTTGTTTTACTTTATTAACAACTTTTCTGCTATATCTTGCCTAATTATGCAAACTGCACAAACAATTCCAATTTTTCCTGGGTCCTGTCCAAATTCAGAATACCATCTTCTTTAAAATTCTTTGCTCTATAACTGTAACAATACACAAACATGACCATTTCCCATAAAAACAGATGGATTAAACAAAATTGTTATTAAACAATATCACAGTTCACTCTCAACTTGTGAAATATTAATCTGCACCACTAACATAGCACAACATACTGTACAAACGCCAGTATATACAAAGTGTATTGGAGCCTTCTTAGCCAGGCAGTGTAGAATCAGATATGAAGCAATGACAGGATCACAGAAACATTTAATAGGTCCACATAAGCAAACACTACTGAATTGAACTGGTGGATAGGTACAAGTAACATGAAAAGGATTTTATCTGTATTTCTTGGTTATTTTATGCCTCAAGAAAATCACATTTCCATCACAGATTCTAATGACTAAGAAATTCAATGTCATACTAAGATAAAATAAAGAAATTAAAAAAGGAAGGCACTACAATTAATAACATCCTAAAGACACAAGATAAGCAGGTTTTGAAGAAAATAGGGTGGGGTTGGGGGGATATCTAAAAAATTAGATGGTCTGTTGACAAAAGTTGTTGAGGATGTGTGTGTGTGAAACTCCGGGAACTAGAGGGAAAAGTGCAAGGTAGCAGTAACAGACAAATGGAGGAGGAATAAAAGGAAAGATAATAGTCATGGAAAGAATACAATTGACTATAAGTTTGCAATTTCCAGCTAGAAATGTTAGAGAAACAGATTTTTCCAAGTGCAACACAAACTCCATTTAATACAAAATTTCAAGAAACCAACTGGGTCCATGAGACTACTGAACCTCAAAGAACATCCACAATTATGACCACTGCTTTCCATTCCAATTATTCATGTAGCTTTATTATTGTTGAAATATCAGGCATAAGGTGATTACTGGTATTATCCTCATATTATGTTCTTGAATGAATAAAACTAATTTTGAGAAAATAAGAAAATTCCATAATACAGCTGATAAAATATGCTGACACTACCTCATGTAGATATGTCAGAATGACACAGTGTTATTGTCCAGAAAAATCAAATGTATCTACACACAAAATTTGTAAGTTTTCTTAATTAATTAAAATGTGGTTTTCAAAATTATAATTCATCTGTAAAGTACAGATAAATAACAGTAAAAGTGAATATTTAAATATAAAGTCACACAAGTTACTAGCAAGCTTCACTTTCATCAGTGCAAACTTTAAATTCATCACACTGCAAAACACAATTTTATGTAGTTATGTCTAACTGTATGCAGTTATGTCTGTCCTGGTCCTAAACCAACATGTTACACATTCTGACATAAAAACCAGAGACCATTATTTTTATTTTAACTGCATTCATGTTTACTGGGTGCTTTATCAATTAATAGGTACTTTTTCCAACAAAAGCACACCATGTTACACCAATTTGATCACCAATTCACACCATCAGACACAGCACACACCCATCATATTATAAGAATATCAACAATGTTGAGTGAAAAACCCATCATAGTAACATCTGATTTCCAGATATACTGACACCACATCAAACACATTGCAACAAAGTCTAGCACCATTTTCTGCAATCACTTCTGATTCCTATACAGATGACACCATGATAATATATTACAATGATACTGCATTTCATAAACCATGAAGACAACATACAAACCCATGGTTACACCACCAAAGGCCGTAATTTTGATTTTAAATTTTAAGTCACAGCTAAATTAGGTAGAGCTCTATAACTTACCTTAGTACGAACTATTGTAAATTACAATTAATATGAAGCACGCATGCGTTACTGGTGTACTAGATCTTCTAAGGTTTGGGAAACCATCCAGTGATTCAATGATAAATCAAAACACGCTGGGTATTGAACAGACATGTTACTAATGCTGAATAAATGTGTGCGTTTGATGGAAGAACCACTCATTAATTGTTAGTTTCAATTCAAATCCTAATGATTAGGCTAAAACTCTTGGAAATGAACACCAGCAAATACAGGTTAAATGCTGTGGATTACAAAACTATACCCAAAGAAAGAACCACAGAAGTGGTTGCACAACCACTCTTGTGGTATGAAATATGGCTGATGTGTTTTTCCAGGAACATGAAGGTATTTACAAAAAGAACAAAGCCACAGAGTGGAAGATACAACAATGAACGAATCAGACTGAAGTCTGTGTTCACTGACTTTCAGAAATGCTGTTCATTTTGTGCCAATCATAGATATTATGAAACAGTAAATGAGACAGTATTAGAACACAAAAGTACAGCTTCAGTTAGTACAAATTTGACAACATTATTAAACCACCTTTGGGGACTAGATTAAAACCAAACTATATGGTGAACAGAACCATTACAACCCAGTCTCATGTAAATACAACAGCTCAATGAGACACAAACACAATGCTATAGTGATATAGCTGCAAGACAGAACAATTTTGAATTAAAACCTACATATGCTCTAAAATAAATATTGCCTTTTTCAGTTAGACTAATAGAGTAAAAAACATATACAATTTAGTTAAATCTAAAGTGATGTTCAGATCACCCAATATTTAATGGCATCAGTTCAATAAGCTCAATTCAAGCATTACACCAGTTCACATAACTTCTTACAAACAGCAAATCCTGTTAACTCAACAATGTTCATCTGGCATCAGCAACAGACACTGATGACTGACTCTCTGTTATATTACAAGTCTGATGGGCAGAGACATCTGAAAACATCTTAAGGAAAAAAAGAGGTTGCAGAACACTGTGTAATATGTTTTCTTCTCAAAACATGCCCAAATCAAAACAGTAAAAGCCAGCCAAGTGGTATATCGTATAAGCACCACACTCTACACGACACAAATATTTACTGCTGGAGACATCAAAACTAGTGACATGTTGAATAATGTTAATTGGGGCTCACTAAGTGACATTCACGTATCAAACAATATAAATATAAATGGAAAACAATTCTTAAAATAAACTTATAAAACAACAGAACTGTGCAGAGTACACCTACGTACCTCCACACGCACACGTGTCCACAGTCAGATCCAGCAGAGAAGCATATGATGTGCAACGCACCTCATCCACTTCAGAGATTATAAACACCAGCAAGATCCTGCAGAGAACTCTTGCCAAAATTCTTCTGTTCCACCTTTTTTTCCCCCCCTTGCTTTGAAACCAACCGCCATTAGGGATCTGCATAAACTCAATTCGCAGAAGTTTCCCATCTATGGATGGCATCTCAAAGCCCCATTTACAGCTTTGTGTATTTAATTAAGGAAACATTCGACTAAACTATTACCATGAATAAAACTGTAGTGATAACACATCCATGACAATTCTCTGTACGATCATTAACCCTCCCCACTCCCTCGGTGGTAGCCACTGTGGCAATAACAGTGGTGACATGGTGATGATTATAACAGTTATTACAGTAATGACGGGTGATAATGGTAACAGTAGTTATGTTGGTGGTGGCTGCAATGCTAACCTGCAACAGAAAAATCTTTTGGTAAAACATGGTTCAGACAGCAGCACATCTATGTGCAATGTACACCTATATGCAAGATATGCCCTTGATACATATTAAATACAATCTTGAAACAAACACAAAAAAGTTTTGTGCAATGAAAAATAATACAGCCAGAATAAGTTAGTGAGTGTCATAACAAGCCTGCAGGTTTGGTCTGCAAGATAGTTAGGTTTCAGTACATGCAGGTACAGAGATTTTTCTTTCTCTGCAGCCTTCAGTCTGGCCCTGGGACTGTCCAGCCTCCTTTCCAATGGGTATTTAGGGGTTCTTTTCCTACGAACAACATAAAACCACTCACCTACATCTAATACAAATATTAAGAGTGTGTGTGAAGACATAACTCCCCTCTCCAAGTATATTCATTGCATGGTGCTTAATTATCCACAAGGATAAGTTCTTCTTCTTTTCTAATGTATCTAAAATGAAAAGTAGGTTCCTTGGCTACACCACAATTTCTGTCCTGTATTCCACAATATTCCTAACTTTCACCATCACGCATTTTGGTACTGCAGCAGTGCACATGTGCAATCCAGCAGGTTTCAGACTGCATGTTTTGGTATTACCTTACACCCAACTAACCCACTGGTGCCACAATTAAGCACCCACTGTATTCTGCAAAAGACCTGGGATTTAAATGGCTGCCCATTTTTTATACACAAGGCATGATCCACAAAGAATTTTTACCTCAAGTGAACAGTGAATCATACCTAGAGGTGCTGGAAAAGTTACTACTGAAGCAGAATTTGCAAACAAAGCTGCATTTTCAACAGAAAGGCAGGAGGCTGCTCATCCACAATAATCCACCTGCTCATTGTCATAAGAATGAAGTGCCTTCTGGTAAAAACCATCCAATTCATCTGATCTTGCACCAGCCAACTTCTTCTTTTCCCTACAGTGAAACTGCCCACATATGATGATTTCAGGACACCACAGACATCAAGAAGAATGTAACTGCTGAATTAAATGCAGTTCCTTTGCATGCCTTTATCAGTGAGTGCTTTGTGCAAATTTTATAAAGGAACAAAAAGTGTGTTGCAGTCAAAGGACAGGACTCTTGAATGAAAAAAAAATGTCTTCTTATTTCATATCTGCATGTTCTTACAGATCAGGTCCCAGCATGTAACTGTTTGACTCTGTGTTATATAAAAAGCAAATAAGAACATTACATGAGACATGTAATATCACATCAAGATTCTGTGCAAGAAATCATACATACAAGAAAATCTGATTTTATTTTACAAGAATGCTTATGTTCTGCAATTAATAAAAAAAAAAAATTAAACACTTCTAAGACATGTATAAAATAAATTCTCAAAAGAGTAAAAATGTTGATAACACAATAAGAGCAAAGCACAGTGTACCACTGAAATAAAGAAATTCAACATATTTCACAGACAACACATAACAGTGATATTACACTTAAAGGAACAAAAAAGAACCATATCATTGTCTTGTGCAGGATTTGTAGCAGAAGCGTATGAACATCAAAGGCAAATCACGTACACAAAATTGTGAAAATGGCATGTGAAAAATATGTATACTAAATTTACACTCTATTTGACACTTGGCTTAAATTTTTTCTAATATTTCATGTTTCACCATATTACCACAGCACAGTCGTGTATGCTACAACGAACGATCCTACAACCAACAAATGTTACAATGAACAGTTTTTATCAATAAAATCCGGATGCTGCAACAAACACAGATGCTACAATGAACGCGGAGGAATACTAACTGTCGATGTAGCACGCGCGTGCGCATGATGCGTCGGGCCTTCCCGCTTTGATTAGAGCGTCAGTCATCATCTTTTTTATATTACGTAAGGTTCAGTTATCAATTTAGTTCAGTTATCTGCTTATTTGCACCTTCAGCAGTGAAAATATTTTTTTTTTATTATTCTGCTATATAATTTTAGCCATGAGCCAGCAACTTAGAGTGAGAAACTTAATTAACTTAGACATTAAGAAAGAAATAATTTTATTAGGGAAAGTTTGTTCATAGTTTTCAGTAAGGAAAGACTGTTTATATATGTTTACATGTACTTTCACAATGAACTTGCTTATGGATCCAGTCCTCGATGGGTGAGAAACCTAAGCATAATATCCAGTCACAAATGTTTTCATTCCATTGGCACGTGCAGAATTCGACGATTCCTTTCCGTTCTCAGGAGCTTCTTCCATTCCTCTCTGTTATGTACTTTTTCCTGCCACCCTTCCCCACCAACTATTCTTCCATCCTCTCTCACCCCATCTTGCCACCTATTTCTTGGTCTATCTCTCAATCTTGTTGTTCCCAAATTCATATATAATACTCTTTTGGGAATTCTATTTTCTTCCATTCTCTGTACATGTCCAAACCAACGTAATCTATTTAACCTTATTGTCTCTATTACAGTAGGTTTTTTAACACTTGCATAAATTTCTTTGTTAGTTAATATCCTCCAAGTTTCTTTTTCATTATCATATACTGGGCCTAAAATTCTTCTATACACTTTCCTTTCAAAAACATTCAATTGCTTTCTATCTCTCTTCGTTATTGTCCAAGTTTCTGATGCATATGTTAACACTTTGTCTATTATTGTGTTCTTTAGTCTCAATTTTAGTTTCTTTGGTATGTTTTTATTTTTAAAAAATTTCTGTAGCATAAAATATGTTTTGTTAGCATTTTTTATTCTTTCTTGCAAGTCTATTTGGTTATTGTTATCTTCATTAAGTACAACTGCTAAATATTTCAAATTTTCCACTCGTTCAAATTTGTAATTTTTTATATTCAAATGTCCTATTTTATTTTTCTTTAAATTGTTTTTCTTTTCCACTATCATATATTTTGTCTTTTCTTGGTTTATCCATACTCCAAACTTTCTGGCAATGTTTTCCATTTCTACATAAAGTTTTCTTATTTCTATTTCGTTTTTCCCAATTAAAGCAATGTCACCTGCATATGCTAATATACGAGGGTTGATCCAAAAGTTTCCAGACTGGTGCCACCATCTGCACAGCAGTTGTGTTAGCGTCAAGCAGCGGTAGATGGTAGAACAAGCATGTTTAGCGAGTCTGCGTGCCAAGTTTCACGTAGGTGGGATGACGTGGGCAGATTTTACACGCGTTTATTTGGAGTCGTGTACGTGACGCGTGGCGATTTTTACGATGGATCAGAGAAAGGAACGGCGAGTGTGCATTAAATTTTGTGCCAATCTTGGGA
>Ga0209628_10003806_pt1 | contig 10706 bp, 7 predicted proteins | sample TergutCu122P4_FD_187285 | JGI IMG/M metagenome (GOLD analysis project Ga0209628, IMG submission 187285) | Cubitermes ugandensis P4 segment gut microbial communities from Kakamega Forest, Kenya - Cu122 P4 (SPAdes) (version 2) | ecosystem: Host-associated > Arthropoda: Insects > Digestive system >... | reverse complement strand
CCTTCATTATCTTCATCATTACCTCCTTGTTGGGGAAAACCAAAGGAGGTAAAATAACACAATTCGACCAAATTACGCAATACCAATTTCTCTAAATTCGCTAATTTAACGTTACCGAACAAGTCTACTGTTCATTAATTTCAGTGTTCCAGTACCGAGATTGAAAATCCCACCACCGTGAGTAAGACCACTACCAATAGCCGAGTTTCCCGAAATCGTGCTTTCCGTTACCGTCAGCGCACCTCTATTATAACTATAACTGTATATCCCTCCACCGCCGTAACCGTTACCATTAGCCTTATTTCCTGTGATCGTACTTTTCGCCATCGTTAAGATACCGTAACTGCGAATTCCACCGCCCGCATCGGCAACGCCTCCAGTAATCGTCAACCCCGCTAAAGCGACGGTCGCCTCGAAGTCGATATTAAACACCCGTGACCTTTGGTTCGCGTCAATGGTGAGATTCTCCTCTCCCAGCGAAACAATGGTTACGTTTCCGTAGTATGCGGCGTCGATATTGATTGCCAATTCCGTTCCGCCGAGCGTGATTTTGTTCTGTAAGGCCGTAGTGCGGAGAACGATCAAATCGTCTCTGAGAGTAGAAGCCGCCGTGTTGATCGCATTGCGAAGCGCAGAATCGGAGAGTTCGGCGGCGGTAATCTCAATGACGTTGTAACTCCCCATGTTCGCTGAAAGATTCAAGTCGGGATACAGTGTCCGGATCGAATCGAACTCCGCCGCACTGACCGCAAGAAGCTCCCGGCTTTCGAGGGATTCGATCCGTAGCCGCCGGGCCTGCGGGGCATTGATTTTTTGCTGTTGTTTGTTGTTTTCCGAAGTACCGCCAAATAATTTCTGAAAAATCATGGTCATTTCGTGGGGCAAGAATGATGTGGAAGGCAAGAACGGCAAGCTGGCGTGTCCGTCCTGAAAAAGAAGGAGGGAAACGCCAAGTTGTCCCAAGCAGCGTTCCACCTCACGCAACTGAAGCGTGCGCAAATCAAGCGCACAATGCCGACCACCTTTCGGGAACGCCAGCACAGAAACGGCAGCAAGCCTCGAGCATGGCGATCCCCATAAATAAAGAGGATTGCACATGTTTCTCGAGGAATTTTTTCATCTCCCCAACCGGAAAACCGGGTTGCGTATGGGGAATTGAGGACAAAAACTTGCGATCAAACCATAGCGGCGCGCACCAACGCGCCGTCGTTTCTTCCATTCTAATCGATATGACTGATATTTACAAGCAGATTTTCGAGAAAAATCGCTTTTTCTTGAAAAAACCCCGACTTGGCGATTTTTGTCTATACCATACTCAAAGTGTAAACGAAATGGTAATGAAACGGGAAAAAGTGTTGAAATTTAAGGAAATCGGAAATCGGAAATCGGGTGCAAAATATTCTCTCCTATTTCCTATTTCCAATTTCCGATTTCCTCTACTGTTTTGAGTCACCATTTGTTTACGGTTTGAGTCATTCCGCAAATCACGGTTCGCTCCCCCCTAAAACCGGCATCGGCGATAGGATCGTACCATTACGGCGGATTTTCCCGGTGAGTTGGGGAGGGAACGGCCAAACCGCTTACGTTTTTCCAATTCGAGGGACGATACACCCCAAGCCGTTCCTTGCGTGGAACGTGTCGCTACTTGCGCGATTTTCGGACCATCCCCTTTTTCGCGGAATACCGTCAATATCGGCAAAACTTAACTTGGTTATAAGGATTGAACCATCATGAAAACGACAGGCCATCGACTTTTTGCACTCGTTGCATCCGTGTTTCTTTTCGCCTCGCCCACAGTTTGGGCAAGCCCGACGTCGGAATTTGAAGCCTTTCTCGGACAGTGCCGCTCGACATGCAGCACGGCCAAGAATCCCTTCCAGTTCTACGGCTGGATGGAAGGTGGTATCACACTGAACAATCACGGGAATACCAACAAATACTCCACTGCTCCGAACTTGGCTCCGGCGAGTCGGAACCAGGATCCCCTTTCCGGTAACTCCTATCTGTTCATGACGGAACAGCAGTCCGACCTGAAACTCAACCAGCTTTGGCTCGGCATGAGCAAGGGCATCGACACGACCCACGGTTTCGACTGGGGATTTCAGGGGGATTTCCTTTACGGAACCGATGCGAAGTACACGCAAAACTTCGGTGACAGATCGTTTGATCACGATTGGGGCCAGGGAGACTATTATGCCTCCATCGTGCAGCTTTACGGAGAAGTCGGATACGGCAAGCTAAAGTTCAAGATGGGAAAATTCGCCCCGGGCATGTTTTACGAAGCAGTACCGGCAGTCGCTTCCTTTTTCTATTCGCACGCTTACCTCTGCTATAACACCCCGCTGACGGTCAATGGGGCCGTTGCCGAATACAAGGTCAACGATTGCCTCTCGTTCACCGGCGGCTGGACGGCCGGGTATCACAGCAGTTTTGACAACCGGTTCGGCGACAACGCCTTCCTCGGTGGAGTAACGCTGAAAACCTCACGGGCAACCTCGTTGCGTTATAATATCTTTTGCAATGACACTCATGGTGACACCAATCCCATTTATAATCGGACAACCTACAATTCCGGAACAGAATTGATTCAGACCCTCATTTTCACGTACAATATCAATCGTTGCTGGTTGTACATGATCGAAGGGCTTTACGTGGACAATGATTTCGATACCTACTCGGCGAATGCTTACGGGGTCAACCAGCACCTGATTTACACGATCTGTCCGAAATGGTCGGTTGGTCTTCGCGGCGAATGGCATCATACCGACGCCGGAACGCTCTTTTCCATCCCACCGGTTACCGGTACCCCACAAAACGGTGATTTGTACGCCGTTACGTTTGGGGCCAACTGGAACGTTTGCCCGAAAGTCATGATTCGTCCGGAAATGCGATACGACTGGGCGGAATACGGTGCGTGGAAACCGTTCGGTAACGGCACGAAAGGTCAACAGCTTTCCGGCGGCGCCTCGATGGTTGTGAAGTTTTAATATCCGGGCATCGGGAATCGGGAATCGGGCATAGAACTCAGACGGCTGAATTTCCCGATTCCCTATGCCCTATGCCCGATTCCCGATTCCCGATGCCCTATGCCCGACCCGCGATTCATGCGTTTGGCTCTTGCTCAGGCTGAGGCGGCCAGGGATGCGAACGAAGTCCCGGTCGGTGCGGTGATCGTCTGCCAGGATCGCGTGATTGCCCAATCGCATAATCGACGGGAACAGTTGCAAGACCCGACCGCCCATGCCGAGATGATTGCCATTACGCAGGCGGCGGAGTTTCTCGGCTCGTGGCGTCTGGAAGGTTGCACGCTTTACGTAACGCTGGAACCGTGCCCGATGTGTGCCGGGGCGATCTTACAGGCGAGAATTCCCGTCGTGGTTTACGGGGCGGCGGACCCGAAGGCCGGAGCGGTCCGTTCCCTGTACCGACTGCTCGAAGACGAGCGTTTGAACCACACCTGCGAAGTGATCGGCGGCGTCTTGGCCGAACCATGCGGAACGATCCTGACGGAGTTTTTCAAGAGTCAACGGACATTGGGGAAAAAGTAAGGAAGAGTTTTGTGTTCGATCACGCTTCAAAGCGAGCGAGCCTTTGCCTGAAGAATTTCATCGAGTATTGCGGCCCAATTCTGCGGCGAACCGGGTGTCATTCGGCCCAAGGGCCGAGTGGTTTGTGCGCCGGTGATTCCGGGAATCGCCGCCGGTATCTGGTCGGCAAAGAAGAGCGTCAAAATCGCAACGCAAACGGCGTCAAACGAATCGACGGCTACCCCGCATTCCTTGATCGATTTTTGTGTCCAACCGCTCAAATTCTTTCCCAGCCGATTTAAAAGCAATCCGTGTCCGCAACCTCCGCCGGTCAGGAGGATTTCCGTTTCGGATTTCGATTTTGCGTAACGGCTTTCAACTTCTCGTGTTATCGACTCCGCAATGAAATACGCCGCCGTGCAAAGAATGTCACGAATCGCCCAATTTTCCCGCGTCGCTTGTTCCAACGCAAATTGAATCAAAAGTTTCGGCGAAATCCCGTTCGGTGTCCAAACGCTTTTTGACCGTGCCGTGCCCCCATTATTCAACAATATTTTTTTCGACAATTCGTTCCAACGGTTCAGCAGCGTCGGAATATGCTTGCCCTGAACCGTCAAGTGGCCGCCGCTGTCAACTGCGGATTTGCCTCGCGTCAGTTGGATCGTCAATTCATCTAAAAGAGAACCACAAGGGCAAATCTCCTTAAACTCAATCCGCTGGTGTGCCATCGGCTGTTTTGAGCTTGGTAGAAACGTCAATCGGGCCGTTTTGCCCAAGTCGATAAGCACACGATCTTTTTCCTCGGAGCAGAGGACGATCCAGGCGGGAAACGGCAACAGCGGTCCGCCGGTTCCACCGCACGCAATGTCCCGGGAAGGAAACGAGTCGATGACGCTGATTCCGGTCCGTTGGGCAAGAACGTCCGGACAGGAGAGGGGACGATACATTCGGGAGCGTTCGCCGATGCACCACCAACCGGGATCCAAAAGACCAACGGCGAGCAGTTCCGATTTGGGAATACGTGATTCGGCGAGCAGTTCGTCGAGTGCTTCTTCCTCCACGCCAGCCAATTCTTCACTCAAGGCGGCCAATCGGCTGGACAATTTGAGAGACGATGACGATTGTTCGTTCGCAAGAAATTGTTGATAGTTCTCGGCAATCTCCGCTGGAAGATCAAAAGCCATACTTTGCCGACACTCAATCGGTGCCCCGTCGCCGCGTCCATGAACGCCGACGAGAGCCGTTTCAATACGGCGACAATCCGAGGTGAGATGTAGTCCGGCAAACCAACGTGGCATGAAAAACAAACGAGAAATGGTAACTATTCAGCCGAATTTTTGAGAGATCGCGTTAGTGTAGGCAATTTTTTAGTGGTGAGTAACTGATGCAGAGCGTTGACAACGATTTTTGTAACGTTGACGTTTCGTTGTTTGAGGGTTTGAAAAACGCTCATCAACCCAAGGAAAATAAGGTAATAAGGTTGGGGTCTCGTCGCCACACCCGTACATTATACCACATTTTCAGGAAAATGGCAACGGTTATCTGCACGCACCCAATTTTTCGATTTCCGGCGTTACAGCATGTCGTTAACGCAGGTCGATAACCAGTTCGCCAATAATAATGGCAGCCGGGAACGGAGCGCAGTGACCGGATTTCCCCGCGATTCGGTCCGGTCGCTTCACTCCGTTGCGCTCCCGGCTGCCATTCATACGTACTTGTTAGCGGCCTGGGGACTGCGCGGAGAAAATCACTTCCGGCTCTTTTTTGTTTGTCCAACCCCACGATTGCGTCTCTGTTCACCGGAAACTTGTCAACGGACAAGGGGCTGTACAGGTTTGTTTCCGATTCTTTTCCTGTTCTTTCGATTATGCCGACTTTGCCAGTTGCCGAAAGATTTTCTTCAGCATAAATTCTTTTTTCGCTCAACTTAAATTGAAGAAAAAGCTATTGTTGGAGGGCGAAATGCGCTAACGACCTACCGCAAACCCGAAATGAAACCAATCGTTTTATGTTACACCGAAACGTGACAATCATCTTGGTTCTCGGAGGAATCCTCCTCCTGTGGTCGGGGTGCGCGTCGCTTCGGGATTTGCGAATCGATCCGACAGGAAGCTGCCTTTTCACCCGGCAACAAAGCGGTGTTTCCCAAAACGTAACCGGCGAGAGTTCGCAACCGCCGTCCGTTGCCAATCCGAGTGCGACGACCGCTTTTCCCCAGCCAGGCACCGAATCGGCAGCTTCAACCGCCGACACGACTTCACCGAATCCGTTTACCTACGACCGTTTTCCCGGAGGTTTTGGGAACGTCGTGCCCGGAACGGGAATCGGGGCCGGTTTTACCGGTTCGCGTGGTCTCGACGGGTTTTACGTCCCCAGCACTCCGCCGGACCCGGTCAAAGGACCGGCCTTGATCCTCACGCCGAAAGTTCATTTTGCGCCGATCCATTCCGAGGTCGTTGTCGTTGCCAGTTATCTTGGGAACGACGAATACCTCCGCACGAACCAACCGGTCGAATGGTCGCTTGACGGAACCGGCACGATTTTGACTTACGACACCGGTTCCTGGTGCGATTGGTTGCACCATGACTTCACGAAAGCGCAAAAAATCAGCGACCGTTACGTGAAAACAAAAACCAGCGCGAATCTCTGGACGATCAATCGGGGAACGCCGGATACGAAGGACGATATCGAAATTCTCAAAGGTCAAACCTGGGTCACGCTCAAAGCGACGAAAGAAGGAACATCCTACGTGACCGCACTTTCACCGACGATTGACGACTGGAGCAAACGAAGTGCTTCTGCGGCAATTCACTGGATCGACGCCCAGTTTGCGTTTCCAAGACCGATGGTTGCCCCAGTCGGCGATCCGAGGAAACTGACGACCATCGTGTCGCGGCAGTCGAACGGTTCGCCGCGTTCCGGCTGGTTCGTCGAATACGAAGTGATCGGCGGAACCGCAGCAGGTTTCGGCGAAAATCTTGCTCAGCGTACAAAAATTGAAACAGACAACTCCGGCCAGGCAAGCGTCGACGTTTACCAAAAAGAGGCGGGAGCCGGAACCGCAACGATTGTGGTTCGCGTCATTCGACCGGACACCGGCGAAGGGAATCAAGGGGAATTGGTCGTCGGCAGCCAGATCATTCGGCAAATCTGGACTTCCGGCGGCGTGTTGAAAATCGACATCACCGGTCCGAAAGACCCGGTTGCCGACCGGGATTACACTTGGAAAGTCAACGTGGTCAACATGTCATCCCGACCGACCGGCGCAACCGTGCAACTGCGGTTGCCGTACGGGATGAAGTACGTTTCCTCCGGGCAAAACGTCCCGATTCCGCAAAGTTCGACGAATGTCGTCCAATGGGAAGTCAATTCGATTCCGGGGAACGGAACTTACACGATGGACGTCGTGCTTCGCGCCGACGGTTCGATAGTCGGATCAGGCCGAAATATGGACGTTACCGCCAACGTTTTTGCACGGGCGGTCGGTTCCAAGCCGACGAACGTGATTGACGGCGGATCGGTTCCGACCTACAACAACACACCGCAACAGGCTCCAACACCGCCGGGAGTGTATTCGCCGACGCCACCGAAGCAACCGGCGCAACCAGCATCGACTCCGACGTCCGGACGTTTCCAGTCGTCGGAAATATCAATGGAATTGAGCGTTTACAAACAATTACCAAACGGCGGTTTGCTCAAAGCCCCGGCTCCTTATGTCATTAACAAGGAATACAACTTGGTTCTTTTGACCGTCGTTGGCCCGGACAACAAGGATTTGGTACATGATTTAAAGAATGTCTCTTTGGTGATTCACCCACCACAACGCAACAATCAGAGTATCGATGGGGCACTCGAGTGTATTCGAGGATCGGCAACGGAACCGATTACTCGCTCCAGCAGACAATGGGTTCGAAAATTATCGACTTTTCCGATACGAGATGCAAATGGTGTTGCTGTAGATAACTCTCTTACATTGGAGTTCAAACCGCTTCGTGTCGAGTCGAATCTCGAACTGATCGGAGAGTTCTACGCCGAAGGCAAAAAACTCGGACAATGCCATATCATCGTTTCCGTACAGCCATGATTCCTTAGTCGGCAGGCGGCAGGTATACTGTAAAATAGGGTGTAGCCGTGTTTTTAGGTAGTTTTTCGTTTCGAAAACTGGGGAAACAACTTTATTTTTATTTATGGGCCTTTATGCCATTATTTTGACTGTATATTGCTATTTTCAATTTCCAAGTATTTTTGCGAAATATCCGGGCTAACAATTCCAGCGACAAACCGATCCCATTGGGCTCGTTCCCGGCGTCGCGGCGAACGACCGGCTAAAAAAAGCGTTCGATGAACCCGGTGTCGATTTTTCCCGCTTGGAAATCTTTGTGCTGTAAAATTTCGGCAAAAAAATGCCGACGCGATTCGACTTGTTTCAAAAGCTTTTTTTGAGGAGATTTTTCAAAAATTTTCTTTCGAGATTAGAAAAATGACTGTCATTTTGACGGAAAAAACAGGAAATCTTCCCGCTACACAGAGCGTGACGGTTGAGACAACCCGATTTTTCGTTTACTCAAACTTATAAAAGGTTGACGATACGGTCAGTCAATCCTTTTTCGCCAACGATGACTTGCAGTTTACCGGATTCGACGATTTTTTCCAAAACCTCCAATTCACGAAGCCGCATCAGCGTCGGGTTGTTTTCCAGAAGTTTCGCCGTATTCGCCTGGCTTCGCATCGCGGCGGTCTCTTCCCGACGGGCAATAAGGTTCGCTTCCGCCGCTTTTTTCGCTTCTGTAACTTTGTTGAGCAAGTCTTTCATATCGCCGGGCAAAATAACGTCACGAATACCAAACGACAGGACTTTGACGCCAAATGAATCCGCTCTTGCCTTGAGCATTTGCTCCGCTTCGGCGGCGATTTCGTTTTTATCCGACAGAAATTGTTCCAATTCCCGGCGTCCAACGACGTTCCGCAGTGCAAGCTGTGCTTCCCGATACAACGCTTGCTGGACATTCTCGATCGCCGAGGCCATTTTTTCAGCGTTGATCACCTGAAACCCGAAGCCAGCGTTCATTCGGAGCGTCACTTTGTCGGCAGTCATCAGATCCTGACCGCTAATGTCAACGGTCTGTTCCCGAAGATCGACATTGACCATTTTAACGTCAACGGTGTTTTTCCAGAAAAGGTACTGTCCCGGTGATACGGTTTCGACAAGTTTACCGTCGTAGTACAGCAACCCGGTATGGTACGGTAACACCACCAATTGGACAAACGCAGCCTTGCCGCTCGGCGTTTGGATGATCTGCTGAAGCGAATCATGTTGAAAGCGTACGGTCTTGGCATCGACGATCTCGACTTTAACTTCTTTCGGTCCAAGCCAGTACGCACTGAGGCCCGGTTCCAACAGGGTGTCAAAACGACCGTCAATCCAGACGAGACCACGTTGGTCGTCCTTCAAATCGACGACTGCGACCAACCCTTTGAGTTTTCCGGAAAAGACGATTTCTTCAAATTTGATGTTGTGTATCCGGGGCACAAACTGTGAGCTGAGATCAATCTGGTGTTTGCCTTTCGGATCGAAAAACCAATACGTTCCCGGCGTCGCGGCGAACGACCGGCTAAAAAAAGCGTTCGATGAACCCGGTGTCGATTTTTCCCGCTTGAAAATCGTTGTGCTGTAAAATTTTAAGCTGAAGTGGAATCGACGTTTTGATCCCTTCCACTTTCATTTCGCTCAAACAGCGGCACATGGAGGCAATCGCTTTTTCCCGGGTCGATTGGTGAACAAGGAGCTTGCCGATCATCGAATCGTAATTCGGCGACACGGTATATCCGGCGTGGGCGTGGGAATCGAACCGAACTCCGAACCCACCGGGAACGATCATCTTTTCAATCTTGCCGGGCGACGGTCGGAAATTGTGGTCCGGGTCTTCCGCGTTGATCCGGCACTCGATTGCCCAGCCGCGAAGTACAACGTCTTTCTGCGTAAACGGTAATTTTTCGCCCGATGCGACGAGAATTTGTGACTTGATTAAATCGATTCCCGTAACAAGTTCCGTAACCGGGTGCTCGACCTGGATTCTTGCGTTCATTTCGATAAAGTAGAAATTTTCGTCCTTATCGACAAGGAATTCGACGGTTCCCGCGTTGGTGTAACCGGCACTTTTGGCCAATTTGACGGCAGCATCGCAGATGGCGTTTCGGGTCGATTGCTTCAAGTTCGGAGCGGGACTTTCCTCGATCAGTTTTTGGTGTCGCCGCTGCATGGAACAATCGCGTTCCCAAAGGTGAACCACGTTGCCGTGATTGTCCCCGATCAATTGGACTTCAACGTGCCTCGGTTTTTCGATCAGCTTTTCGAGATAAATGTCGCCGTTGCCGAAGTTCGCTTTCGCTTCCTGAGCGGCCTGTTCGATGGAATTTTTGAGTTGCTCGGCGTCTTTGGCAATTCTCATTCCGCGTCCTCCCCCTCCGGCGGACGCTTTGATCAGCACGGGAAAGCCGACCTGATTGGCAAATTTGAAGGCGTCGCCGTCGGAAGTGATAAGCCCTTCGCTTCCAGGCACTCGCGGCACACCGGCTTTTTGGGCGATTTCCCGAGCGGAGTTTTTGTCGCCGAGGAGCGACATGGCTTCGGAGGTCGGACCGATGAATTCGTATCCGCAACTGCGGCACACGTCGGCGAAATGGGCGTTTTCCGCGAGAAAGCCGTAACCGGGGTGAATCGCGTCGACATTGCCGATTTCCGCAGCACTGATAATCCGGTCGATTTTCAGATAGCTGTCGGTCGATCTGGAAGGCCCGACGCAATACGTTTCGTCGGCAAGATCAAGGTAGGCGGCACCGCGATCCGCTTCGCTGAACACCGCAACGGTTTCGATCCCCATTTCACGGCAGGCTCGAATGACACGAAGCGCGATCTCTCCACGGTTGGCAATGAGGATTCGTTTGAACATAAGGACGGTTATATCGTGAAAAGGAACGGAAACGGACAGTAGCGGTCATTCTAACAAATTCTCCCTTCAAAAAAAGCCGGGACTATCGCCTTCTTCAGTGGCCCCCAGTCCGTCGACAAGTTTGTTTTTTGCGAACTTTTCTTTCAAAAAGTGAAAAAAGATCGCAACAGGGCGAGTCTTTCTGCGTAATAGTGAGATAGAACCAATCCTTTTTCATTCCTTTACGCAC
>Ga0209628_10003805_pt1 | contig 10708 bp, 10 predicted proteins | sample TergutCu122P4_FD_187285 | JGI IMG/M metagenome (GOLD analysis project Ga0209628, IMG submission 187285) | Cubitermes ugandensis P4 segment gut microbial communities from Kakamega Forest, Kenya - Cu122 P4 (SPAdes) (version 2) | ecosystem: Host-associated > Arthropoda: Insects > Digestive system... | reverse complement strand
AAGGAAGGCGACAAGGTCAAGGTCAAGCTGCTCGGCTTCGACGATCGCGGCAAGACCCGCCTGTCGATGAAGGTGGTCGATCAGCAGACCGGCGAGGATATCGAGGCCAAGCAGAAGGCCGCCGAGACTCAGCAGCCACAAGCCGCCGGCGAGTAAGCCTCGGCAACATCCAAGAGCACGAAGGGCGGCCTGTCGGCCGCCCTTTTTGTTTCGAGTTGGCGCACAATGACGCCGCACGTGGACGAATCAGCGTGCCAATCACGAAGGAGGCCCCTGCGGATATCGCGGCAAGCCGTCATCAAGCTTTACCCAATCGATCTTTTCCGACACCCAGATGTGTTCGGTCGGAGCAAAGGCGTCGCGGTCGTCGAAGGTCGCGAGGGCGATGCCTGATGCGGAGCCGTTTCGTCGCCGTGACAATAACCGCGTACCACATCGTTTGCAGAAGACGCGGTCGAGCGTTTCCGACGAAGAATGGCTTCCGGTTTCTCCTTCGACAGTCAGCGCGCTCTGCGGAAACAGCGCGCGAGCGAAGAAGGGTGAGCCCATCGCCTTCTGACAATTTCGGCAATGGCAAATGCGGACATTTATCGGCTCACCCTCGGCCTTGAACCGCACAGCGCCGCACAGGCATCCGCCTTCTCTGATCATGGCTCTTCTCAACGGCTGATCCACTCCGAAACATAGAGGTGGTCGGAAATCTGAACAGAGCCATAAGCGAATTTTCGTCCGGGACCGGGAGAGAAATAGTCCGTCGTGCCGCAATCCTCTCGCGGCCTTCGGCTTGTTCGCGCCACGGCTCCTCTCCCGCTCACGCAAGAAATGGAGCCGGCCTGCGAACAAGCCGAACCGACAGAACTCACGCAATGTCAAACCGGTCGAGGTTCATCACCTTGGCCCAGGCCGCCACGAAGTCGTTGGCAAACTTCTCCTTCGAGTCGGCGCATGCATAGACTTCGGCAAGTGCGCGAAGCTGCGAGTGCGAACCGAAGATCAGGTCCGCGCGCGTGGCGGTCCACTTGACCTCGCCCGTCTTCCGGTCGCGGCCTTCGTACACGGTTTCAGAGCCCGCGACCGGCTGCCATTGCGTGCCCATACCGAGCAGGTTGAGAAAGAAGTCATTGGTCAGCGTCTCCGGCCTCTCTGTGAAGACGCCGTGCTTGGACTTCCCGACGTTGGCCCCGAGCACTCTCAACCCGCCGACGAGGACCGTCATTTCCGGCCCGGTCAGCATCAGCAGCTGCGCCTTGTCCACCAGCGCTTCCTCCGGCGAGAGGCGCTGCGCGCCCCGCGAGTAATTGCGGAAGCCATCCGCGGTCGGTTCGAGCGGCGCGAAGGAGGTAGCGTCGGTCTGCTCCTGTGATGCGTCCATGCGACCCGGTGTGAAGGGCACCTTGACGTTCAAACCGGCGTCCTTCGCGGCCTTTTCGATTGCCGCACCGCCACCGAGGACGATCAGGTCGGCGAGTGAGACTTTTTTCTTGTCGGATTGCGCTGCGTTGAACTCCTTCTGGATCGCTTCCAGCTTTCCAAGCACCTTGGCAAGCTGCGCCGGCTGATTGGCGTCCCAGTCCTTTTGCGGAGCAAGGCGGATGCGTGCACCGTTTGCGCCGCCGCGCTTGTCGGAGCCACGGAACGTCGAGGCCGATGCCCAGGCTGTCGAGACCAGCTCGGACACCGAGAGGCCGCAGGCCAGGATTTTCGCTTTCAGTGCTTCGATGTCGTTGTGGTCGATCAGGGCATGATCAACCGCAGGAATCGGATCCTGCCAGATCAGCTCCTCCTTCGGAACGAGCGGACCGAGGTATCGCGCAATTGGCCCCATGTCGCGATGGGTGAGCTTGAACCAGGCGCGCGCAAACGCGTCCGCGAACTCATCCGGATGCTCGTAGAACCGCCGAGAAATCTTCTCGTAGACCGGGTCGAAGCGCAGCGAGAGATCGGTCGTCAGCATGGTCGGCACGCGCTTCTTCGACTTGTCGAAGGGGTCCGGAATAGTTGGCTCGGCTCCTTTCGCTTGCCACTGCTGCACACCCGCCGGGCTTTTCGTCAGCTCCCATTCGTATTTGAACAGGTTCTCGAAGAAGTAATTGCTCCACTTCGTCGGTGTCTGCGACCAGATGACTTCGGGGCCGCCAGTGATCGCGTCAGGCCCGAAGCCCGTCCCGTGTTTACTCTTCCATCCGAGGCCCTGATCCTCGATCGCGCCGGCCTCCGGCTCCGGACCAAGGAAGGACGGATCGCCTGCGCCATGGGTTTTTCCGAAGGTGTGGCCGCCAGCGATCAGCGCGACGGTCTCCTCATCGTTCATCGCCATGCGGAAGAACGTCTCGCGGATGTCGTGCGCCGCCGCGACCGGGTCCGGGTTACCATTCGGTCCTTCCGGATTGACATAGATGAGACCCATCTGCACTGCGCCGAGCGGCTCGGATAACTGGCGCTCGCCGCTATAGCGTTCGTCGCCAAGCCACGTACCCTCCGGACCCCAGTACAATTCTTCAGGCTCCCAGACGTCCGCACGGCCGCCCGCAAAGCCGAACGTTTTAAAGCCCATCGACTCCAGGGCGACGTTCCCGGCCAGAACCATCAGGTCGGCCCACGAGATCTTGCGCCCATACTTCTGTTTGATCGGCCACAGCAACCGGCGCGCCTTGTCCAGATTGGCGTTGTCAGGCCAGCTATTGAGCGGGGCGAAGCGTTGCTGGCCGGCGCCAGCGCCACCGCGACCATCACTGATACGGTAAGTGCCCGCGCTATGCCACGCCATGCGGATCATGAGGCCGCCGTAATGACCGAAGTCGGCAGGCCACCACTCCTGAGAGTCCGTCATCAGGGCGCGCAGGTCCTTGACCACTGCATTCAGGTCGAGAGTCCGAAATTCCTTCGCATAGTCAAAATCCCGGCCCATCGGATCGGACAAGTCGGAATTTCGATGCAGGACTTGAATGTCCAGCTGGTTCGGCCACCAGTCACGATTACGGCGGGTGCGCTGCCCCTCCGAGAATGGGCACTTGGTTTTGTCGTCCATGTTTGTCTCCCCTGCTGAAATTTGGCGAAATTTGGCTTGGGCAGCTGAATGCAGACGCCCTCAAAGAAGGTGACTTCAATCTAGGCTTCGAGTTTCATCAGGTAAAATTGACTTTTTTGATTGTAACGATAGGATATTCTGATGATAAATCTCTCACTTCGGCAGCTGCGATATTTTGATGCAGTGGCACGCCTCGGCCATTTCGGACGCGCGGCCGATGCGTGCGCGATCTCACAGCCGGCTCTGTCAATGCAGATCAAGGAGATGGAGGAAGCTCTCGGCGGCCTTCTGCTGGAGAGAAGCGCGCGGCAGGTCGCGCTCACGCGGCTTGGCGAGGAACTCGCCCGACGCGTCCGCGATATCCTGCGCTCGGTCGATGAGCTCGGGGACGTAGCGCGCGCATCACAGGGCAGGTTCGCTGGCCCACTGCGCATCGGCATGATCCCGACGGTCGCACCCTACCTGCTGCCCAGGATCATCAAGAACCTCACCCGCATGCATCCCGAAATCGACGTTCGTGTGCGCGAGGCGCTGACGTTGAAGCTGATCCGGGAACTCCAGGAGGGCCAGCTCGACACGGCCATTCTTGCCTTGCCGGTGTCCGAGCCTTCGCTGACCGAGGTTTCCTTGTTCGAGGAAAATTTTCTCCTGGTCCGGCCGGATAAGGATAAGGGAGCGCCCGTGCCGAGCGGAGAAATGCTGCGCGAGATGCGATTGCTGCTGCTGGAAGAGGGACACTGTTTCCGCGATCAGGCCCTGTCGTTCTGCAAGATGCAGTCGCCACCGCGGGAGGCGCTGGACGCGAACTCCCTTTCGACTCTTGTTCAGATGGTGGGGGCCGGGATCGGTGTCACCTTGATTCCGGAGATGGCCGTGGCGGTGGAAACAAAGTCGGCACCCGTGTCGGTCGCGCGCTTCAAGAACCCGCAACCGTCCCGGACCATCGGCATGGTCTGGCGCAAGACCAGCCCTCTGGCGAGGCAGCTCCTGCAAATCTCAGACGTGGTGTGTCTGTCAGCCGGCAAGTCGCGCGGACAGCGCGCGACCGGATCGTCGGCGCGCAATTCCCAGAGATGAAGAAGACAGCGCCTGCACCACAAACCACAGACTGAGTAGAGAGACCCATGTCGGCCACGATCATCCGCCCTGCCCGCATGAGCGAATATGACGAGGTCGCCCGCGTATGGATGGAGAGCTGGGTCTCGACCGGGCTCGACCGCGCAAGCGATGATCTGCTGGACAAGCTATGTTTGCGCTTGCGGCACGAGGTTGAAAACGGCTGGAGCCTGTTCGTCGCCGAGGCTCTGGGCAAGATCGCCGCCATGCTGGCGGTGCACGTGCCGAAGCTCTATCTCGACCAGCTTTTCGTCGCGCCCGACTATCAGGGCCGATCGCTCGGTCGGCAACTCCTCGCCTTCACGCGAACACTGTTGCCTGACGAGATCTGGCTGCGTTGCGCGCGCGACAACGAAATGGCCTGGCGCTGGTACGAGCGCGAAGGCTTTGTGTTCGAGAAGGAAGAAGTCGAGCCGATGAACAGGCTCACGATGAAATATTATCGGTGGAAGAGAGCGACACAAGAATCCAACGCTCGCCTTGCATCCACGAGTTGCAAGCCCTAGCATGCAGTCCCGGTGTCATTAACTCCTATTCCAAAGCCATGTTACGCAGTTTTGTCGCGACCATCGTAGTATCATGCTTTGCGGCGACTGGGTGGGCCCAGTCTCCCGCAGCGCCAACCGCTCCGGCAACATCCGCGCCTTCCAAAGCCGTTGCCAAGAAGGCTGCGCCCAAGAAAGGACCTTCCAAGACCAAGCCGGCTGCAAAGCGGTCGGCTGCGGCTGAAAGCGGTCCGTGCAGGCTCGGTGTGATCTCCACAATCGGCGATCGGTTCAACGTGCAGAAAGTCGGTCTGACCGTTTTCGAGAATGAGGGGGCAGAAATTCCCGTCGATTGGGGATTCAACGACATTGTGCTGGCGCGGGTGCGCGCTGCGACGGGCGCCGATCCTGCAGTCCGAAGGATCGCTTATCCCAATGGAGCTTTCGAGCCCTTCTATAATCCAAAATCGAGATTCATACCTGACCCTGGCGAGCGTCTGCCGGCGATCGTTCGTAACGTCACCCCCAATGTGAATTGCGAACGCTTTCTCGTCGTGACCACATCTTCGGCCGAAGTGCCGGGTACCAACGTGCAGGTGAAAGGCATCGGTGCGTACAATCGAGGTATCGGATCTCTCCTCAGACACTCGCACCTGTTCGCCAATATTTCGTTCAGCCTGATCGATGGCAGAACCTACGAAGAGATCGACCGTCAGTCAGCGATTTTGCGCGCAAGAATGGCAGAAGGCATCAAACTTACGGAAGACCCGCTGACCAAGCTCGACAACTCGTCGTTTCCTGAGCCTCCGGCAGCTGTCTCGGGCAGCGCGGAGTTGCGGGAGAAAACCCGCGCGTTGGTCACGGCAACGCTGGATAGGCTGCTGCCTATCTACCTCAAAGAGGAATAGAGCGGAAGCTGTGGGCTTGCAAGCGAAGCGAGCCCACTCTTCATCTATCTATCTAGATTCGCCCGCGGCGGTGGCGGAAGCGACAAAAAAGCCATTTGGATTCCGAAGATATCGTGTCCGGTTGGATCGCGGACGCGCTCGATGACCTGCCGACCGCATGGACGTCGTCGGATTTGTTCGCGTCGTGGAAAGCTTGGGCGAATATGTCGGCTCCATGAAGAAGCTGAGCCGGGAATTGCAGGCACGCGGCTACAAGGTCGACAAAGGAGGGTTGAGCAACGGCTTCAAGGGGCTCACGGTGCGCCTATCGTGAGCAACAACAGAGCTGGTTGCGGGATCAGTGAACTGCTATTCCGGGTGACCGTTGGCTCGAATCTTGATGGCGTCGAGAAGACGCGTCAAGCAATCATCGAAGCTCGCCTTATCTTCGAAGAATCGTTGTGTAAATCGTGTTTTGCCAAGGTCGCTGATGATGATGGCAACACGCGATGACTTTGTTGTTTCCAGTTGTAGATCGGTTATAGCACGAAAAGGAATAGTCGTATTTTCCTGGCCGGGCCACGTCGGTGGAATTATAATTTCAGTTCGCGACAGCGTGATCTTGCGCTCTTTCATCAGAGCCAAGCGAATGGCGTTGAGGCCGAAAACGGACATGCCAGCGCACAGCATCGTAAGCATCCAATAGAAGGCTGTCGCACTTGACGCATCGAGCTTGATCAAGCCATTGATGACCAGCCCCCTGTCATTGTCCATCGCCACATAGCTCATACCCAGGAGAAAGAGCAGAAAAATGCCGGTCCCGATAAGTGCTGCACCGAGTTTTGGCTGGTAACGATATAGAGCCGCGCTGCCCCCACCTTGATCTGCCATTTTTTACTCACTCTTGAAAAAAGTAACGACGGACGGCAGAGCGACTTTCCTTACAACAATGGTCTGTTGTGCAGCGGCCATCCGTGCAGGGTGCTTCCGTTTCCGGGCAGTCAAAAATTCCGGTGGGTGGTCTTGCTCATGATCGGGCCGTGCTTGGTCATGCGCTGTCCGGTTGTTGTTGAGCTACGCATGTTGTGCACGTGGGCACGTCGCTGGCGCTCCTTTGCCCACACTTCTAATGCCTGATCAAGCCTTGGAGTGGCCTCCCGGCTGCTCAACCTTCGACGACGCGGGGGTCCAAATCCTGTGAGTAGTCAACGCCGTCGATGCCAAATCCGAACAAGCGGAGGAATTCACGCCTGTATTCCGAAAGGTCCGCCAGTTCGCCGATCGTTTCCGTGGAGAGCAGAGGCCACCGCCGACGCATCTCCGCCTGAACTTCGGGCGAAAGCTCCCAATCGTCGAGTCTAATGCGCTGCGCCTCGTCAACTTCGACACCCGGGCCGAGGCGCGTCCGGAACAGACGATCGATCTGTTCGATGCAGCCTTCGTGGAGCCCGAGTTGCTTCATGACCTTGAACAGCACCGTTCCATAGAGCGGCACCACCGGAATGGCTGAACTCGCCTGGGTGATCACCGCCTTCAGCGCCACAACGCGGGCCGCGTTCAGGCCGAGCCTGCTCCGGATATCCTCCGCCTTGCGATCGAGATCGACCTTGGCGCGACCCAGCGTGCCCTGCCAGTAGATAGGCCAGGTGAGTTCGCTGCCGATATAGGTGTAGTTGAGCGTCCGGAAGCCTGGCGCCAGAACACCGGCGTCGGCGAGTTGGTCAATCCAGCGCTTCCAGTCATCGCCGCCCATCACCGCAACCGTGGCCGCCGCCTGATCCTCACTCGCCGGCAGAAGGGTGGTCTCAAAGACCTCGCCGGTTTCAGTATCGAGGGTCTTGACTTCAATAGGGGCGCCGAGCGGCTTGATGACCGAACGATGGATGTGGCCGGTGTCCGGGTCAGTCCGGTTCGGAGCGGCCATGCTGTAGACCAACATGTCAAGTTGTCCGAACCGCTCGCGCACATGGTTGATGAAGGTCTTCTTCATCTCGTCGGAGAAGGCGTCGCCCTCCAGGGTGAGGGGAGATCGTCCGATCTTCCGAGCCTCGATCTCGAATGTGCGGTTGTTGTACCAGCCGGCGCTGCCCGTCCTTTTCGCCGTGGGCTCGCGTTCCAACGACACGCCGATAGTCTCCGCGCCTCCGGCGAAGGTCGCAACAATACGGCTCGCGAGGCCGTAACCCGTCGAGCACCCCAGCACGGCGACGCGCCTGGGGCACTCCGGAACGGGGCCCTGCTGGAGAACGTAGGCGATCTGGTCGCGGACATTTCTGGCGCAGCCGACCGGATGTGCCGTTGTGCAGATGAAGCCTCGCGCGCGCGGTTCGATAATCATACCCACCCCATTTCGGATCGTTGCAATGCCGACTCCCTCCGTAACCGGGGAGAGGCAAAAATCAAATCACGCATCGAGCCGGCTGAACACCAATGTGGCATTGGTCCCGCCGAAGCCGAACGAGTTCGACAGCACAGTGCCGATCTTGGCGTTATCGATGCGTTTGCGCACGATCGGCATGTCGGCAAAGACAGGATCGAGCTCCTGGATATGGGCGCTTTCGCAGATGAAGCCGTTGTTCATCATCAGAAGCGAATAGATCGCCTCCTGCACGCCAGTTGCGCCCAGTGAATGGCCGGTGAGCGCCTTGGTGGCCGAGATCGGCGGGCACTTGTCTCCAACGCCGAACACTTTGCGGATTGCCTCGATCTCCGGCGGATCGCCCGCTGGCGTCGAGGTCGCGTGTGGATTGATATAGTCGACCTTCGTCTTCACGGTCGACATCGCCATCCTCATGCAGCGCTCGGCCCCCTCGCCCGACGGCGCGACCATGTCGTAGCCATCCGACGTGGCGCCGTAGCCGACGATCTCGCCATAAATGCGCGCACCGCGCGCTTTGGCATGTTCGAGTTCCTCCAGCACCAGTACGCCGGCGCCACCCGCAATGACAAAGCCGTCGCGCGTGATGTCATAGGGCCGCGACGCAGTCGTGGGCGTGTCGTTGAATTTCGAGGACATCGCACCCATGGCGTCGAACAGCACCGACAACGTCCAGTCCAGCTCCTCGCAGCCGCCGGCGAAGATGACGTCCTGCTTGCCCATCTGGATTGTCTCATAGGCATTGCCGACGCAATGGTTCGACGTGGCACATGCCGACGAGATCGAATAGTTCACGCCCTTGATCTTGAACCAAGTCGCAAGCGTGGCGGATGCCGTGGATGACATCGCCTTGGGCACCGCAAACGGTCCGACGCGCTTTGGTCCCTTGGTTCGGGTGGTATCGGCAGCTTCCACGAGGGTGCGAGCCGACGGGCCACCGGAGCCCATGATGATGCCAGTGCGGACGTTGGACACCTCATCAGGCCCAAGTCCGGAATCCCGGATGGCCTGCTCCATTGCGACATGATTCCACGCCGCCCCCTGGCCAAGAAAACGCATGGCGCGCCGGTCGATCACGGTCGACGGATCGAGCGTGGGCTCACCTTGCACCTGGGAACGGAAGCCCAGTTCGGCATATTTCTGCGCACGCGAAATGCCAGACCTTGCCGCTTGAAGGCTCGCAAGCACTTCCTGGGTGTTGTTGCCGATTGACGAGACAATGCCCATCCCGGTGACCACAACCCGCCTCATAACCGCCTCGTCCTGATCATCTCATCTTCAACTCAAGTGGCGTGCCCTGCGTCAGTCCGGCGCTGTTCCCTGCTTGTACAGACCGACCTTCAGATCCTTGGCGCGATAGATAATCTTGTCATCGACCGAAAGCCAGCCGTCGGCGACTGCCAAAACCAGCTTGGAACGCATCACTCGCTTGATATCGACATTGTACACGACCTTGTGGGCCTCAGGCAGCACCTCGCCGCGAAACTTCAGTTCGCTCAGGCCCAACGCGCGGCCGCGCCCCTCACCACCAATCCAACCAAGGTAAAATCCAACCATTTGCCAGAGTGCGTCCAGACCCAGACAGCCGGGCATGACGGGATCATTCTTGAAGTGACAGCCAAAAAACCAGAGATCCGGCTTCACATCGAGCTCGGCGCGCACCAAGCCCTTGCCGAATTCGCCGCCGGCATCGGCAATTTCTGTGATGCGATCGAACATCAGCATTGGTGGCAATGGCAATTGGGCATTCCCGGGGCCGAACATCTCGCCGCGGGCACATGCGAGCAAATCTTCGTATTCGTAACCGCTGCGACGATTCAGCATCCTAAGCCTCTATTCAAATTCCAAGGGAGCGTTTCTAGCGAAGATGGCCCCGTTTCGGATGGGAAAATACGCCACTCACCGTTTTCAGGCGCGACTTGCCACGCCCGGATGGATCGCGAGCCAAGCTCCAAAGGCCGGGGCCCCACCAGAGAGTTAAGCGAGACCGGGGGCTCTCTAACACAGGCCTTGTAAGCATCAAAGCGCCCCAGGCTGGAAATTGACGGTCTCGCACCCCAACTCCAATAGGATTGGAACGGTCCTAGTTGCGAAAAGCTTGCATGTGCGTCAGCTTCCTCTTATATTGCAATGAGATAGGATTGGTTCCGCAGTACGAAATCAGGGCATGAAAGACAACGCTTCGACCCAAAGCGGCGAAACCGCCGATTCGACGTTCTTCCATTCCGGACACCAGCCGGTGATGGGCCGTCCATGGCATGACGTCAACGAAATGCTGCAGGTTGCAGGCCTTCGCCCGACCCGTCAGCGGATGGCGCTCGGCTCGTTGTTGTTCGGCAGGGGTGCGCGCCACCTGACGGCTGAAATGCTCTACGAGGAAGCTGCGCTGGCCAAGATTCCGGTGTCGCTGGCCACCGTCTACAACACGCTCAACCAGCTTACGAATGCTGGCCTGCTCCGCCAAGTCAGCATCGACGGTACCAAGACCTATTTCGACACCAATGTCACCGCGCATCACCACTATTATCTCGAGAACAGCCACGAACTGATCGATATCCCCGACTCACATCTGGTGCTTTCGAAATTGCCCGATGTGCCCCAGGGTTATGAGATCGTGCGCATGGACGTGGTCGTGCGCCTGCGCAAGAAGCGCTGACATCTGCTGAGCGGTCGGCATGACGGTGCGGCTCTCGGGTTCTTCTTGTTTTGCCGCATTTTGTCAGGCCGAACCGGTTTCCACTTCGGCGCAAAATGCTCTAACAGGTTGCTGAAAAAGGCCTTAGCGCGGCTTGTTCCAGGCCTCGGTCTGGATGAT
>Ga0209628_10003804_pt1 | contig 10708 bp, 14 predicted proteins | sample TergutCu122P4_FD_187285 | JGI IMG/M metagenome (GOLD analysis project Ga0209628, IMG submission 187285) | Cubitermes ugandensis P4 segment gut microbial communities from Kakamega Forest, Kenya - Cu122 P4 (SPAdes) (version 2) | ecosystem: Host-associated > Arthropoda: Insects > Digestive system... | reverse complement strand
AATTCATCGTTGCGCGAGCGCTCCCATCGCAGCGCATCACCCAACGCTTCACCGTCAACCTCAACCAGGAACAGTGCGCGCTGCCCGAGGAAATGTTTTCGCACAGTCTCTGGAACCTGTGAGGCCGTGGAGAAATGGATGAAGCCATCACGCGCATCATCAGTGCTGCCCCGATACACGCCCCGCCGCTCGGCTTCCCGCCAAGCCGAGGCTGGACAGATATTGTAGATCCTGAGCACCTGGTTCGGAGTCCTGCTTGATCTTTGAGGCTTTTCAGGCGGAGGTCGCAAAGCCTTGCGCGAGACCGTAAAGGCCCGCTTCCGCGAACTCAAGGGTAGCGCGCCCCCTTCACGTCCCATTGCACCAAAAACGGAACACTAGTGGTCCGATTCTGACATTTGCACCCCGCTTGGGGGAAGCATGTCTGCAAATGTCAGAATCGAAGGACCACTAGCAAACTCAAGTTGCTAGTGGGGCTTTGGATTTGACGTTCGCATGGAGAGCTCGCGGCAATTGGGTAGCGAACGTCAAATCCGCTCCACTAGCATCCCATCGCACCGACGGTAACGACGGTCTCCTCGACTGCCTTGAAAGGGTCGCGCCGATGTTCCATAAGAGGGGCCGAGACCCTGCCGAATCGGCAGGTCACTGCGAGCCGCGTGTTCTTAAGCCTTTTCGGGCCTCTGGCTTGTCCCTCCAGCTAAGCGACACCCCAAACACGCAGGTGTCTTTTCGACACCCTTCTTTGCGAGTGCCCTATCGAGTGAATCGGGCACCTGCTTTTGACATGGAAAGAACCACCTATTGACTTCGTTTCAGGATTTCGGCCTTGCCGAACCCATCGCGCACGCCCTCAGGGACGTAAACTATGTGACGCCGACCCCCATCCAGTCCCAAACCATCCCCCTAGCGCTGTCCGGCCGCGACATCATTGGCATCGCCCAGACCGGAACCGGCAAGACCGCATCCTTCGCGCTTCCGATCCTGCACCACCTGCTTGCGAGCCGGATCAAACCACAGGCCAAAACCTGCCGGGTCCTGGTCTTGAGCCCGACCCGCGAACTGTCTGGCCAGATCCTCGACAGCTTCAACGCCTATGGCCGCCATATCCGCCTGACTTCGGCGCTCGCCATCGGCGGCGTCCCGATGGGCCGCCAGGTCCGCTCGATCATGCCAGGTGTTGAGGTCCTGGTGGCCACACCGGGCCGTCTGCTCGACCTTGTCCAGAGCAACGCCCTGAAACTTACCCAGGTCGAGTTCCTGGTGCTGGATGAAGCTGACCGCATGTTGGACATGGGCTTTATCAACGACATCCGGAAGATTGTGGCAAAGCTGCCGATCAGGCGGCAAACGCTGTTCTTCTCAGCCACTATGCCGAAGGACATCGCCGAGCTTGCCGCGGCAATGCTGCGAGACCCTGCCCGCGTGGCGGTTACCCCGGTCGCATCGACTGCCGAGCGTATCTGCCAGCGCGTCATCCAGGTCGACCATTCCGCCAAATTGGCGTTCCTGACCGAGCTTCTGAAGCAGGAGCCGATTGATCGCGCACTGGTCTTCACCCGCACCAAACACGGCGCGGACAAGGTGGTGAAGAACCTTGCCAAAGCTGGCATCGCCGCAAACGCCATCCACGGCAACAAGTCACAGAACAATCGCGAACGGGTGTTGGCCGCGTTCCGCTTAGGCAAGATTCGCACTTTGGTGGCAACGGACATTGCCGCCCGCGGTATCGATGTTGACGGCATCAGCCATGTTATCAATTTCGACCTGCCGAATGTCCCCGAGACCTATGTCCACCGTATCGGCCGCACCGCGCGCGCGGGCGCTGCTGGCACCGCGATTTCGCTCGTCGCGGGAGCCGACGAACTCGGCTATCTCAGGGATATCGAGCGTCTGATCCGCATTCCGCTGCCCCGGGAGGACCACCGAACCGACGCTGGCCGCAATGCAGCCCCCGCCCCGTCACAGCACCGACGGGGCCATCAGACTCCACGGCCGCAGGGCGCGAGACAGACGGATGACCAGAATCCTGAAAAAAGATCTCGCCGCCGCCGTCCCCGTGGTAAGATCAAGTCTTCACCAACCGATCGACCGGAACGGCGTCGTGCGCATGGCGCAGCCCCGCCTGATGGGATACAAGACGTTGCCTTTTTGCGCCGCGACAGCCGTCCTGACGGCCGGGCGAAGCGCAATCGGTATTCGCATTAGCCGTCCATCGACCTGGAGATAGTCATGGCTAAAGAAGAGCTGATCCAGTTCGAAGGACTGGTCACCGAAATCCTCCCCGACGCGCGCTACCGCGTGCAGCTCGACACTGGGCACGAAATCGTTGCCTATACTGCCGGCAAAATGAAGAAGAACCGCATCAAGACACTGGCGGGTGATCGCGTAACAGTCGAGATGTCGCCTTATGATCTTGAGAAGGGCCGGCTTATTTTCCGCCACAAGGACGAGCGACCCAGCGGTGGACCACCGAGGGGAACACCACAGCGCGGTGGCCAGTTCCGCCGCAGGTAGGGCCGCCCGCTGGGCAGGAAAACGGTGTTGATGTGCGCGGAATTTGTCCGCATGGAACGGCAGATCAAAAAATCGTGCGCATCAGGATTGTTTTGAGGCCCCATTTCCAATAAAATGAAACCATCGATTTTCGGCCGGACGACATTAGCATCCACCGGTACAGCCGGTTCAGACACGCTGACGACCCTTCCAAAAATTCGATCTCACCGGCCTGCGCAGGCAGGCTCAGACTTGCATATATCGAGAAGGGACTACCCCCGTGAGCATGGGTACCGTGAAGTGGTTTAACGCAACCAAGGGCTTTGGTTTCATCCAGCCCGACGATGGCGGCAAGGACGTATTCGTCCACATCAGCGCTGTCGAGCGCGCCGGCCTCGGCACGCTGCGTGAGGGTCAGAAGATTTCCTATGAAATCGTGGCCGATCGCCGTTCCGGAAAATCGGCAGCTGACAATCTCCGTGCGGCCGGTTAGCTCCTGGAGCTAGGCCGGGATTTGCCAAGCGGAGCTGACACAGCAACGAACATAAAAGCCGTGCCAAGTGCACGGCTTTTTCATGACATGAGAGGAAGCGCCTAAATCGCAGTCCAGCATGGACTTCAACACGTGGAACAAGCGACGCTATCCGAATAGCGCGGGCGCGCATAGCCTACGTCGCTCAGCGTGACCCCACCCGGAATCACATAGCCGGCTGCCGGCATGTACTTATAGCTGACCTCGCTGAAGATCAGGTAGGTGCCGTCGATCGCGAGCGTCGCTGGGATGGTCACAATGCTGTTCAGCGCTCTTGGGGTTAGAGTAGTCGTCACCGAACTAACCTTACTCCACTTCACAATAGCCTGGTGCGTTGTAGGATCAATGTAGAGTTGACTGATCCTCGCCTGGGTCGGAGGCGTCAGATATGGCGTCATGATGGCCCCCGCAGCACCGAAAAAATTGTTCAGATCGCCAATAGCGACCGTCGTCGACTGCGAGGTGAGGTCAGCCAGCGTGCTGGCCATTTGCGTTACTTTGCGGCTGGCCGACACTGCGGACGAGAGCTCCACTGTTCCAAAGAACATCAACAGCATCACGGGAAGGATCACCGCAAATTCAACGGCCGCCACCGCCTTGTTATCGCGCCGGAAATCAAACCCGACAAACCGGGCAGTCCGTGAAATTTTCATCATGATACGCATTGCTCGGCCCAGATATCCAAAAGGCTTCAGAAAGGTTCGTTCTTGAACGCGGCCGTTGCCACAAGGAGACGCTTGCCGCCATTGAGATTTGTGATGTCGAACCCCAATCTGGTGACGAACTGAGGCCATTGATAGAACAGCCGCACCACCACGACGTAATCCTTGCTGCCGGGCTCGAAGTGCATTGTGGGATCGAAGTTGCCAGCAGCATCGATATGACTGGGAAGCGTCACCGCCCCGAACCCGGTGCTAGATTGACCGGACACGAAAGGCGGATAGCTCACAACATCAACATAAAGTTTGTTGCAATCGAACAGCGCCGGGATCTTGCTGCAGACAAGGTTCTTGAACGTCGCCTGCGTACAAGCCTGCGGCGTGGGATTGCCCGTGATCTGGCAAGCCGCCACCCCGCCCGCCGTCTGCGCCTGGCCCGTCTTGATCACGCGCGCAGAATCCTGCACGATGGTATCGAGGGTTTCGCCAGCAAAAAATATCAGCGCGGACTCGATGATTGCAAATATCAGCCCGAAAAATATCGGAGCTATGATGGCGAATTCAACGACCACCGAGCCGTGGCGATTGCGGCGGAAGCGGCGCAACTTCCTCCGGAATGAAAACACTGAGACAGCGGACGTTGACATTACAGGAATCCCAGGCAGCGATCGACTGCCTCGTGAATAGCCTAAACTCATTGTTTAAATGTTTCACGGAATCACGATGCCAGGCTGGGTGCCGTTGACTCAATATTAACTATTATCAGAAATTGGACAGAGGTCACCGGTCCGTCGGTTAGCAAGGCGCCTTTGCCTAAAGCGGCGCATGAAGGTTAGCGCGGCTTATGTCTCGCAATTACATCTGAAAAATTTGGCATGCGAACCGTGTAGGCAATTCCAGCACGCCACACTAGCGGGCACATGTCGGATTGCAGCTCAGCACTTCCGAACCGCTCGCTCCCCGAAAAATCGTGATGACCCTGCTGTTATTGTCGGCTGTGGTAACGTCCCTGTCAGCCATACTGCGAAGCGCCAGCGACAAGGTGCCACTTTGACGCGCCTTCGCTAGTGTCTCCACCTCGCCGGCGCTCAATTCAAGCGTGGCTGTCCTTCCTACCACGTAATTCTGGCCATCCTTTTCCTTGGGTAGCTGATCAATGGCAAGAACACGTATGTTGGAGAGAACGACTTGTGACCTGATTGTTTCGGGGCCGCCAGCAACCGCACTCTTCTCGCGCTTGGTTAGGACGACGTCAACGCGATCGTTGGGCAAAATGAAGCCGCCCGCGCCGGTCTCCGCAGATATTTCTGTTGAAACGGCGCGTTTGCCCGGAGGCAAGATGGCAGCCATGAAACCCGATCCAGTTGCATTGACCAACTTTGCCTCACGAATGGGCTCCCCCGCAACAAAGGGTTGGCGCACGATCGAACCAGAAAGCTCCTTCATCGCGTCCGGCCGCGCGTCACGACGAATAAAATTGCCACCCGCCGATGATTCGGTCCAGCTCTGCCATTGAAGCATGTCGGGGCTTATTGTCTGGCCAAATCCGATATCCCCCCTCGCAACAAGGACGTCGACGGTCGGCGTTTTCGCAACTGGCGCTTGCACGACGGGAGCAGGCGTTTGAAGCCTGCTGACAAGAAAGGCAGCGCCTCCGGCGGCTGCCAGAGCGATCGCGAGAACGACAATTTGGGCGGGCTTCATATCGCTTCACTCTCACAAGACCACAGCGGAACTGCCTCCCCTGCACCCTGAACTAACCACTTCTTGGTCAAGGTTCGGTTAACAGCAGCCCCTATCCCTGGCCGAACGGATGGACCGATTGTCCGGAAGTTCCCTCCGTGAAGCCCTCTCGCCCTCGCGGCAATCTCCAGGCGATTCTCTCCGGCTTCTTGAAGGTTCCGAGCACCGGATCTCAGATCGAGGCCGCTTCTGCAAAATGGCCATTGCCTTCCGTTCGAACAAGGCGCCAGCCAACAGCAAAATTCCAGAATATCAATCCTCATGCAGCTCCTCAATTGGGCAGGCGCAGGACTACGTACAATCACCTACTTTCCTGCACCTGCCTTCCCGACGGAACTATTGTCCTCACACCTCGCAGTGCTCCCTCTCGACAACAATTTCCTTAAGGTCTCCATTCCGGACCGTTACGTTGCGCAATTGCGCAACTGGAAATGATCTCCCTCTTGGAGAGATCGTAAGACAAGGCGCCACCACCTGGGCAGATACAAATGCAAGGCGGATTACAAATACAAGAAACAAGAAGGAGAGACGCGCGCCTATTGTTCAGAGAGTTCCAGGCAAGCTGCATCTGTAGACAATCATATCCCTGCTTGAAATCCCCGGCTTTCGCATCATTCTTCCAAAGTCAGGCCACCATTTTTCGAAATTGACTCTCGGCAGGGTGGATTTGATATTTGTGAGAGAAGGCGAACCGCGAGTTTAAACAATGCAGACTGAAGCAAATGTAGAAAGCCACACGACATATCGCGAAGCATTCACAACCAACGCCTCTTTCAACGATCGGATTAGGGCTAAATTCACTCTGCTGACGAAGCCGCGCATCATATCCGACTTTCCGCGGTGCAATTAACCCTGCTGAAAGAGCTGGCTGGCATATTGCACGCACTGAAGCCACCACACCCAAAAAGGAATTTCTTCATGAAGAACCTCGTTACGCGTTTCCTGAAAGACGAGTCTGGTGCGACCGCCATTGAGTATGGCTTGATTGCCGCCGGTATCTCGATCGCAATTATCACCGTCGTCATGAGCCTCGGCACCCATCTGAATGCCGTGTTCCAGTCAGTCGACACTCAGCTGCAGCAGCACACGAGCCCGTAAGAGAACGATCTGAAAGCGGCAAAGGCCCCGGACTCCGGGGCCTTTGTTTTTCTGCCATTGAGAGCGTCAACAATGACCGAAAGTCTCGCCCTGCATTTCACCGGCGTGAGCGATCCATGCAGGACTCTCATGACTTTCAGCAACGTCACACGATCAACGAGGCGATGTATCTTGCGGGTCATGTTGGAACAGGATGCGCAGATGCTGGACCATAAGACCCTTGAGGAAATTCGCATTCGAGCGATCAAGCAGGTGCAGGCTGGGCAAAGCCCCGAGGTGGTCATTGCGGAGTTGGAATTTTCACGCTGCTGGATCTATAGCTAGCTTGCTCTGTATAGTGCCGGAGGCAGGAACGTCCTCAAGGCCACGAAGATCGCAAGGCGTCCCAGGACGCCGACCTGCGAGCCGATGCATTGGCTCTTGGCTCTACGCCACAATCACGACGAAAAATCCGCTGCACTCTCCCTTACAGGAAACATAGGATCTGCAGCAGGCGGTCGTAGGTCGGCTCCGTCATCTTAAAAAGACACCGGCCCCTGTCCGATCCCGTTTTCTTCTCGCCAGAAACTCGCTACGCTACCGCATGAAGATACTTTGTGCCGGTTCAGCACAAGAAATCTTGTGATACGATTTCCTGGAGATCAGTCGGGCGCTACCGCGATCGAATCCACAAAATCGGTCGGCGAACAGCCCAGCTTCCTGACATCGGAACCTTTGCCTATCCGAACAACTGGCTTCAACGATGTCGCGTGGAGTAGAACGGGAAGCCGCCCTTGCAGCGGCCGCCGCGAGAACCGCCCGGAGCGATGCGCCGGCTCTTTGGGTGTGCCTTGCATTGCTACTTGCGCTGACGGCCCTTGTCGCACGAATTGCCGGCGCTCTGTGACGCCCCCAAAGGTTTCTATTTAGGAAAGCTGTTCTGGTCGCCTTCCGTTTTTTGAATACTTGACAGCAAATTCAACCAAGCCTCCATGAGCCACCTTGGCAGACACAAATGCAAGGCGGATACAAATACAAGAACAAGAAGGAAAGACGCGCGCCTATTGTTCAGAGAGTTCCAGGCAAGCTGGATCTGTAGATAATCATATTCTTGCTTGGAATCCCTGGCTTTCGCATCATTCTTCCAAAGTCAGGCCACCACTTCTCGAAGATAACTCTTGGCAGTGTGGATTTGATATTTGTGAGAGAAAGGCGGACCGCGAGTTGAAACAATGCAGACTGAAGCAAATGTAGAAAGCCACACGACATATCGCGAAGCATTCACAACCAACGCCTCTTTCAACGATCTGATTAGGGCTAGATTCACTCTGCTGACGAAGCCGCACATCATACCCGACTTTCCGCGGTGCAATTAACCCTGCCGAAAGAGCTGACTGGCATATTGCACGCACTGAAGCCACCACACCCAAAAAAGGAATTTCTTCATGAAGAGCCTCGTTGCGCGTTTCCTGAAAGACGAATCTGGTGCGACCGCCATTGAGTATGGCCTGATCGCCGCCGGTATCTCGATCGCAATTATCACCGTCGTCATGAGCATTGGTACCCATCTGAATGGCGTGTTCCAGTCGGTTGACACGGCGCTGACAAATCACACCAGCCCGTAGTCACAGCGCAACCCTTGAATACCGTGCACCGGGTGGTGCAGCTTCAAGGGAGCCGTAAGAGTAGCAAAGGCCCCGGACACCGGGGCCTTTGTTTTTCTGCAACAGGAAAGTTCGGCAACAAATCGAAAGTCCCATGTTGCTGTTTGTCGACGGAGCGATCCATGCAGGACTCTCGTGACTTTCAGCAACGCCGTTAAGCCGACCGAAAGAGCTCGGCTCGCATATTCAGGGCGTTGAAGCTACCTCGCCCAAGCGGAGTCTAGCTTATGAGGAACCTTGCGATACGATTCCTGAAGAACCAGTCGGGCGCCACCGCTATCGAGTACGCACTGATTGCTGCGGGCATCTCGATGGCAATCGTGGCTGTCGTATCGATGGTCGGAACCACACTGATTGGCGTATTCACGAAGATCGACACTGGGCTGCAGCAGTGAACGATCAGCCGGCGAACAACCGAGTCTCCTGATATCAGGATTTTGTCCATCCGAACCACGGGTTTCAACGATGTTGCGTGGAGTAGAACGGGAAGCCGGCCTTGCAGCGGTCGCAGCGGAGACCGTCCGGAGCGACGCGCCGGCCTTTTGGGTTTGCCTTGCGCTGCTACTTGCGCTGATGGCTCTTGCCGCACAAATTGCCAGCGTTCTGTGAGGCTGCCGAGGTCCCTGTTCACGAAAAAGCTGTTCTGGTCGTTTTCCGTTTGTTGAATACTCGCTGCTAAATTCAGTGGCACCCGATCTCACGTCGGCCAGATGGCCCGAAAGGCACCCGATGATCCTTGACCTGGCTCGCCTTCTTCTCTTTCCAGCCCTGATGGCATTTGCTGCGGCGAGCGACATCTTCACCATGACCATCTCGAACCGCGTATCGTTGGCGCTCGTCGCAGGCTTCTTCATCCTTGCTTTCGCTGGCGGCATGGCGCCCCATGACATGCTGTCCCATATCGGGGCTGGCGCGCTTGTGCTCGCCGTTACGTTCACCTTCTTTGCCATGGGCTGGGTCGGAGGCGGCGACGCAAAGGTGGCGGCCGCGGCCGCTCTTTGGTTCGGTTTTCCGCATCTTTTGAGTTTCCTACTTTATGCCTCGCTATTCGGCGGCGCGTTGACGTTGCTCCTACTGCGAGTCCGAGAATGGCCCTTGCCCTACGGACTTTCCCGACAGGCTTGGCTCTTGCGACTGCATCACAAGGAGAGCGGCATTCCTTACGGAATCGCGCTCGCGATCGGTGCCTTGATGGTCTACCCACAGACGGAATGGGTGCAAGCGATCGACCTCGCCCACCTTACCTTACGCTGAGTCCGCTGAAGAGACCCTACTAGAGAGCGATTTAGATACCCCTCATTAACCATGCTTTGACGAATAGCTGGGCATATTGCTGTCACAGGCCGGAGCAACGGCTGGGGCGTTTTGTTGGAAAGTGACGCATATGGCTCCCCACGCATCACTGTCCTGACGGCGCGGAAGTGACGATGAGGACTTTCGATATGAGATACAGGGCAACCACGGCGAGGCTCCGGACCTTCATGATCCGGGCACTGTCGGTTTCGGCCGCAACCGCGCTGACCCTTAACCCGGCCTTTACTCCAGTTGTTGCAGCCGAGTACAATCGGCCATCATCGGTCTCAACCGAAGGCCGGATGAATGCACAGTTCCTGTCTCTCGGTATCGGCAAGTCAATCGTGATAGACCTGCCACGCGACATCAAGGATGTGTTGGTTGCTGATCCCAAGATCGCCAACGCTGTCGTCCGCTCCTCGCAGCGAGCCTACATCATTGGCGCCACCGTTGGGCAGACCACGATTGTCTTCTTCGATTCTGACGGTCAGCAGATCGCAGCTTACGACATCGCGGTGAAGCGCGACCTCAATGGCATTCGCGGCGCGCTAAAGCAGATCCTGCCAAATTCCGACATCCAGATTGATGGTCTCGGCGACAGCATCGTCCTGACGGGTACTGCCGCGAACCCGCTTGAGGCACAGCAGGCTAATGATCTCGCCGCGCGTCTTGCCGGAGGGCCCGACAAAGTGGTGAATTCGATCGTGGTCCGCGGCCGCGACCAGGTCATGTTGAAGGTGACGGTCGCCGAGGTTCAGCGCACGATCATCAAACAACTGGGCATCGACCTCACGGCCAACCTCAATGCTGGCACCGCAGTGGTGAACTTCTCCAACGCCAACCCGTTCACGGCCTCTAATGGCCCCTTGGTGAACGGCAACCAACTCGCCGTCGCCTTCGGCGCAAAGCCAACGGTGGCAGCGACGCTGCGGGCAATGGAAAGCGCCGGCGTCGTGCGCACACTCGCCGAACCAAACATGACCGCGATTTCGGGCGAATCGGCCACGTTCATCGCTGGAGGCGAATTCCCCGTGCCAACGGGTTATTCCTGCACCACGACAACGGCCAGCTCAACAATCAGCGCGGGCACCTGCAGCCCCTCGATCACCTTCAAAAAATTCGGCATTTCCCTGAATTTTACTCCGGTTGTGATGACAGAGGGCCGGATCAGCCTGCATGTGATGACCGAGGTCTCGGAAGTATCCTTAGAAAACGTGATCACGTTGCCAGGCCAAGGCGGTGCG
>Ga0209628_10003803_pt1 | contig 10708 bp, 13 predicted proteins | sample TergutCu122P4_FD_187285 | JGI IMG/M metagenome (GOLD analysis project Ga0209628, IMG submission 187285) | Cubitermes ugandensis P4 segment gut microbial communities from Kakamega Forest, Kenya - Cu122 P4 (SPAdes) (version 2) | ecosystem: Host-associated > Arthropoda: Insects > Digestive system... | reverse complement strand
AACATACGCTCGCCCTGCGCGTGAATCGCGCCAACCGGGAATGGGATGCTCACTGGGCCTGGGAGGCTCGCCTCAGGTTCGTGGCTTGAGGGACACACCAGTTTGAATCGCACCCATTGCACTATGGCAACGGGGTAACAAAGAAAGAAAAGCAACCTGGCGGGGCAGACGCCCGCGGTTCGATTGATCCGGCAGGGCAGCCACAAGGGGTGCCCCACGCCTGGATGTAGATTCATGAATGATAGGCCAGACATAAACAAGACCCTGGCCCTGCGTGAGTTGCGCCGTCAACTTGCCATGCGCTCGCCAATAGCTTAAGACGTTGCATTCATGAAACAGATATGAACAAACATTGCCGGTGCAATCGCGCGGGTAATGCAGGCATGTCATAATTGGCCTTGCTTGAGCAGCCACCAGTTTCCTGCCCGAGCCAGCATTCCGCTGGGGCCTTATGCGGCCTGCCTCATTTAAGCAAGACAGAGGTAGGCCGTTTTTGGAAAGCGCCCTCCCCAAGAGCAACCCCCGCTCGTCCCCACACTGGCCGGCTGTGCATCAGCCGGATGGGGCAGCGCAGCGCGCCGTGCAACGATAAAAACGGCGCATCGTCCGATGACATTTGAAGAACTGAATTTGGCTCCGGCCATACTTCGCGCCGTGCAGGAACAGCGCTATCCCTCGCCCACGCCTATCCAGGTACAAGCCATCCCGATCGTGCTGCAAGGTCAGGATTTGCTGGCGGGTGCGCAAACAGGCACCGGCAAAACGGCGGCCTTTGCACTGCCGATGCTGCACTTGCTGCACAACCGTCCCGCCGCACAGCCGGGGGCGATCCGCGCTTTGGTGCTCACGCCTACACGTGAACTGGCCGCCCAGGTTGAACAGGCGATCGGTGTTTACGGCCAATACGTGCCATTGAAATCGGCGGTGATCTTCGGCGGCGTGGGCATGACGCCGCAGATCAAGAGCATCGCCGCCGGGGTGGATATTTTGGTGGCCACGCCGGGGCGCTTGCTGGATTTGCATGGGCAGGGTTACATCGACCTCTCGCGCGTCGAAATTCTGGTGCTCGACGAAGCCGACCGCATGCTGGACATGGGTTTCATCCATGACGTGAAGAAAGTGCTGGCGCTGCTGCCCCAGGACAAGCAAAGCTTGCTGTTTTCGGCCACCTTTAGCGACGATATCCGCACGCTGGCGGCGGGCCTGCTGAAGAATCCGCAAAGCGTGCAGGTCACGCCGCCCAACAGCACGGTCGAGCGCATCGCGCAAGTGATCTACCCGGTCGGGCGCAACCGCAAGAAAGAGGTATTGGCGCACCTGATCGAAAGCGGCGATCTCTCGCAGGCACTGGTGTTTACCCGCACCAAATACGGCGCCAACCAGGTGGCCGACTATCTGAACCAGCGCGGTATTCAGGCGATGGCCTTGCACGGCAACAAAAGCCAGAGCGCGCGCACCCAAGCGTTGGCCGATTTCAAGAGCGGCGATTTACGGGCGCTGGTCGCTACCGACATCGCCGCGCGCGGCATCGACATCGACGATCTGCCCTACGTGGTCAACTACGATATTCCCAACGTGCCCGAAGACTATGTGCATCGCATTGGCCGTACCGGCCGGGCGGGCGCGTCGGGTAAGGCGGTCAGCCTGGTCTGCATGGACGAGGAAGGCTTCATGATGGAAATCGAGCGCTTTACCCGACAGCAAATTCCGGTTGAAATTCTGGCTGATTACGGTCCTGCTCCCGATGAGCAGGCCGAGCCTATCGCGATGGGCCGTCAGACGCTCTGGGGCGGTCTGGGCAAGCCGCCCGGCCGCGAAGTGATGCAGGCTGCTGCCCGCGCCGCGCGGCAGGCCATGATGGAGCGGATTCGCGAAAACCGCGGCAACCGGCGCGGCGGTCAACTCGCCAAATCCGTTAATCAGCGGCTCGCACCCGAGCAGGAGCAAACCAATTCCGCCTACGACAATTTCGACGCGGCGCCGGTCGAAGACGGCACTGTCCAAGAGCGAGGCGAACAAGGCGAAACAGGATTGGGCGAACAGCGTGGTCTGCGTCGTAATCGCTGGCGCGCCGGAAGCGGCGGGCGGCGCAACCAGCAGGGTAACAACCCCCAGCAAGCTCAGCAAGGCCGTCCCTATCCTTCCCGCAATCAACGCTACAACGACGGCAATGGCAACCCGCAAGCCCCGCGCGAGAACCGCCGCTTTGGCAGCGAGGAAGGACGCGATGACGACGTCGACTTTCTGCCGCGCCATATCGACCCGCTGCAAACCAACTTGCATGGGCGCAGACGGAGTAACGGCCCGCGCTCGGCCTACGACGCAGGCGGCCAGCCCGATCCGACCAAAACCAGCGTTGATCTGATGGGCAAATCCGGCGGCAGGCGCAACAACCGCAACGGGCGCGGCAGCAAAAGCGGTGGCCAAGGCGGTAGCGCCTCGCATGCCGCGGGAACATTTCCCAGCGGCGGCAAACGGTTTTAGTGTACTGCGCCATCCTAGGGCGCGTTGCGCGCCCCTGGAGTTGCGGCGCTCCCTCTTGCCTGGCGAACAAATCGATTCGTTTTATAAGTGCGGCTATGGGGGAAATTCAGTAAAATTGTGACTTGTCCGGTTAGTCAAATAGGGGCTTTTTGGGAACTATCATGAAAAGCTGGCAACTGCAAACCGCCAAAGCGCGATTCTCGGAACTGGTCAAATGTGCCGTCCAGGAGGGGCCGCAGGATATCACGCTGTACGGGCGTCCGGTCGCTGTGGTGGTATCGTGCGAACTGTTCAACCGTCTTTCCGGCAACCAACAGTCGCTGGTGGACTTCATGCGTGCTTCGCCGTTGGCAGGCCACGATGACATTGTGTTTGAACGTAGCCGTGGCCTGCCGTGCGAGATCACGTTTTGAGCTACCTCATCGACACCAACGTCCTGTCCGAGCTGTGCAACAGGCAAGCCGACGCCAATGTTGTAGCGTGGATGCAGGCGCGCCCACGCCAGTCGCTTTACCTCTCGGTGCTAAGTCTTGGCGAAATCCGCAACGGCATCGAAGGCGTGGCCAATCCGGAATTTCGCCAGATCCTGACGGATTGGCTGGAAGTGCAATTGTCTAGCTACTTCGTCGGACGACTGCTGGGCATCGATCAACAGGTGGCTGACCGTTGGGGCCGTGTGCAGGCCAGCGCTGACCGTACCTTGCCGGTTATCGATGGGCTGTTGGCGGCGACGGCCTTGCAGCATGATCTGACGCTGGTGACGCGCAACGTCGAAGACTTTGCCGGATTGGGTGTGTCGCTCGTGAATCCGTGGCAGGCTTAAGCCGTTATCCGTGTCGTGCGCAGGAACAGCGTTACCAGCGGCTGCCCGCCTGCCGCGCGGCTGCGGTGGCCATGCCGTGCTGGGTCAAATGACGCGCCGGTGGGCAGCGTGTCGTTGGAATAGAAAAATTCGCCGGGGCCGAATAGCCGTGTACTGCCGTCGCGCAAGCCGATTTCCATGCATCCGGCCAGCACCACCAGCCATTGCGGATCGGTGGTACAGTGGAAATCGCTTTTGAAATCCGCTGGGCTGCGCCGCAATTGCCAGCCGCCCGACGGTGCCAGTGGCGTCAGGCGTGCGAGCGCCGTGCCCGCGGATAAACTGAGCAGCACTTCGCGAAAGCGCGCCAAGCCGTCCGTGCAGGTGTATAACTCCACGGCGGTAAGCTGGACAATGGCATCATCGGTCATGCCACCTAGCATAACCTGAGAAATAACCTGAGAACCTGATTCATCATGAGACTGCTGCACACCATGTTGCGCGTGGGCGATCTGGAGCGCTCGATCGCCTTCTATGCCCAAGTCCTGGGTATGGAGTTGCTGCGCCGTTCGGAAAACCCGGAGTATCGCTATACGCTGGCGTTTCTCGGCTATGCGGGCGGTAACCCCGGCCAGGCCGAAATCGAGTTGACTTACAACTGGGGCGTGGATCGCTACGATCTAGGCAGCGCGTTCGGCCACATTGCCATCGGCGTGCCCGATGTCCATGCCGCTTGTGACCGGATTCGCGCGGCGGGCGGCACCATTACCCGCGAACCGGGGCCGGTCAAGGGCGGCACGACCGTGATTGCGTTCGTCACGGACCCGGACGGCTATAAGATCGAACTGATCCAGCGGCCTGATGACGCAGGCGGCACGGGGTTGCGCTGAGGGATTGAATAGTTTTATCGCGGCGTTATTCTTTATTTATTCGCCCTACCTTGGCTTCCGCCGCCGAACTTTCGGATTTTCTGCGCAGCGTGGAAAAGCGCGCATACAAGCGCTCGCTTTACCATGTGCGCGACGCGGACGCGGCGCTGGACATCGTGCAGGACAGCATGATGAAACTGGCCGAGCATTATGGCGACCGGCCGGCGGCGGAGTTGCCGCCGCTGTTTCAGCGTATTCTTTCCACCACCACGCTGGACTGGTTTCGGCGGCAGAAAACCCGGCAGGCGCTTTTCTCCAATCTGAGTGATTTGGATAATTCCAACTCGGATGACGGGGACGGTTTCGACCTGCTGGAGCTGCTGGCCGCCGGGCCGGACGGCCAGGGATCAGAAAGCGCCGAAGATGCCGCGCGCCGCACCCAAATTTTGCATATCATTGAGGATGAGATCAGTCATCTTCCTGTACGTCAACGGGAAGCGTTCCTACTGCGTTATTGGGAAGAGATGGATGTCGCCGAAACCGCGACGGTTATGGGTTGCACGGAGGGTAGCGTCAAAACGCACTGCTCCCGCGCCGTCCGTGCCTTGGGGCAGGCGCTCCATGCCAGGGGAATCAAACCATGAAAACGACTCTTGTACCGCTCACTGAAATCCGCCAGCACCGGCTGGGGTTGCGCATCGCCGCCCGGTTGACAGCCGGCACCGCCGATCTGCCGCATGACGTGCAGGAGCGTTTGCGTGTTGCGCGCGAGCAAGCGCTAGCCCACCGCAAGCATCCGCTTATCGTGACCGCGCCGCAAAGCGCGGGTCAGACCACGGTGCTGGGGCGGGCTGGCGGCACGGCGGTGTTGGGCAGACTGGGTGGTTTCGGCTTTGGCCGCGGCCCGGATCGCGACCGGGCGGGCTGGTGGTTGAGCCACATCATTTCGATCGCTGTGGCGCTGGCACTGGTGGCCGGACTGGTTGCCATCAACGTCACGCAAGACGATGAAAGCGTCGCCGAGGTGGCCAACGTCGATACCGCTTTACTGACCGATGACCTGCCGCCGCAGGCCTATGCCGACCCCGGCTTTGCGCAGTTCCTTAAAGCCGACGCGGTGTCCACCGCGTCCCCCCGCGACTGACTGGTTCACATGTGTCTTGCCCATCTTGTCCGTATCCGCGGTCGCGCATTTACCGTGCTGACCCTGGTGGCTGCGGCGATGGGTGGCACGGCCGCGGTTTGGGCACAGGCGCTCTGGAGTGAACTCACGCCGCCGCAGCAGGTGGCGCTGGCGCCCTTGGCCGATCAATGGCCGCAGCTCAATGCCGAGCAGCAGCGCGACTGGATGGCCGTTGCGCGCCGTTACATGGGCATGTCGCCGGACCAGCGGCAAATGCTGCAAAACCGCATGACCGAATGGGCGGCGCTGACGCCCAGTCAACGCGATCAAGCGCGGTTTAATTTCAATGCCATTAAGTCCGATTTGTCCGCCGAACAACGGCGCGCCAAATGGGAGGAATACCGTAACTTGCCGTCAGAGGAAAAAGAGCAGTTGGCCAAGAAGCGCCGCGTGCCGCGTGGTACCGCACCCGCGCTGCGTCCGCCTCAGCCGGGAATGCTGGTCAACCCGCCGCCCGCCCCGCCGCAAGCCGTGCCAGCCGTTCAAATTGTCCCCGTGGAGGTTTACGGTGCGCCGCGCCGCGCCCCGCGCGCGCTTATTCCAGCCGATCGAGATACTCTGCTGCCCAAGGGGCTGCCGGGCGTTGGGGGCGGGGTGCCGTAGGTCGCATAATCTCGGCAAAACTTGCGCCCGGCGCGTTGTTGTATTCGGTTTTCATCACCCTCATGCCGCCTTTCGTTGCCGCTGGCGACCCCTCTGCTTGCCTGATGGCCCCTGCCTTGGCGCGGCGCATGGCTGCTTGGCTGTATGAGGGGGTGCTGTTGTTTGGCGTGGCGTTCATGGCGGGCTTGCTCTTTATGGCCGTCACGCGCGGACAGGGTGCGCTGCCGGCCTACCGTCACGCGATGCAGGCTTTTGCGTTCGTCATCATCGGCATCTATTTCGTTTGGTGCTGGCGTCGCGGCCAGACGCTGGCGATGAAAACTTGGCGCATTCGCGTGGTCGATGCCCAGGGCGGCCCGGTCAGCTTGGTGCGCGCGCTGTGGCGCTACGTGCTGTGCTGGCTCTGGTTTTTGCCGCCGCTGGGGGTGGTGGCGCTGTTCAAGCGGCCCATGACCGAAAGCGCGGCGCTGTGTCTCGGCTGGGTGCTGGCGTGGGCGCTGGCCAGCCGTTTGCAGCGTCAGCGCCAGTTCTGGCACGATATCTGGTCCGGCACGCGTCTGATTGACGTGCCGCCTACACGCTAAGTTTGCTTTTTGCCGCTATGTCCGATTCTGCCGACCAGCTCCCCACGCTGCCGCCCAAGCGTACAGGCTTGATACGCCTGTGGTACGCGCTGCTGTATACGCTTTCCGGTCTGCGGCTGGCGTGGGACGAGCCGGCGTTCCGGCAAGAAGCCATCGTGACCGCCATCGCGGTTCCGCTGGCGTGCTGGCTGGGCCGCAACTGGATAGAGGTGGCGCTGCTGCTGGGCGTGCTGGTGTTGCTGATGATTGTGGAGCTGCTCAACACCGGCATTGAATCGTGCATCGACCGCATAGGGCTGGAGCGGCACCCGTTGTCCAAACGCGCCAAGGACCTGGGTAGCGCCGCCGTGTTTCTGGCCTTGCTGCTGGCGGCAGGTGTTTGGCTGGCGGCGCTGATTTCCCGGTTTTTCTTTTCATGACCGGCACTGCGCTCCCCGCCTTTTCGTTGTGCGTCTATTGCGCCTCGCGCTTGGGCGTGGATCCGGCCTATGCCGAGGCGGCCCGCGCTGTCGGGCGCTGGATTGGCCGGCATCGCGGCCAGTTGGTGTACGGCGGCGGCAAGAGCGGACTGATGGGCGTCGTGGCCGACGCCGCGCTGGCTGCCGGCGCATGGGTGGTGGGCGTGATTCCGCAAACGCTGGTCGAGCGCGAGCACGCGCATCACGGCTGCACCGAGCTGATCGTGGTGCCGAATATGCACGAGCGCAAGCGCGTTATGGCCGAACGCTCGCACGCTTTTGTCGCGCTGGCCGGCGGTATCGGCACTTTTGAGGAGCTGTTTGAAATTTGGAGTTGGCGGCAACTGGGCTATCACGACAAACCGCTGGGGCTGCTTAACACCGGCGGTTATTACGACGGCCTGATCGCTTTTACCGAACACTGCGTGCGCGCCGGCTTGATGGATGATGCGCAGATGGCCCTGCTGCGCGTGGCGCGCGATTGGCAAACGCTGCTGCCGGACCTGATCGAGACGGCGGGCTTTCCTGCGCCGACTCGGATTGAGGCGATTTGAGGCGTCTCTGAAAAAATGACGGGAGATTTTAATAAGCTATAAATCCAGTAGCCCAAACAGCGTCACGATTTGACAATTTTCACCAATTGAGCTTTTGCCTCGTCGAGCATGGTACGGAAATCAACGGTATTAGACGAGGCCATGCCCGGGATTTGTATACTCAGTACCGCCTTGCTGCCGTTGCGGTAGGGGAAAATCTCAAGACTGAACGAAACTGGCTTTCCTTTGCATGAGATACGCCCCGTGGCGGGAATATTTTCTTTTTTGGGACGAGTTATTTTTGCTGTTCGTTCAAAATTAGCGTATATCGACTCCTTGTTGAATTCCGAATCGACCTCGAATTTGTATTCGATGCGAGTGCCCATTAAAAATCGTAAAAGATCGTCGTTATCAAATTTTGGGATAGGGACTGGAAAAAGCAAACCTTGCTGATACGATGTAACCTTGATTGGCTGAAAAACAAATTTATATTCAGAATTTCCTTTCTCAATCGTGTAATTGATTAAGTAGCGTATTCCTGAACCCTTGGTATAAACAGAGCCAATTATAGAAGTATTCCTGTCAATCAATAGCTGATTATCAGGAGCCTCTTTTGCAAGTACTCTATCAACATAAAACTTTGGGTCGTTAACAAGATAATCTGGAGATTCGAATTTAAAACCACTCAATCCTCGGCTGAAATCTCCAACCAGACCATCGTCTATTGGAACAATATATGTAATAGCTGGCATCGAAACCGGTTTGGTTCCTAGTCCAGAAGTTGGTGATGTATTGCCGGGAGCACGAGTGGCGGTGTTCGCGAGATTCGAGGTCCCAGCACACCCGGTCAAAAAAGCAAGGATGCAGACAAACAGAAAAATGATACGATTCACGGTTATTCTCCTGGGTTGACATCAACCTGAGCCCATGACCCGCAGAGTGACAGCACTTCACTCTGCGAGTGGACTTCCTCCCTCTTAAGGTCTCAGGTACGCAGCAGGAAAGGATAGGTAAAAGAATAAACAATGTCAATAAAAATAAATTAATGTGTTGTTTTGTTGCCATGCCTGGAGCCTGAGCTGTACTTTTTTTGTGCGCACCGTGTTCTGTACTGTATTTGAAGCCAGGTCCATGATGCCAACGAGCAAACCAGCCTGCAAGAAGGCGGTTGAGACGCTGATGGGCAGCCTATATGCGTATCATCAATTGGATGCCCGGAAAGCCTACAGTTCCTGGGCAAAGGCGCTTGCGCGGCGCCGAATAGGGCATGAACAAGTTCTTATAATTCATCTTTCCACCGAGCGAAGGCCCAAGCAGCCTTCGTCCCGACATGACCAAATTCGTCTTCGTCACCGGCGGCGTGGTGTCTTCCCTGGGCAAGGGCATCGCGGCGGCCTCTCTGGCGGCGATCCTGGAATCGCGCGGCCTTAAAGTTACCCTGGTCAAACTTGATCCGTATCTGAACGTGGATCCGGGCACCATGAGTCCGTTTCAGCACGGCGAGGTGTTCGTGACCGACGACGGCGCGGAAACCGATCTGGATCTGGGCCACTACGAACGCTTTATCACCACCCGGATGAAGCGCACCAACAACTTCACCACCGGCCAAATCTACAAGAGCGTGCTGGAAAAAGAACGCCACGGCGACTATCTGGGCAAGACGGTGCAGGTGATTCCGCATGTGACCAACGAGATTCAGGATTTCATCAAGCGCGGCGCGGGCGTGGGCACGCCCGGCGCGGTGGATGTGGCGATCGTGGAAATCGGCGGTACGGTGGGCGATATCGAGTCGCTGCCGTTTCTCGAAGCGGTGCGCCAGCTCAGCCTCAAGCTCGGCGCCAACCAGTGCGCTTTCGTGCATCTGACCTATCTGCCGTGGCTGGCGGCGGCGGGCGAACTCAAGACCAAGCCGACCCAGCACACGGTGCAAAAGCTGCGCGAGATCGGCATTCAGCCCGACGCGCTGCTGTGCCGCGCCGATCGGCCCTTGCCCGACGAGGAGCGCGAAAAGATCAGCCTGTTTACCAATGTGCCGGCCTGGGGCGTGATCAGCATGCAGGACATGGACACCATCTACAAGGTGCCGCGTCTGTTGCACGAGCAGGGGCTGGATGGCTTGATCTGCGACCGGTTGCGCCTGAATACCGCGCCGGCCAATCTCAAGCGCTGGGATGAGCTGGTGTACGAGGTGGAGCACCCGCAGCGCGAGGTGGCGATTGCCATGGTAGGCAAGTATGTCGAGTTGACCGACAGCTACAAGTCGGTTAACGAGGCGCTGCGCCACGCCGGACTGCGCAACCACGCGCGGGTGCGCATCGCGCACATGGATTCGGAAACCATCACGCCGGCCACCGTTGAACAGCTTGCGGGCTACGACGCTATTTTGGTGCCCGGAGGCTTTGGCAAGCGCGGCGTTGAAGGCAAGATCGCCACCGCCCGCTACGCGCGCGAGCGCAAGGTGCCGTATCTGGGCATTTGCCTGGGGATGCAGGTGGCGACCATCGAATACGCGCGCCACGTGGCGGGGCTGGCCGACGCCAACAGCACCGAGTTCGATCCGCAAACGCCCCATCCGGTGATCGCCCTGATTACCGAGTGGCAGGACAAGGACGGCAGCATTCAGCGCCGCGATGCGCAATCGGATTTGGGCGGCACCATGCGCCTGGGCGCGCAAAGCGCCGACGTGCAGCCGGGTACGCTGGCGCACGCGATCTACGGCGACGTGGTGACCGAGCGCCACCGCCATCGCTATGAGGCCAATGCGCTTTATTTGGACCGCCTGCGGCAGGCCGGGCTGGTGATTTCCGCGCTAACCCAGCGCGAGCAACTGACGGAGATTGTCGAGTTGCCGCAAACCGTGCATCCGTGGTTTATCGGCGTGCAGTTTCATCCGGAGTTCAAGAGCACGCCCTGGGCGGGGCATCCGCTGTTCAATGCGTTCGTCAAGGCCGCGCTTGACCGCCAAAGCGCCAGCGGCAGCCAGCGTCCCAATCGAAAGGCCGAAGCATGAAGCTGTGCGGATTCGACATAGGCTTGAACAAGCCGCTGTTCCTGATCGCCGGACCCTGCGTGATCGAGAGCGCGCAGTTGCAGCTGGACGTGGCGGGGCAGCTCAAGGAGATGACCGCCGCGCTGGGCATTCCCTTGATCTTCAAGAGCAGCTTCGACAAGGCCAACCGCTCCAGCGGCGCG
>Ga0209628_10003802_pt1 | contig 10708 bp, 3 predicted proteins | sample TergutCu122P4_FD_187285 | JGI IMG/M metagenome (GOLD analysis project Ga0209628, IMG submission 187285) | Cubitermes ugandensis P4 segment gut microbial communities from Kakamega Forest, Kenya - Cu122 P4 (SPAdes) (version 2) | ecosystem: Host-associated > Arthropoda: Insects > Digestive system >... | reverse complement strand
GCAAAGTGTTTACACACAAATGTGACACAGGAAACCTCTCTGCATTGATTCAGTGTTGAAACATTGTGCAGCAAATAGAAAGAGACTGTTTCAGCGTTGCCAAACGTAGGTTCATATATATACGACATTAGCATTTCTGGCTTTACTAGGAGCTCCATATATATATGACATTAGTAGCCTAAGGGTTAAGTAGTAACGAATTTTAAGATATGACGACAAGAGAATTCCCGCGGGTACGAAGCTGGTTGGATTCCAGAAACGTTGATACGATGGTGAACTCGAAAGTTTCACATGCCAGTGTGGCGCAAAGATCTCCAGCCGTTCAATCTGTAGCTATCGCCAAGGAAATCCCGAGGCTGAATGGTTCGGCACTTCCCCCCTCACCCCGCCAATAATCTTTTAACCTCTTTGGAAACCATGTGCATGCTCTGTCGAGGGCGGAGCCTGGTGCTTATTATTTATTTCTTGTGTTTAACGCCGCCAGCATTTTCCGTTCATCCTTCATCTCGCATGACACGAACCACAGATAACGCACTGTACCTTTTTTCCTTCTCAGTACATCAACCCATTGATAATGACGTAGGCTATTCTCCGTAGCAGAGATACGTATTTTCCTTATTACGTTACGGAGGCGTCAGCACCGTCTGCGAACTGAAATCGCATTTCAATGTCAAGCGAAATTCTTGTGCTTCAGGGCCAAAAATTATTTACTCAGATCATAGCCATCGTGCATGTACATAGAAACTGTTAGCCACGCAAGTTGTTCAGATGTCGGCTTCATGAGCTGTTAAGAATTCTTATGTTTTACGTAAGCGCGTATATACCCCAATCACAACATTATCGACAGGATGTGTTCGTACTTACTGTCATTTTTAATTGAGTAATATTCCCGCGTATGTTTAAAGCTCTGCGCTTGGACACGGGATCTGGTGGAAGGGTGGGGAGGGCCTGTGTACCCGCATGTGTAACGTTCATTTGTTAATTACTGTTAAGGAGGAGCTTCGCAGAGCTGGCGATTTGGTTTAATCTGTACGTCAGCTGGGAGGGCCTGGATGTTGGTATGTCATTGAGTATATCAATAAAAAAGTGTCATATTGGTAAAGGACGTAATCTTGTGATATCTCATGAGTCGAAATAACGCAATGGAATGCGACGAGTAGAAGTGCCTTTTTTGCGTACACCAGTCCTTATCACCACCGCTGTACACGTGACTCGCTCCGTCCCATCCGCAAGAGAGTTTTATGAGCCAAAAGATGGCAAATGACCTAGACCTTGACGCCTGAGTGATTGTGGACCTGACTTCAAATTTTATATCTAATGTTCTCGACAGTCATGTCGCTAGCAAATTATTGTTGTGGCAGGGGCTGTAGTACAGAAATTCCCAGCCTTTGTGCAACGTGAAACTTCATCGCCATGTTCGTACAACTCCATCGTTGGAACACCGTATCATCAGCAAGTTTAACCCCGTTCACACATTCACAGTGTGTTCTTGTAAGATGCAATTTAATGTTATTCTCCATCTATGCCTATGTCTTCCAATTGGTCTCTTCTCTTGAAATTTTCTGATGTTTTATATGACATCTGTCTCTATGCAACATGCCCCACCGTATTTATCCTTCACTTAATTACACTCACATCAGATACTGTAGTCAGTATAGTGACTATGCTAAAGGCTGGACTATCTGGGATTCCATTCCTGGCAGGGACAAGAGACCCTTCTTCGCCAGAATGTCCATATTGTCTCCAGTGCACACACACACATACTTATTTAATGGTTACTGGGGTTTCTTCCCATGGGGGTAAAGTGGCTGGGGCGTGAAACTAACCACTCACCTCCTTCCAGTGTCAAGGTTAAGAATGAATGGAGCTACACTACTACAACCTCTATATGCCTTCATGGCATGCAGAGGGACACCTTTAACCTTTTTTACCTTAATGTTGATAGCACAAATAATAATGATACCCAAACCTGGGAAAAATCCAATGGACGTTTCATCCTACTGACCAATCAGCTTACTACTGACAATTTCAAAAGTACTAGAAAAGCTCATACTCAAAAAAATCGATAAAGCCTTGAACCCACAAGACTGGATCCCAGACCACCAATTTGGATTCTGACAGGCTCACTCCACAGTGCAACAATGCCATCGCATAACAGATGTCATCAATAAAGCTATGGAAAACCAACAGTATTGTACAGCCACGTTTTTAGATGTAAGCCAGGCATTTGATAAAGTATGGCACCCAGGGCTACTATTCAAAATCAAAAGACTCTGACCCTCAAGCTATTTCAACCTGCTGAAATCGTACCTAAATGAATGCCAATTCGAAACAAAATTCAGTGGAAAAACAACAAGCCACTTCCACATCCATTCCCATGTATCCCAAGGGAGCATTCTTGGTCCTCTTCTCTATGTACTATACACATCTCACTTACCAACGCCCAGAGAGACTACATTAGGCATATTCGCAGACGACACAGCAATATTTGCAACTCATGAAGACCCTATGATAGCCTCACTTAATCTTCAAGAGCACTTACACATTATTGAAAAATGGCTAAAGAAATGGAAAACTAAGGTTAATGATTCCAAGTCATCGCACATAACGTTTACCCTCCGGAAAGGCCACTGCCCTGCAGTCAATATCAACCAAACCATCATACCTCAAACAGAAGCAGTAAAATGCCTAGGACTACACTTCGATTGCAGGTTAAATTGGAAAGAACACATCGCCAGAAAAAGAAAACAAATCGACTTAAAAACAAAAGAGATCAATTGGTTAATAGGAAAAATATCTCATCTATGTATAGAAAACAAATTACTCATCTACAAAGCGGTAATCAAACCTATATGGAACTATGGAATAGAACTGTGGGGTTGCGCCAGCAATTCCAACATAGTCATCATGCAGAGATCCCGATCCAAAATTCTTAGACCCATGGCAAATGCACCTTGGTATGTAACAAATCATATGCTCCACACACACTTCAACATCCCGTACGTAAGTGCCATCATCCACAAAAGAATCAATAAACATCACATCAAACTGGAAACCCATTCCAATCCACTATTAGAGCCACTACTACAACCTCTAAACAATAGAAGACTAAAACAATGCTGGCCCTTTGACTTGCAAGGCATCTGTGGTGACATCGCTGGATGAACACCCTACCATGACATTGTAATACATTATCACATTAGCTTATAGATTGTTTTTCTTTCTGATTGCTAATAAATACATAAAAAACCTTTATATTACCTAATATTGTTAAGCCCATGTACATTCAATACCTGACGGAAGTGATTAGTCCACCCGTTTCAAATGCTGTGGGAATCTGCAAGAACATGACCCTTTTCAGTCTTTACCAAGTTACTTCTAGATTGAAAAGCCCTAGTAGATGTGTATGAAAGTAATTTCACTGTTTTTTCACTGCTTCACCGTGCATTTTAATTCACTGAATTTTATACACCAACTAATGCACTTTTATATACAATAAAATATTAGTCTAAAACGTTCATATTAAAACACATACCTCTCCAAATAGAGCACACACACAAACACCATATGTTACACTGCCACATCACCACACTAACTTTTTACAGTTTTAACAAATTTTAAAATTAGTGACTTTAATAAGGAATATTTGAACTCCCTGAAGATGATCTGAATGAGATCGAAACATGTTGGAGACATTTTTAAGTGTTTTAATATGGACGTTTTAGACTAATATTTTATTGTATATAAAAGTGCATAAGTTTGTGTATAAAATTCAGTGTATGAAAGTGTTTCATGTTCTTTTTTTTACTGTTTCTCTAACCTCAAAAACTGTATCTTTCAAATATTGCTACCCTAAATTCTGTTGCCTTAATTGTGATAACAATGTAATTTAATATACTGAAGACACAGGATGAAATTTTGTGAATGGTTGTGGTTGTAGCACTCTGGGCTTCCCACTGTCTGTATACTGTTCAATTCTCCTCCAGCCCCACTTGGTGTATATCAGCCAGCCCAAAAAACTTGTCATCGGTGGAGGTCATTACATTTTATCACTACCAACATTTGCGTGAAGATAATGACTGGATGATGAGAAGAGTGCTGTATGCTCCAGAGCAGTGGTTCTCAAAGTGTGCTCAGCAAATTCCAAGGGATCCATGACCAATTCCCAGGGGATGCATGGATACCTTGCTTTAATGGCTACTTTGAAGTTTATTTACTTTGTTAAGTAATGGAATAAAGTTTTGTCAAAAATAATCGCTGAACTTCTTTTATTGGTAATGTGTTTACTTTGTATTACCATTAGAATATCTAATTCAGAAAGTCCCTGTACCCATGAAGCAAGCAACTCTTAAATAATGTCAAATCATGCAGTACATTCTTACATGTGCTACTGATGTGTATTCATAGCTATCTAAGAGCAGTTCCAAGATATAAATTTTTAATTTTGGATATCTGTCATCCAGGCACTGTATGTTTTTGTGAGCAAAGATTTGTGGTTATTTTTCAAAGCCAAAAGGGTTTTGCGAGTAGAAACGTTTGGGAAACCGTGCTGCAGAGGCAAGTGTAATAGTCCAAGGGAGTTAACAGGATTGGTTAATCTGTGAGACTTTCTGTGGCCTCAGTATAGTTGTGTATTTTATTCCGTTTTGTTACTAGTTGCACCATTCATGTGTAGTCTCCTTGTGTCACGGCATGCGAAAATTGGAGCAGCTGTTTTTTGTTCTGATGACTGTCGTATTGTCATATCATGACTGTAGTGATGTACCATTGACATGTCCAGGTGAAAATGTAAGTACACAGTCATTTACATGGTGTGCATTGGTTTACATTGCAGTGTTCAACCATTAAATTAGAAAATTATAGGACTGAATATGTAAGTGATTTATATACATTTGAATTACTGTTCTAAACATATTCGTAGTACTCATTATGTGTGTTATCAGTGGTACCAGCAGTGAAAAGTGCACTTCTTTGAGATTATGACATTTAGTAATTTATTAAATTAAACAGTAAAAATCTACAAAAACAAAACTAAATTTCAAACATTTTCTAGAGTTCTAGTGTATTATTAATTAAGGATTTTAATTAAATGACAACTATTTTACTACCTTGTCTAGCGTAGGTCATTAAAAAGTCTTGTCACTCTTCGTGTAGACTGTATGAACCATCTTACAAAAAATTCTGTCAGTGTTCTTGGTTATTATACTGGAAGATCTGTTGTCTATAAATTATGATGAGATATTTATACTTAATCTTATAATTTTATTGAACACTGCAATTCACACATTGCTAACATGCTGTATTTGTGTTCAGGAGGTCCTCTTTCCATATTCCCACATTGATGCTAGCTATCTGGTTTGAGGCTGTTATTTTTTTATTTAATTTTTTTTTTTTTATTTGTGCAGGTGAATGGTGTGATAATTTTTCAGAGGTACCATCTACCTATTGTTTCAGACCTGCACGCAATCATTGCCATTCTTGTAATTGTAGGCTTAGAGATATTATTTTATATGTAATCTCTAGGTACATTTTTGACCTCTTTCCATAAATGATTGCACTCACCTAGGATGAGTGATCTTGTAGTTATTGTTATCAAACCTTGAGCTAAAGAAAATTTTCACATGGGTCTACAGCTGTTTGCATTTTCCAAACTGTTACCTATACATAATTTACATATTTTTTATAGATCCATTATTGCATATTGTTTGAGGATCCTGAAACAAGTATAGTAGTATTAGTGTTATTATCATCTTACATGTTTACATGTCTGCCATGTTGTTGTAATTGGTTATAGGCAATTTTGAAGTACAGCATAAGTGTAGCCTCCAATGGCTTAACATTTGTCAGTGTAATCTGAGTGTCATATGTTAAAGCAGTTGACTTACATTTATTGTATTGACAATGTTGTGTTGTATTGCAGGTGAGTTTTTTTGATATTAATTGTGCAGGTGAGTATATGTTTTACTTTTTTAATATCATGTTAGGAAAGGCTTAATTTACTACAGATTATAAAACAGTATGAATCAATGTTTAAGTCAAATCAAACTTTGTTGACATTGTTCTGAGGAAAACAGGCAAGCAAATCTCTTTGAAACAGTAAGGTTATCTAATTAATAACTAAAAATCCACTTATTTCCTTATATCAGGCACACTGCATATCCATTTAAAAAAAGATTATTTGGTTAATACTTATAGGAGATAATCACTGTTTTTTGTTGTAAGAATCCTGTGAAATGTACTGTACACGTAGACTGTGTGGACAAAATGCAGTTTTTTCATGATAAAATATTTCATACTTACAATAAAAACTGTGTCTTAAAGGCTTAATATTCTGTGTATTGTGATTGATTATTATTAATTCATTAATATTATATTTATTTAAAATTCCATGTATAAATCTCTGAAGGTGACATAGGTGTATGGAGGATATTTGGTGACTGGTGACACTGTGAATGCAATTTTAAATTACATGAACATTTTTTTAACTAAAGGTTAAAAATTCTGGTTAACAAGTAAATAGGAACATAAATACTAAATGTATAAAAACTTCTTTTTGAATAATGTATAGTAATGGAGATGTTATTTGTATTTCAAATGCATACACTTTAGGTTATCTGATGATCATAATACAGTTAAATTTATTTTATAAGTCACACTTTTGGTGAAAACTGTAATGGTAATAAAAAATTATTTTCGATTCATCAGAAAGCAGTAATTGTACTCGTCACTTTGAACAAAAGAACTTCACATGGTTAAGTCTGAACAAAGAGACTGGGCAAGTCGTGCTTCAGTTCAGTACGTTTGACAGTTTGTGTATGGGATATTATGATTTCGAACTTGAAGAATTTGAGACAGACACAGAAGAGAGATGTGAAGGAATTGTTTTTGGACGTTCATATGCTGCGATAAATGAATGTGATGTTAATGCATCTTACCATTCTGTAAGGAAAGGCCACATTAAAAGATACCGAAAGAATGAAGCCTATCCACCATGTGCAAAGGTAACAGAATTACTATATATTGTTTATGGTTAGGTCTAGAGATTTTAAATTTAAAATACTTATTTATGTTTAGAAATCTGATGGATAATCATTGATGTTTCATAAGAGTTGCTACTGTAGAAGAGTAGAGAAACTTATTTATCATGGTTCATCTTGTCCATGATATGTCGTAAAATTAAGTACCCAGTGAGAACACAGTAGCTTGAATGTGTGGTGAAGTTTGTGTCTAACACCATGGAGCAGAGGTCTTTTTTGAGAAACTCATTAATAAATTCTCTACATTTAGTGGAACATGAGGGTCAATTATCATGCTTACACCAGCCCACCAATTACCCTGATCCTGAGCCATATGAATTCAGCCCACGCTCACCATTCTACTTCCTTAATAATTTTTTTAAGGCATGTTTGCAGATTTGCAAAAATTGAGTTTTAGCTTCATCATGCCTGTCTGTCCGCCTGCCTGCAAGGAACAACTCAGCTCCCACCTGACAGATTTTCATTAAAGTTCTGACATTTGAGTATTTTTCATAAATATATCAAGGAAATTCCTTTACATGAGGACCTGTGCACATTTATGATAATATCTCGCTGAATTCTTATTAGAATGAGATCATACAAAAGTTACAGAGAAAATCAAAACACACATTTTAACATCCTCCCGAAAATCATGCAATTTGTGAGATAATGTAGAAAATATGGTACAGCCAGGCAGGCCACAGATGACAATGTAATAAGGCACATGTGCATTGCAGACTGGTTGATTAAGTCTATAAACGCACACTCAGAATATGTAATACTTATTGCTTTTCTGTGGCAATAATGGTTATGCAAGTGTGCCTCAATGTTATGTTTATATATACATTGCATGTCTTGTAATATTATTTCTTCCATCAAAGCCATTGTCTTCAAACTGGTCTATTTGTTCCACGTATGCTCACCAGCGCCCTCTGTGCATTTTTCTTTTCCCCCATGCATGCCAAATGACATTCCCATCTCATCTTCTTGATTTGATTATCTAAACTACATTTGGTGTGGCGTGTAAATCACGAAGCTCATTGTCATGCAATTATGTCCTTCTTCCTGTTATTTTCTCCTTTGTAGGTTCAGATGCCCTACCCAGCACTCTCTTCTTGAACATCTTTGCCAGTGTTACTCCTTTGCTGTGATAGACCAAGTTTCACAACCATGTAAAACATCATTATCATCATCGTCATCATCCTTCTCTGTCACAAGTTAGGCCTTTATTGACCTGTTTCGGCCTTTCTAACAGTGTCTTCTAGGGTCTTCCAAGTCATCTTCATCCATTTCGTCTATAATTCAGTATTATTTTTGGCATCCTTTTGCTGTTGTTCATTCTTGTTACACGTTGCAGCCAACCTGAGTAGGTCTTGTCCTAAAAATGCCATCATCTCAGATTTTTATGTTGACCATGTAAAAAACAAGCCAATTTTAATTTTGTGTATTTTAATCTGCGTGCTTATTAATAGGAAGACACAAGATTCTGAACCAAATGGGAGCAGGCATTCCTTGAATGTAATTTGCTCTTAATTTCTTCATGCACATAGCTTGATTTATTAGTGACATTCACAAGTTCTTGAAACTTTGCTGCTTTATCACAGGATTTGTTGTCTGTTGTTATGTTATGATTTTGTCCTAAAGTTTATGTCTTTGTATATTAATTTGATTAACTGTTACATTGCAGCTGTTGTATTTAAGATGTCACAATTTATGATAATAACAATAAATACTATCTACAAAATTAGTTGAGGATACCAATTGGTTTTCCAGTCTAGCATTATGCTACACAAGAGCCTTCAACTGTAGTATGTTTATATCCGTGATTGGTACCATATTTCCAGTTATAGTATGGCTTGATTTGGATATCCCATGAAATAATATGTATACATGTTTCAAGTGAATTCAGGAATGTTTGGAATCAGTGGTGTAGCCACGTGTTTGACACCCATGGCAAGTAATCACAATTGCTGCCCCCAGCAGAAATAATGAACTTCAAGATTAGAATTATTTAGTGAATTCACCTATATTCGGCTCAAATGGCCTGATTTTGAGTCCAGGACCTTGAAAACTTTATGCACAAAAGCTCTTAAGATATCAGCTGTTACAAAATTTCATTCATTGTATGTCATAAGAAATTTCCTCCTACAATGTAGGGTGTAACAAGATAAATTGCATTTTAGTCTGAAGCAGACCAAAATTGCTGCCATATTTACCAGGAAACTGTGATGTAATCAACCTACTGCAATTGTATCTTTGAAATGCCATGCTGTATAAGAGTATTGTGTTGTAACTTGTACAAGAGGGCCAAAGTTTTAGTTGAGAAGATTTTGAATGCAGTTGATGAAAGATGTTCACTTAAAGTGCATGATTGTATGATTTTGTAGTCGTAATTGGTTGATTTCTTCAAGTTGTTGTAATTATCAAGAGCAGTTTATTTTAAAAGAAAGAATACTACATCCAGATCTTTAACTGATGCCTGTATTGCATCTTCTTTCAGTACTTTTAATGTTGTCTGTGTGCAAAGTTACAAGTTTTCTGTCCTCAGGCAAAAAGCCTCTGACCTGTCGGTCAGTGTGGTGTGTTTTCGGTTGAGCCATGACTATCACAGTGTTACTGTAATCACATTGAAGTAATTTACTAGTGGTCAACAATTGCTATTTTTGCATTAAAAATGAATATGGCATCAGAAAGGTGTAAAACCTTTCCCTTTTAAGAAAGAAAGATTTTGGAATTTTAATGTTGAAATCAAAATGAATTTGTTCATTTTCAGTCTAGAATCTGAAATTTAGTGTTTCTGTTCTAGAGTGTGAATGTAACCTACAATTTGGTATACAGAGGCTGCTATAGACTGAAAATAACAGAAGAATATCGTAATACAGTACAGCCCTTGTGCTCACCACCTGTATTTTTAGACACCAACTTCACAAAGGAAAATATTTTCAAAATAAAAAATTTGAAAATCACCTCTACTTATAATAAAGGACAGTAAGTAAACATGCACTGTGAAAGGTAAATTTGCTTCTATGCACACTGTAAAAGCATATGGACCAGGTATACTTGTGGCCTCACACATTCTTAACTTGGGCAGTTGATGTTGGTGTGGTCAGCTTCATTCTGATGCTGTTTTACCCCAGGGAAAAGAGTCCCAGCATCTTTTCAGTAGGAGGCTGGTTGGGCACCAGAGGTGGTCTGGATGCTGTATAGAAGAAAAAGCCTCTTTTCCCCGCTGGGAACCAGACCACGAATCCTCATTCTTTGAGGCTGTAGCCTAATCATATACAGACTATGCTATGCCAGCTTCATAGTGTTTCTGCTATTGCGTGGCTTGGAGAATGTATACTTGTAATCTCTCCTGTCATTCAGACTGGATGCTGATAGATGTATGACCACACAGAGTTTTTGGATGATAAAATCACTACTGCTTTTTTTTTTGTGTCAGCATGTTGATATTACCCTGATAGGGAATTTAACAATATGAAAGACATGCATGTCAGTTGCATGATGTTCATACAAAAGCCTCATAACAATGAGTCACCTGTGAAATAGTTACTTGAGAACACATACATGAATGCAGAGATTGTAGTGCAGTATGCCTGTGTGTATGTGAAATTTCAGGTTTCCACAGTGTTGATGTTAAGAATTTTGGTATTCTCTGGGATGTTACACATTGTTTCTTCTGGGACCTGCCT
>Ga0209628_10003801_pt1 | contig 10709 bp, 7 predicted proteins | sample TergutCu122P4_FD_187285 | JGI IMG/M metagenome (GOLD analysis project Ga0209628, IMG submission 187285) | Cubitermes ugandensis P4 segment gut microbial communities from Kakamega Forest, Kenya - Cu122 P4 (SPAdes) (version 2) | ecosystem: Host-associated > Arthropoda: Insects > Digestive system >... | reverse complement strand
GCAATTCCTGTGCCGCATTTTCCAACTCAACCTGTTGATTACTAACAAGTAAGACACTATAACCGCGCGAAGCCAATTCGCGCGAATACGCCAAGCCGATACCCGAACTTGCGCCTGTAATTAATGCAAATTTCATCTTTTATATTTTTTTTTGTTATTGATATTCAATTTTTTTAACCGCTTATGCACTTTAAGCAAGTAAAAAGTAATTAATTAGTTTTTTTTACCACAAAGTTCACAAAGTTTTTTCACAAAGTTCACAAAGAGTTAATATTAAAATTTGTGTTCTTTGTGTAAATCTTAGTGTTCTTAGTGGTTAAAATAATAAACTTGCTTGAAGTTCATAAGCAATTTTTTTTATTTACATTTTTTTTTAACCACAAGTACTAAAATTTCTGTTTAAAAACAAAACATTAAAAAAATCAATGCCGGCAGAGCGGCAAAAATTACGCTGTCAAATCTGTCTAAAAAACCGCCGTGTCCAGGCATAATATTTCCGGAGTCCTTAACGCCGATTGTGCGTTTTATTAAACTTTCAAAGAAATCTCCCAATGTGCCGAAAACTACGATTATTAAAGCAAAGATTAGCCATTGCCAAAGGGTTAAAGCATTATAATATTCTGTATGCGCAAATCTAAAAAGAAGATATGCAGCAATCAACGCACCAAAAAGACCACCAACAAAACCTTCCCACGATTTTTTTGGCGAAATACGCTCGCACATTTTATGTTTGCCAAATGCAGAACCAAATAAATATGCAAAAGAATCATTTATCCAAATAATTATGAAAATTGAAAGAAGATAAATAGCACCAATATACGACTTTATAATAATGAAACACACAAAAGGTACAGCAATATAAATTTGTCCCAAGATTAAGTAAGCGATATTATTCATTATATTTTGTTTTTTTCTAAAAATTTCAATGATAAAAGCAAAAAATATTAAAACCATATAGGCATTTATCCCTATTTCAAACCAAAAAGGAAAATTACTAATACTTGATTTACGAAACATTTCGGGTTCTGCAATTGAAGTAAATAACAAAATACTGCAAATCGCACCCAGCCACGCCAACGCATTAACATTTTCCTGTTTGTTGGTTAATTTGTGAAATTCGTAGGTTGTGAGCGCAGCCAAAACGGCAAATACCGCCGCAAAAGCAAAATCGTTCCACAAAATTGCCCACACTATCAACGCAACATAAACTGCGCCGCTTAAAGTTCTGATTATTAAGGTTTTCATAATATTTAGTAATAAGTATTGAGTATTGAGTATTGAGTATTGAGTATCAAGTATTGAGTATTAAGTAGTGAGTAGTGAGTATTTTTAATTCAAAGATTCAAAAATTTAAAAATTCAATCGTAAATCTAAAATAATTCCTAATTCCTAACTCCTAATTTCCCTTCTGTTCCTTATAATATTTTAATTCCGGAAAAATATCTTCGTATTGTTCCAATTCTTCGGTAGAAATCATTTGATAATGGACGTATGCGTCTGTGTAAAATTTCAAATTTGTATATGCAATAACCAAAAAGATGTTCAAAGTAGAAATACTTTCGTTCAAATGGAACGCCAACTGTAAATTCATAAGCGCATCCATATTGTTGTTGAGCAGAAGATGTACTTTGCCAATTTGAAAAAGCGTGAAAGCAATTCTGGTATCTAAATCGTCTTCGTAATTTTTTTCCATTTTTCGCGCTAAATTCAAATAGACCAACGATTCGCGATAAGAGACAAGCGCACTTAACAAATACTCTTCTCTATGCTTCTTTGAATAACTCGAAACATCTACAAATATCTGACCTGCAATTCTATACAGATTTTCATAATCGTAATTATCAAAATCGGGTTTAATGCTCAGCGCATTGTTCAAATATATCAGCGCATTTTCGTTATCTTCTTGATAATAAAGACATTGCGCTATCAAAACCAACGCTTTAAAATGATTTTTATTGATTTTTAAAACCTCTTTAAACTTCTTTTTTGCGTCATCAAATTTATTCATAGCCATAAAACAATCGCCCTGCGCAGCCAAAATATCGCAAAAAAGCTTAACATCTTCTAACTGTTCGGGAAATTTATCCATTTGCAAGTCAAAATATTCGATTGCCAACTCATATTTTCTTGCTTTTTGAAAACATATCGCACAGTTGAAATATATGTTTTCATCGCTGTCTTTCAATGCAATACGATAAAGAAAAGCATCTGCGGCTTCGGCATATTCGCCCGCTGCAATGTTTATTTCCGAGAGCATTTTCCACGCATCAAGGTTGTAGGAATTGTCGTCAATGGCTTTGTTCAGAACAAGTTTTGCCTCTTTTGTAAAACCATACGAAAAAAAATCTTCTGCAAAATAGAGTATCGCTTTCCCCGAATATTCCTGCGAAACGGCATAATCAACAAATTTTTTAATTAACAAAGTACATTTCATCTCTGCCGCCGCATCATCCGAATCATAATCAAACAGGGACTCGCTGCAAAGAAAAATTGCGGTACGGTAATACATCTCTATTTTTTCCGTATCATCGCCAATTTTTTCAATAAAATCATAAAACGCCTCTTCGCCGCTGTCAAAATCATTTAATCGAAACAAAAGCAGTGTTTTCATCAAAAAAAACATTCTGTCCGAATATTTTTTAAGACAGTTTTCGGTCAATTCCAACGCATATTCAACATCTTTTTCCTCCGCAATAAGAATTTCCAAAAAACGCATATCTTCATCATTCGGGTATAATTTTAATGCCTGCTCTAACAACTCTTCCGCTTTTCCAATATTCTCATTTTCAAGATAATAACAAATCATAACTTCCAAAATTTCCGAATCGGGGTAATTATTTTCGTTTTCGAAATTCAAATAATTATCAATAATTGATTTCTCTTCTGCATCAAAACTGCCAAAAGTATTTTCAAAAATATAGTTTAAATAGTCCATTTTTTATTTTAAAAATATGATTGCAAAGGTAACAATAATTTGCGATTTTAGATTTATGATTTGAGATTTTTTATTAACATAGGAAATTAGAAGGTAGAAGGTAGAAGGTAAAATACGGAATATGGAAGGAAGACAGAAAGTAGAAGGTTTTAGTACACAAAATTTTTCTTCGGCTTTTTAAGTGTGCCCAACGGCACAATTTATTCCGCAAAAACGGAATTTTAACCCAAAATATTGATTTTCAACCCGTGATTCGCATAAATATTATTTTATCATCTCCTCCAGTTCGCTGACAGAATAAAACTGTCCGATAGGTTTGCGGTTATTATCCATTAAAAAGAAAGAGGGCGTACCTGATACGTTATAATTGGAAAAATTTTTTCCGTCAAACCCTTTGAAGTCGCAGAGTTTATCCTGCCAGGGAAACTCACGAATACCTTTTTCGTAGCGTTCTTTGTCCATATCTGCGGAAATTGACACCACCCGTATGGATTTCTTTTGTAATTGCGGATAAATGGTTATTAAACGGAACATCTCATTGACACACGAATTGCAATCAGAATCGTAGAAAACAACCAATGTTTTATTGTATTTTGTTTTTGTTTTGTTCAAACCCGCTATATCGGGCATAGGTTTATTTTTTGCCAAATATGCCCCAATGGCACGCTGCAAAGGAGACAAAGAGGTGGTAAAGTTCGGGTATTTTGTCAGCAATTTTGAAATGATGATTTCCTGCGCTTCGTTCCAGCCAAAACGTTCTGTTTCAACGATACAGCCCGAAATATATGCCTCAAAGATATGTGCAGACAACCTCTGCGAAGTGCGAAGAACCGATAAGGCATATTGTTGCTGCTTGTCTGTCCCTGCTGTGTGATTAAACAAACTTGCATAGAAATTTAATACGCTCTCCCACAACCGTCCTGAAGTATAAAGCGATGTAATATCAAGATTTTCTTCCATCTTTTTACGAATAAGTAAGGCGTTTGCAGCATCTTCTTTTTGCTCTGTTTCAAAAAGAAAGTTCATATACTCAGACAGGCGAAAATATTTAGCCGCATAAAGATTAGATGATGATATTTCATTTTCTAATGCTGCCATTAAATCTTCCACTTTTTTAAGTTCGGGCTGAACAGCAGACAATATCGGCGACCCTGCATCAAACAACTGATTACCTGCCTGCAACCACGCCCGTTGCTGCAAATAACGGCTTTGGGTAGTAAAAATATGCTTTATAAATTGATTTTCGGCAGAATAGGGAAATACCGCCGTTTCAACATCAATAGCGGGAGCATTACACACTATTTGAACGGAAGATTCGGCAACAACAAACTCAATACCTCCCGCATCAGACACAACCAATACCGCCATACCGCGATAATTGTCCGCAGGTATGCGGAATGCCGCTTTGCCTGATACGTCTATGACAGTGCTGATGGAATCAACCGTTGCCCCTGTAAAGTAGTAGAGTTTTGCCTCCCTGCCCGACAATAACGGTGCCGACAGTTCAACATTCTGCGCTGTAATGGAAAATATGCCTGTCAAGACAAGAATGATTGTTATTTTTATTTTTTTTACCATAATTTTAATATTTTTTTTTTAATGGGGACTTCTAATAATTCATTTTGTCATTGCGGGCTTGACCCGCAATCGCTTAGTTATAAACCGATTGCGGCTTGCGCCGCAATGACAGGTTGGTATTTTTATGAGTGTCCTAATTTTTGGTTGTTGTTTAAAAATATTTTCGACAAAATTACAATTTTATTTTGTATTCTATCAAAATTTTATAAAAAAAGAGTTGAAGCACTTAAATTTTCAACTCTTTTTCTATTTTCAAGTCAAATCAACCCGTGATTCGTATTATTTATTGCGTTCTAACACAACGTACATGATTCGACACCGATATCAACTGTGTTGCACCCTGACCGTAACTCCAGCCCCAAGTTGCTGATGAATTTCTTTGTGTGTCGCTCCAATAGTACGCACCTTGTCCTGCTGTCGGAGTGCTTGTCATATTATCAGTACCCGAAATTGATGTCGGCTGAGAAGACAAATTTGTAGCAACGCCGTTTATAGAACCAAGTTCGGCAATATTGGGGAGTCGCCAACCCATTGCTTTAATGGAAGCATCAGTAGTAAATGAGCCGCTACTGCAAATTGCCCTCGCCTCCGTAACAGAAGACGCTTGAGATTGGTAGTTCTTTTTAAAGAAACAGACATCTTTACCTGTTGCAGTAAAGTAGGTAACAACAGTGCTAAAATTTGAAGGACTGCCCCAAACATCTAAATATCCGGAAGTTTTTTGTACATATTCTTTTGCTGTTGCCAAGTATCCCGGACAGCAAGAGCAATCCTGTACCGATACTTTCAATTCCAAGCGTTTATCTGTGCCTCCGCCCAATGCCTGGTCATTATACACTACATAGAGCATAGCGGTTAGAGCGTGTGCGCGGTCTTTGCCTGCTGCCGTTGTGTTCAGGTTGGTTTTATAATAGACCGTAACGGTATATTTTCCGTTCAGGTTTGTGCCTGTAGCCCAAGTTGAACTGCCGGGTACAATAGAGTCAATTACCAATTCTGTCTGGTCAATAGCATAGAAACGTATTTTGCTGACTGTGCCGTTAGTAGTGAAAGTATATGTCTGCTTATATATCGCCTGTAGTGTAAAATTGGCTTTTTGAGAGAGACGACCAGCCAAAGTGCCGCAATCTCCGCCGTTGTTTGTCTCTACCACATCAAAACAGGTTCTTCCCTCAAACTTACCTAAACCTATCGGATAATTTGCCGGATTTTTATCTACAATCACAGCAATATTATCTACCGTTGCCGTTTGAGAAGAACAGTTGCCGGAGCCGGTTACTATAACCTTGTAAGTTCCTGCATCAGTTGTTAAAACATTGGTTTTTATATATGTAGAACTTGTTGCACCTAAAATTGGACTGTTATTTTTATACCATTGGAAAGTAGGAGCAGTTCCCGCTGTATTTACCGATAAAATCAACGTCTGTCCTTCAATAAGTTTTATTGTAGAATTTGCCGGTGTTCCGCCTGTTATGCTCGGAGGCGTACAGTCGGCTGTTACCGTTACGTCTTTTGTTATGGTAATTGTTCCGCAAGCATTACTCGCAGTTACCATTACCTGTGCCGTTACGCCATCTTGTGTAAATTCGTAATTTGCAGATGTACCCGAAGACGGAGCAACAAGCACTGCGCCATTTGTTCCATTTGCCCATTGATAAGTTACTCCTGTTTCCGGAGAAATGGTATAGGTTTCTACGTCAAATTTATTTACTGTTGATGCACCGGAAATAGAAACCGCTGCCGGATTGCCGCTTTGCCTTACCTCAGCTTCATCAGAGCGTTCGCTTATACAACCTTCGGCTGTGGTAACAACAACAGCGTATCTGCCCGGTATGGTAGTACTGAAAGAATATGTTGTTATAGAAGGAACAACAACTCCGTCTCTATACCAGATATATGTGTATCCTGTTTCGTGTATGGAGGACTCTATAAATGCCGCTGTTGTGCCGCAAATCAAAAAATGTGTTCCCGGACTTGTAACGATTGGTTTTGGAGGAGCAGAATAAATCAGTTCAACAGGAGATGATGATACACTACTGTTGCAGAGAGTACCGCTAAGTTCCTCTACTGTTACAGAAAATAATATGTCGGTTGTTTCAATAGGCACTATATATTGATAATGAGAATCGTCTATTTTGGTTACATCTAATATTTCATTGCCGTTTTTGAAAATAAAATTAACAGTCATACCTGTGTATGCAGCAATGTTATTGATAGTGATATTCAATACTCCGCCTTTACAAAAAGTTACTGCATTGATATTCTGTCCATTAATTGTTACATTAGGCACGGGGAGTGCTGTTAAAGAACTTGTTTTTACGCGTATTATATTACTTGGCAATGAATAACAACCCCCATGTTCAAATACTGCTATCCAGTCGTTGCCGGCAGCAGAAGCATTGGCGGCAGTAACATATTTGGTAACCCCGTATCCCTGAAATACTCCGTCTTTGAACCATGCTACTTGCCCCTGCACCGGTTTAGATGATGTAAGGGTAATGCCTCCCATGCCGGAACAGATAATACCGTTGTTTTCGGCTGTTATGGTTGGTGCAGGCGTAGGTGCAACAGTTCCGGAAATATTTATATTTATTTCATCAGAAGCATTAGACATACAACCTACTGCTCCCACATAAACGCGGTAGATACCGTTTTTGTTGGCATAATACCAAGTGCCACGGGCTATTTCTACATTGTTGAATGTCCATATATATGTAGCAGTCGGATTTGGATTGCTGATGCTCATATAAACCGCACCTCCCGAACATGCCGTATTATTTGGAAAAACCACTATAATTGGCTTTGCTACTAACGGTTGGCAAAGATTGGTGTTGGCATCCTGTATAAAAAGGAAATCTTTGTACTCATTTGTGCAATTATTTGTAATGCGTACAATGGCTGTGCGTATGTTAGCCGTTGGGTTTTCGTCCATTGTAAGGGTAAATCTTCCTGTAGACGGGTCTAACAATGTTACATAAGTGTATTCTATACCTGCCACAACAACCATACTGTAAGGCACCGGATTAATACATGGCGGTATCGCTTCCGGTGTCCAAGGACCGTGGGTATCTCCTTCGGGTGGAAATCTGTTGTTTGGGTCAATGGTTATATCAACCACTTCTCCATTGTCCTTTCTGAAAATAAAGTCGGCATTACCGGTACACAAACTTATCCATCTTGTGCTGTTCCAATATTCCAAACAGTTATTGTCCGTATTGAAAATCATCAAGCCCCTTGCTTCGGGGTTTGTTTTAAAAGCAGCGTCTGTCATAACATCACGCTGAGTAGTTGTCATTTGCGGAAGCCGCAAACCGCTATTGCCGTTGCTAATCACTTTAAGAGCAGAAAAAACCTCACTGCCCATTTCTGCTACTTTTTGGTTATCCACCCTGAATATTAACGGCTTGTTGTCTGTTGTACCTACAAAGTTGATAGCGGGGTCTGTACCTGTGTTACCGGTTAAACTCCAAAAGCCGGAAGAACCGCTTGAACTGCCTCCGAGAGGTAGCCATTCGCCTGCTTTTACCGCTTCAAGAACATCATAGTTTGCATCAAAAAGCGTTCTTCCCGTAGGGTTGTGGTAATAATAAAAACCGGGCTTAACAGCGGTTGCTTTTGAAGAGCGGTTGCCTGATGTAAGGGTTGTACCCGTTACACGGTTATAAACAATCATACCGTTGAAGAACGTTGGAAATATACCCCAGCCGTCAATATTGGTTACTTTAAATTCAAAATTTACCAAATCAACGGTAGGAAATACCAACCCCTTACCTGTGTTGTTGCTTACGCCATTGAACTCTGTACTAAAGGTTGAACTTGCGTCGAGAAACGCATTTTCAGTAGGTATTGAGTTGGTAATAGGTTGGTTGGAATACACCTGTCCATTTAAGGAAACAAATGATATTACAGTTATTACTGATAAAAAAAAGTATTTTTTCATTTTTATTTTCTGTTTTAAAAGTTTAGTTTATAAAAATTTTAATTAATTTGTTTTTGTAATTAAAAATTAGAAAGATATTTCAGCCCACATATCGCCGAGCCACATAAATGTTCTTGATTTGTTTGGTCCGAGCGTTGCAGACATAGGATAGGAAAAATTTGGTGTTGGTAATCCGGTGTTTTGAGCAACGCCTGTGAGAGATGCCTGCACAGCCATTCCACCTTTATTTACCAAAGTAAGTATTTTTCCAAAATCGTTAGAGGTCAAATTTGGAAAAATAAGATTTGGAGTATCGCTTGGTCCAATGTTTATAGCAATAACGTGTTGAACATCGTTAAAATCTGTGGCTAAAAGTACCGCACCGTTAAAAATGTTTGTTATTACTCTTGGCTTGGGAAGGTCGCCGCCTCCGCCCATACCTTGCCAAATTGTGCCATCAAAATAGTAGTAGCCAATTTTGGTAATTTTTGCAGTTTTGGCGTGCGTGCTGCCGCCTGTTATGTCATTAACATAAACAATAGCACCGGTTTGTGCTGTGGTATAAACGGCATGATTTGCGTTGAGAACGGTTAATGCAAGGTTTGGGGCAATTACCCCTTGTGCTTCTGCATAACCGGGTATAGCAACAACATCAAGTGTTGCGCGCGGAACGGAGGTGCCTCCGACCGTTACCTGTGCATTTATTAATGCACAATTTAATAATAGCAATAACGCAATTGCTATTTTTGATAATAAAGTTTTTTGTTTCATTTTTAAAAAATATAATTAATTGTGTATTAGGAATTTTATATTAAAAACGAGAATCCGACTTTCACAAGTAAGATTTCTCAAAAAAATTTTTGCGTTATATAATTTAATGTATTTCAATAAGTATAATAACAATTATTGCTCTTTATTTTTACTATCTTTTTAATAAATTAAATTATTTTTCGATTGCAAAAGTACAGTGAAAGTTTTATGACCACAAGTCGTTTTGCGTGAATGAAATTTATAATCAACCAAAATCGTAAATTTTTTACCAAAAATTTACGATTTTCCTCTTTTTTAGAGGATTTATTTAAAAACACGCACCCAAAAAATAAATTTATTTTGTCTATTTTATTTTTTTTTACTAATTTTGTGCGTTTTTTATATAACAATTTATTTTTTTTAATATGGCAAACAGTACTTGGTATGAAATTTTTATGGAGATGCTTTACAAAAAGTACCCTAAAAAAAATCAATTAGCAGAAGCGTTGATGGATTTATTGTGCATTGAACGCGAAGCCGTGTATAGACGATTGCGGCAAGATGTTATATTTCCTGTAAATGAGATAGTAAAAATTGCTACCGCATGGAATATATCTTTGGACGAAACCATTGGCACTAAGGTACTGTTCCGAATGCAGCCAATGAATTACCTTGACCCTTCCGAAGCAGACATGGTGTTTGTACATGAGAGAGTTTCAGCACTGAAACAACTCAAAAACATTACAAATTCAGAGTTTTTGTTGATTGTAAACACACTGTCCCGCTCATTAACAGCCGGCTTTAAGTATCTATATAAATTTAATGTGTTCAAATGGGCATATCATTATAGTAATGAAACGATAAATATTCCCTATTCGCAAATTATTATTCCTGAAAAACTGCTAAAAGAGATAGATGTATTTTATAAACGTATGAGGTATGTAACAAATACAAGTTATATTTTAGACAGTAAAATTTTTGAATATACTGTGCAGGAAATTCAGTTTTTTCATTCCATTTTTTTGATTACAGACGAAGATAAAGAACTTATAAAACAGGATTTATACGCTTTGCTGGATTATCTTTTGGAAATTGCAAATACAGGATATTTCCCGGAAACAAAAAACAAAGTACAGATGTATATATCCATGCTCAATATAAATACAAATTACAGTTATTTTTATGACGGAATAAATGAAGCGTGTCGAGTTCATTCATTTAATATGTATGATAATATTACCTACAATCAGCAAATGATAGAAAACTTCAAAGTGTGGATGCAAAAAAAGAAAAGAACCTCTATTCAAATTTCAGAAACAGACGAAAAAAGCCGAATAGAGTTCTTTATGAAACAACGTAAATTGATTGACAGTTTGTAAGGGCTTGTTTCAAAAGAACATAAAATACACAAAAAAACTAATTATGCCAATCACGGGTTAAAAATCAATATCACGGGTTAAAATTCCGTTTTTGCGGAATAATTTGTGCCGTTAGGCACTAAATGTCGGTAGAAAAATGTTGTTTCCA
>Ga0209628_10003800_pt1 | contig 10710 bp, 7 predicted proteins | sample TergutCu122P4_FD_187285 | JGI IMG/M metagenome (GOLD analysis project Ga0209628, IMG submission 187285) | Cubitermes ugandensis P4 segment gut microbial communities from Kakamega Forest, Kenya - Cu122 P4 (SPAdes) (version 2) | ecosystem: Host-associated > Arthropoda: Insects > Digestive system >... | reverse complement strand
ACTAAGGGTTTCCCCTTGTTTTGGCGAAAAATGCTCGTCAAAAGTGCATAAAGTGCCATCGGGCAGTTGATAGATATAGAGATAATAACTCATGTTTTCTTCCATTTGTGCGATATATTGTTGGTGTTCAAAATCGTTCGGAAAAGCGGAGATAAGTTGTGGCTTCTGTTTATATATACTCACAATTTGCCGTTCATCTGGAAACGCTTCTTTTACCGCTTCCTTTTTTCCATAAAAATAGCGGGGAATAAAAATATCATCGTTAGAAACAGCAACAGCGTTAATGTTTCGCACAGAAAAATCGGCGGTCGTTTCCATAACCAAATATTGAGATGCATTTCCCAATACCCCACGTTTCAGTTCTTCAATAAAAAACGGTGCCAATTGAAATTCGGTCGGTAGAGACGCTGCGTGCCACGTCTCTACAGCGGGCGTTATTACAACATGATTTCCCGTTTGTTCATTCAAAATAATGATTTTTTTGTCTTGATTTGAAGTGAGAGAAATTCTATACACATTCTTGTTTTCATTATTTCTTGTTAAAGACAAAGTAGAAATATTTGTCTGAATAATCTGGTTTCTTAGTTGGGTTACGTTCTCTTGTGATAGCGTATTTTGGCTAACAGAGAAAAGTTGTTGCGCATTAAGGCTAAAAGCAGAAAACAGAATGCACAAAACAGTAAAAGTAATGCGGTAGGTGATAAATGTTAATTTCATATTTATTAATTTTGAACTTTGAACTTTGAATTAATTTTCTCCATGTTATTTAATTTTAAAAATCCAATTAATTGAGGGAATGATGGGGAAGAGGCTCATTTTGTATGCTTTAGTATTCATTTCAAAAACAGGGGGTTTCGCGTTCATATCAAAATTCGTTTTCGTTTCATAAAAGATAAAAAACGGATTTTTTTGATTATAAACATTGTAGATAGAAAAGTTGAGTCCTGTTTCAAAATGTTTGCGTTTCACAATATTCCAATTTACAGATATATCTAAACGGTGATAAGGGGGCATTCTATAGGCATTCCGGTCGCTATATTCCGTAATCATGTTACCGTTAAAGAAATAGTATCCCACCGGAATGGTCATCGTGTTTCCACTCGCAAATACCCAAACGACAGAAATGTTGAGTTTATTACGAATGGCTTCAAAATTCAGGTTAATAGCAACATCGTGCCGGCGGTCATATTTTGCCCAAAACCACTTTTGATTATTCAAATCGGCAAAATTTCTTTTGGTATAAGAGAGTGTATATCCAATAAAACCGGTAAACCATCCTTTGTTTTTTTGCAGAAAAAATTCGATGCCCCACGAATACCCCTTCCCTTGCGTAAGTATTTGATCCGGATTTAGTTGCATAGAAGCAAAATCTAACCCATCTTTGTATTCCGTTACATTTTTCATCTGTTTGTAGTAGGCATCAATATAGGCTTCAAACATATTCTTATGAAAATTTCTAAAAACACCGAGCGATACTTGGTGTCCAATTTGTGGTTTTACATAAGAAGTACTTGGCATCCAAACATCTGTGGGCAACGAAATAGAAGCTGAGGAGATTTGGTGCATATACTGTGTGTTTAATGTGTAAGATACTTTTATGGAGGTGAGTGCGTCTAACAGAAAGCGAGCAGAGATGCGGGGCTCGGGGTAATTATACTGTTTTGCGATTTGCCCGGGTTTATAGCGTTTCGTTTGGTAAACCTCCATTTTGTCATTCAAAATAAAACGGGTAAAATCTCCTACATGAGAGAAATGCGAGTAACGCAATCCATAGCTTATCTTCAACCATTTCACAATATCCCATTCATCGTTGGCATAAATAGCCAATTCGTTGGCATAAAGGGGTTTCATTTTTGGAAGAGAAAGAAAATTGCTTTCACCCGCCTCAATTTCATACTCTTCAGGGAAAAAGGTGTGAAAAATATAGTGAACTCCAAATTTCAGATTATGCTTGGGGTTAGGCAAATAAGACAACTCTGAAAGTAATGCGTAATCTCTTACCCCTGAAGTGATTCTGAAGTTATACACCCCTTGCTTCATCTCTGTTTTAAATTGATAGTCGCTAAAAGAAAAAGAAGTATTTAAAAACAATTTAGGCGAAATTATGTAATTCCATCTCACAGAAGCCGCACCGTTTCCCCACCTGAAAGTAGCTCTCATGCTCCCGCTTTTTGACTTGAATCCATAAACATCATTTCCATAATATCCGCCTATAAAAATTCTGTGTTTATCGTTAATAATAATATTGAACTTGGCATTCAAATCAAAGAAATAGAATTTTGAGCCTTTAAAAGGAGAACTTTTTTTTAAGAAGGGCTGCATCAACCAGTCGATATAAGTTCTTCTTCCTGAGATGATGAAAGAAGCTTTATCTTTTTTTATAGGACCTTGCACGGCTAATCGGGCAAAAATTATTCCAATTCCTCCATCCAACTCATAATATTTCATATTTCCCTCTTTTTGATTCACATCTACAATAGATGCCAGGCGGGTGCCGTAGTTTGCGGGCATCCCCGATTTAATTACCTCAATGTTTTTTACGGCATCGGGATTAAAAATGGAGAAAAAGCCGAACAGATGTCCGGGATTATAAATGGGGACATTGTCTAATAAGATGAGGTTTTGGTCTGCATTTCCGCCGCGCACATAAAAACCACTGTTCCCTTCTGCCCCCGACTGAATTCCGGGAAGCAACTGAATTGCCTTTAACACATCTACTTCGCCCATAAATGCAGGAAGTGCTTTTATGGTCTCAATTTTCATTTCCATCTTACCTACATTTACACCGGACACATTTCTGTCTTCCGCTTTCCCTGTAACCACCACAGCATCAGCAACAAAAGCCAGGGTTTCAATGTCAATATTTTTCTTTAAATTTGAATGTATGGTAATTTTTTCTGAGATTTGCTTATATCCTAAATAACTGAGATTTAATGTATAGGTTCCTTTTTCGAGGGTAATCGAATAAAAACCGGAAGAGTTTGTTATGGCAGTGCTTGGAGCAACTTTTGAAGTGGAATCGGTTAAAATAATGTATGCCCCTGCAATTGTTTCTCCGCTTGCAGCATCCTTTACTATACCTGAAAGCGTAACCTTTTGAGCATTTAATGTTGTAATTACTAACAAGATATGAAGAAATAAGAGCGTTTTTTTCATACAAAGTGCAAAGATAGCGTTTTTTTTGATGAATGATTAATGATTTGTGGTAAATAAAAATACTATTTCTTTGCACCCCAATAATGAACAATGGCATTTTTTAACAAAAAACTATTTTTTACGCTACTCTCAGGGGTGCTGTTGTGGATTTCATGGTATCCCCACGGATTTACTTTTTTAATTTTCTTTGCTTTTGTGCCTTTGTTTTTGTTGAGCGACAAACTTCTTGAAGAGAAAAAGGGATTTGTATTTTGGCAAGGTATTTGGGCATCTTTTCCTGCTTTTTTAATTTGGAATATTGGGGTTACGTGGTGGATTTGGAACAGCACTAAGCCCGGCTCCGTTGCTGCTATTGGACTGAATGCGTTTTTCATGAGTTGCATATTCGGCGCGTGGCATTGGGTAAAAAAGGCGAACTTGCCAAAAACGGTGATTGCGTTAGCATTCATTGCGTTTTGGTGCTCTTGGGAGTATTTACATTTGAATTGGCAAATCAACTGGCCCTGGCTGAACCTCGGAAACATATTTGCGGCAAGTCCAAAAATAGTGCAGTGGTACGAATATACAGGTGCTTTTGGAGGAACGATTTGGGTGTTGGTGGTTAATTTTCTGATTTATGATTTTTTAAGCACGCAGATGACGCAGATGAATAGGATTTGCGCAGATTTTAATCTTGATAATCTGCGTCATCTGCGTGCAAAAAAACACTTGACAATGCTGTTATTCACTATAATAACTCCGATACTCATCTCCCTCATCATTTACAAAACATATCAAATAAATCAAGAAAACTGGGTTGAAACGGTTATTGTTCAACAAAATATTGACCCATGGACGAAGCAGTACGAAAAATCGAACACCGAATTGGCAGCATTGATTATTAAAACTGCTGCGCCAAAAATTACGCCAAATACTGCCCTGCTGGTTTGCTCCGAATCGGCTTTGTCACACACTATTAACGAAGATCAACTACTCAATTTAGATATTTACCCTTGCACTTCTTTTCAACTTTTTGATACGTTGTTTAAAAAACATCCGCAGCTAAATGTGGTTATGGGGTTATCCACGGTAGCCTTTTTTGAATATGATGCTTCTTCAACTATGCGTAAGTCTGTTGATGGCGATTTTGCGGAATTTTACAATACATCGTGCTTATACAATAGCCACAACATAGAATTGTATCGAAAAAGCAAATTGGTTCCGGGCGTAGAAAAAATGCCCTACCCCAAAATTTTCGGATTTCTTGAAAACTTAGCGGTTGATTTGGGCGGAATTAGCGGCTCTTTAGGCGTTGATACGGAACAACGTGTATTTAATGTGGCTACCAATCAGGGAGTTATCAAAGTGGGGGCACCCATTTGCTATGAATCCATTTTTGGAGAATTGTTCTCAGAATTTGTAAGAAACGGTGCCCAACTTATGTGCGTTATTACCAACGATGCCTGGTGGGGAAACACTGCGGGTTACAAGCAACATTTTGAAATGAGCCGGTTGCGTGCCATTGAAACGCGCCGTTATGTGTTGCGCGCCGCCAATACCGGAATCTCCGCTTTTATTGACCCGCTCGGAAATGCCTGGCAGAAGACCGGTTACGAAACCCGAACCGCAATTACTCAAGTTGTTTACCCAAATAATGAAATCACGTTTTATACAAAATTTGGCGACTATTTAGCAAAAATAATGCTCGGAATAACTCTGTTAATCTTTTTGTCACGTTTGTCACGTTTGTCACGTGTAACGAAAAAATAAAGATATTCGCGCCCCGAAAAAAACGAAAATGCAAAAACTAATTTTCTTTAATATTGAACCCCACACTTTGCTTTATGTTGCATTAATTATTTTTTTACTTTTCGTGGTTTTGTGGTTGTATTTATCTTTGCGGGACAAAAAATCGCGTTTGACACGGATGGTACAAATGTCGAAATATATTGAAGAGGAGAACTATTTTGCCATTCAACCCGACAAGTTTAATTTGATTCATTTTAATGATGACAAAGGAACGTTGCGTTTGTCTATTAAGTTTAACAATCTTTTCTATATCGAATCCTCTGACAATTATGTAAATATCTATTACGAAAACAAAGGGAAAATTGCACGGTTTTTACTCAGAAAAAGTTTGAAAAGTATTGAAGAAAACTATGCGGATTACCCTTTGGTGCGCTGCCACCGTTTTTATATCGTGAATATCAACAAGGTAAAGGTATTGCGAAAAGATAAGGAGGGACTTTTTTTGGATTTGGATTATTTGAATCTCCCCGATTTGCCAATTTCAAAAACCTACTACGACCAGGTAATCAAGATATTCTATCAATAATTCAACTACTCAGGGTGCTTTTGAAAATAAGGGTTTAAGGTATTCAATCCCTCAATCCCTCAATCCTTCAGTCCTTCAGTCTTTGTAGCTCCGCCGGGAATCGAACCCGAATTTAAAGTTTAGGAAACTTTCGTTCTATCCATTGAACTACAGAGCCGTTTTCTTAATCTTTATGTGGTTATAACAACGCTGCAAATAAACAGGAAAATCACAATATTTTAAAAAGAAACGCGTTTTTTTCGCATTACTAAAAAAAATGTTTTATGAATACCCAAATTGATATTCGAGAATTAAACGAACGCATACAGCGTGAAAGTTCTTTTATTGACCTCATTACTATGGAGATGAACAAAGTGATTGTGGGGCAAAAACAGATGGTGGAACGATTACTTATCGGATTGCTGGCAAACGGACACATTTTGCTGGAAGGGGTTCCCGGATTGGCAAAAACACTCGCCATTAAATCGCTCGCAAACACTATTGATGCTAAGTTCAGCCGCATTCAGTTTACCCCCGATTTGCTCCCCGCCGACTTGTTGGGAACTATGATTTACAGTCAGAAAAAGGAAGAGTTTATCGTAAAAAAAGGTCCTCTTTTTGCTAATTTTATTTTGGCGGATGAGATTAACCGTGCGCCGGCGAAAGTGCAAAGCGCGCTGTTAGAGGCGATGCAAGAACGGCAAGTTACCATTGGCGAGCATACCTACAAATTGGATGAACCTTTCTTGGTTATGGCAACCCAAAACCCGATTGAACAGGAAGGAACCTACCCGCTGCCCGAAGCACAAGTGGATAGGTTTTTAATGAAAGTAGTGATACAATATCCTAGTAAAGAGGAAGAAAAACTAATCCTTCGCCAACAAATTGATGAAAATATCCCAACCACAAGCACGGTATTAAAACCGCAGGATATTATCAATGCACGAAAAGTAGTAAAAGAGGTGTATATTGATGAGAAAATTGAGAACTATATCACTGATATTGTGTTTGCTACACGTTATCCCGGTGAATATAAGTTGGACAAATTCAAAACGATGATTAACTACGGTGCTTCGCCGCGTGCTACTATTAATTTGGCATTGACGGCGCAAGCGTTCGCATTCATCAAACGCCGCGGCTATGTAATTCCCGAAGACATCAGAGCCGTAGCTCACGATATTTTGCGCCACCGCATCGGACTAACCTACGAAGCCGAAGCCGAAAACATTACATCTACGGATATTATTAATGAAATACTGAATACGATTGAAGTACCGTAAAAAGCACTCAGATGACGCAGATAATCAGGATTTACGCAGAATAATATTAATAAAATCTGCGTTCATCCATTAAATCTGCGTCATCTGCGTGCCCAAAAAACCAGATTATGGATTCATCAGAATTATTAAAAAAAGTCAGAAAAATTGAGATTCGCACGAAAGCACTTTCGCAGCAGGTGTTTTCGGGGCAGTATCATAGTGCGTTTAAAGGTCGCGGGATGGCGTTTAGCGAAGTGCGCGAGTATCAATACGGCGATGACATCCGCAATATTGACTGGAATGTAACGGCGCGTTTCAACCACCCATACATCAAAATTTATGAGGAAGAACGAGAACTTACGGTTATGCTGCTTATCGATGTGAGCGGTTCGACACAATTCGGAACGAGGCAGCAATTCAAATCCGATTTAATTACGGAAATATCGGCGGTTTTGTCATTCTCAGCCATTAACAACAACGATAAAGTGGGCGTTATTTTCTTTAGTAATCAAGTAGAGAAATTTATCCCGCCCAAAAAAGGTCGTTCGCACATTTTAAGAATTATCAGAGAATTAGTGGATTACAAACCGCAACAAGTACAAACAAACTTGGCAGAGGCGTTGCGGTATCTCACCAACGCCATTAAAAAAAGATGCACCGCGTTTATTCTTTCCGATTTTGTGAACTGTGATTTTGAGCAAGCGTTGAAAATTGCAGCAAACAAGCACGATGTGGTGGCATTGCAAATTTCGGATAAGGGCGATTCGCTTCTTCCTGATGTAGGTTTGGTGCAAATTCACGACCCCGAAACAGGCAAGAGGTCTATCGCGGATGCTTCAAATGCAAATGTACAAAAAGAGTACGCTCGCTGGTGGCACAATCAACAAAAGAGAAACGTGGAGGTTTTCAAAAAATCGGGCGTTGATGTAGCGCATCTATTTACAGATAAGGATTATGTGAAAGCACTATCGGAACTGTTTCACCGCAGGGGAGCGTAAAGTTAATTTAAAGTTCAAAAATTTAAAGTTCAAAGAATACACACCTTGAACTTTGAACCTTGAACCTTGAATTCACTAATGTGTAATCTTGTAAATCAGTTCTTTCAAAAGTTCTTCGTCGGGCAAGTTGCTTTCCACGCCTTTGGTTTTGGCATCGTATTCACGCAAAATGCCTATATTTTTTTGCAACTCCAGTACAGAATGATTTTGCGCATATCCCACATTAATTTTTTGAATATAAGGGTTATTTCCAAAAACTTTGACTTTTGCTTCCGGAGATTTATCCGATAAATTATAGGCTAATAATTTCAGATAGAAAGAAGCCAAACTATTAATAGTTACCACATTTGGAGTTTGTTTTATATTTTGACAGAAATAGTGCACAATTTTGTATGCCTTGTCAATTTTTCGTTCCGCCAGCGCATTTTGAAGTTCAAAAACATTGTATTCTTTGCTAATTCCGATATGTTTTTCAATAATATCTGCTGTAATTTCGCTGTTGGGCGGAAGAAAAATAGTCAATTTTTTAAACTCATTATCAATCCGTGATAAATCCACACCGATATTCTCTGCTAACAGATTAGCTACAGCGGGCTGCATTTTAAACTGATATTTCGCAACATGTTTTTGAATCCACTCCGGCAGTTTGTAGTCTTTCATTTTTTCGGAGTGAAAAACCACGCCGTTTTTTTCAACTGCTTTCAATTGAGTAGCTCTTAATGTTGCATATTTATAACAGATTACGACAATTGCGGTTTGCGCCGGGGCTTCTGCATATTTTAACAACCGATCCATATTTTTCAACTCCTTGGCTTCTTTCACAATTACCACGCGTTTTTCCGTACCGAACGGAAACTCTTTAGCCATGGCAATTACCTCTTCGGCATCGGTTTCTTTTCCGTAAACCAACATCTGATTAAAATCGCGCTGCTCTTCCGGCATGGCGTGGTCTTCAATATAATTTGAAATTTCATCAATATAGAACGGCTCATCGCCCATAAGAAAATAGATAGGGGCAAACTGTTTTTTTTGAAGGTTTGAAATGATTTGGTCGTAGGTCATTGAAATCACAATTTTTAAAGAAATGCGGCAAAAGTAATTTTTTTTTTCTTTTGCTACTAAGGGTGCCTTTTTAAAATAAGGGTTTAAGGTAAGTTTTTCTGCTTTTCTGCTTTTCTGCACTTCTGCATATATATGTATTTTTGCGCCTCGCTTTTTATGAAAATTATATGATGAAAAAAATAGTACTCCTGTTCGCTTTTTTTATAGCAACCACCGCGTGGGCACAAGAACAAATCTCCATAGATTCTCTTGAATATCAAACCGATGAAACATTTCAGGAAGAGATGCTGAAAGAGATGGATGCGCTACTCGATTTGTGGTATATCAAAAAACAGATTGGCGGACTCAATACCGGAACACTCACCGACAACAACGAGGGCGATTGTCTCATTGATTCTGTGGTAATTAAAAGATTGAAACAGTTGCCCACGGCAATTCCATTGGTGTATAATCAGGCAATAAAAAGCAAGATAGAACTGTATGTTTGCAAAAGAAAACGCTCATCTTCCATTATATTAGGGCTTTCACAATATTATTTTCCATGGATGCGCGAGATTTTCGACAAATACAATGTTCCCGAAGAGTTGATTTATTTAACGATTGTGGAATCTGCGCTCAATCCCAACGCAGTTTCCCGCGCGGGTGCTACCGGAATTTGGCAATTCATGTACGCCACCGGAAAAGCGTATCAATTGGAAGTCAACACTTTTGTGGATGACCGCCGCGACCCGTTTAAAGCCACAGATGCCGCCGCACGACATTTACGAGATTTGAACAACATTTTTAACGATTGGGGACTTGCCATTTCTGCCTATAATTGTGGTGCCGGCGGCGTTAGAAAAGCGATTGCACGCTCAGGCGGAAAAACCGACTTTTGGGGCGTAAAACCTTCGTTGCCAAGAGAAACGCAAAACTATTTCCCCTATTATGTGGCGGCACTTTATCTGGCAAACTACCACCTGGAACACGGCATTCCCTTCGCAGACCTAACAATCCCTTTTGCCGTAGATACAGTAATGGTAAAGAAAGAGTTACATCTGCAACAAGTAGCTGAAGTGTTGAATATTGATTTGGATGAACTGAAAATTTTAAACCCACAGTATAAAAGGTTGGTTCTTCCGGCGTATATGCAACCTTACCCTTTGAGATTAAAACACGCTGATATTTTGCGTTTTATTGAATGGGAAGACTCTATCTACAAATACAAATATGATGAACTTTTTTCTCCAATGAAGGTATATGAAGGATTGTTTACCGGAGTTCCGGCAAACCCAAACGATTATAAGAAAGTGTATCATACTGTAAGACAAGGAGAAAGTTTAACCGCCATTGCCAATAAATATGGGTTATCGGTGTATGAAATCAAGAAAATGAATAATTTGGGCGGCAGTTCTGTAAAATCAAAACAAAAACTGTTGGTAGGTTATGAATACATAAAACCCACGCAACCACAAGCAAATGAATATCAGCAAGTTCAAAGTAATTTACAAAACTCTGATAATGATGTACAGGTAGAAACAAAAAAACAGGAACTGCCGCCGACTCCAAAGCAAACAGCAACAGAATCTGTTGTTTATATTGTTAAAAAAGGGGATGGTTTAAATGCCATTGCTTCAAAATATGGTACAACGGCGCGCAAAATTGCCGATTATAATAATTTGAAGGATATCAATGCGATAACAGTGGGGCAAAAGCTAAAGATTCCTCCAAAGTAAATTTTTTCTATTTTTGCGCCCCTTTGAAAAAGATATAACTATTTGATATTATGAACGAAATTATTGGTAGCGAAGTTAATTTTATTCCGCTGTTTTCTTTAGAAGACGAAGCAAAATTAGAAAAAGAGGTTTTAAACGATATAATTCCTATTCTTCCCTTGATGAACACCGTGCTTTTTCCCGGAATGGTAATCCCGATTACCGTGGGAAGAAACAAGTCTATAAAA
>Ga0209628_10003799_pt1 | contig 10710 bp, 8 predicted proteins | sample TergutCu122P4_FD_187285 | JGI IMG/M metagenome (GOLD analysis project Ga0209628, IMG submission 187285) | Cubitermes ugandensis P4 segment gut microbial communities from Kakamega Forest, Kenya - Cu122 P4 (SPAdes) (version 2) | ecosystem: Host-associated > Arthropoda: Insects > Digestive system >... | reverse complement strand
ATGCCCAGCATGCCCGGCGGGCACCAGCCCGCGCCCATGGTGGGCACGGTTTTGAGCACCCAGTCCACGATCGAATCGCTGGGGTTGAGCATGGCCAGCTTGGTTTTGTTTTCGCTGCCGCCGCCCTTGGCCGCGACGGTAACGTGAACCGTGTTGCCCGGCACGATCTCGGTAAAGATCACCGCCGGCGTGTTGTCGCGCGTGTTCTTGCGCGCGAACTGCGGGTCGGCCACCACCGAGGCGCGCAGCGTGTTGGCGGGGTGGTTGTAGCCGCGGCGCACGCCTTCGCTGATGGCATCCTGAAGGCTGCCGGTAAAGCCGCTCCAGCGCACGTCCATGCCCACCTTGAGGAACACGTTGACGATGCCGGTGTCCTGGCAGATAGGCCGGTGGCCGGTGGCGCTCATCTTGCTGTTGGTGAGGATCTGCGCCATTGCGTCCTTGGCGGCGGGGCTTTGCTCGCGCTCGTAAGCGCGCGCCAGGTGCGTGATGAAGTCGGCGGGGTGGTAGTAGCTGATGTATTGCAGGGCGGCGGCGACGGATTCGATCAGGTCGGCCTGGGTGATGGTGGTGCTCATGGGGTGCTTGGGGTACGGGCAAAACCGCCATTTTGACAGCCCAGCCTGGCCGGCCAAACTTTTTGATCCATGTGAAATCAGTTGCGATTGCTCTGAAGGTATGCGCCTGCGCTCCTGCGCGCTTGCGGCGTTGGAGTTAAAGTGCAAGTTTGCGGGGCGGCTGGCCTTTGGTTGGCGGGCGCCCGGCATCTGGCTTTGGCAGCGCCCCTTGCTCCAGCCAGCCGTGTGTAACCAGGATGAAGGAGACGTGGTCCATGAGCGCCATTGAATCTGTATTAGTCGAAAACCGTGTGTTCCCGCCAAGTCAGGCGATGGTCAAGGCAGCGCGCATTAGCGGCATGGATGCCTACCGTGCGCTGTGCGATGAGGCCGGGCGCGACTTTGAGGGCTTTTGGGCGCGGCACGCGCGCGAGCATTTGGTGTGGGGCAAGCCCTTCACGCGCACGCTGGACAAATCCAAAGCGCCGTTTTACCGCTGGTTTGACGACGGGCAGCTAAACGCCAGCGCCAATTGTCTTGACCGGCACATGGGCACGCCAATCGAGGGCAAAACCGCCATCATCTTTGAGGCCGATGACGGCGCGGTGACCAGGGTCACTTACAAGGAGTTGCTGGCGCGCGTGAGCCAGTTTGCCAACGCGCTCAAGAGCCACGGCGTCAAAAATGGCGACCGCGTGCTGATCTACATGCCGATGACGGTGGAAGGCGTGATTGCCATGCAGGCGTGCGCGCGCATTGGCGCCACGCACAGCGTGGTGTTTGGCGGCTTTTCGGCCAAGGCGGTGCAAGAGCGCATTGCCGACGCGGGCGCGGTGGCCGTGATCACCGCCAACTACCAGATGCGCGGCGGCAAGGAGCTGCCGCTCAAGGCCATCGTGGACGAGGCCATCGGCCTGGGCGGCTGCGAATCGATCAAAAACGTGTTTGTCTACGAGCGCACGCCGACGGCCTGCAACATGGTGGCCGGGCGCGACAAGACCTTTGCGCAAGCGCTGGCGGGCCAGGGCAGCACCTGCGCGCCGGAGATGGTCGATGCCGAGCACCCGCTGTTTGTGCTGTACACGTCCGGCTCCACCGGCAAGCCCAAGGGCGTGCAGCACGCCACCGGCGGCTACCTGCTGTGGGCCAGGATGACGATGGACTGGACCTTTGACCTGAAAGGCAGCGACATCTTCTGGTGCACCGCCGACATCGGCTGGATCACCGGCCACACCTACGTGGCCTACGGGCCGCTGGCCGCGGGCGCGACGCAAATCATTTTTGAAGGCGTGCCCACCTACCCCGACGCGGGACGCTTTTGGCAAATGATCGAGCGCCACCAGTGCACCATCTTCTACACCGCGCCAACGGCGATCCGCTCGCTCATCAAGGCGTCGGAAACCAATCCCAAGGTGCATCCCAAAAACTGGAACCTGACATCCCTGCGCATCATGGGCAGCGTGGGCGAGCCGATCAACCCCGAAGCGTGGATGTGGTACTACAAAAACGTCGGCGGCGAGCGCTGCCCCATCATGGACACCTTCTGGCAGACCGAAACCGGCGGCCACGTCATCACCCCGCTGCCCGGCGTCACGCCGCTGGTGCCCGGATCGTGCACGCTGCCGCTGCCGGGCATCGAGGCGGCCATCGTCGATGAAGCGGGCAACGACGTGCCCAACGGCTCTGGCGGCATTTTGGTAATCAAAAAACCCTGGCCCAGCATGATCCGCACCATCTGGGGCGATGCCGAGCGCTTCAAAAAGAGCTACTTCCCGGAAGAACTCAAGGGCTACTACCTGGCTGGCGACGGCGCGGTGCGCGATGCCGAGCGCGGCTACTTCCGCATCACCGGCCGCATCGACGACGTGCTCAACGTCTCTGGCCACCGCATGGGCACGATGGAAATCGAATCCGCGCTGGTCGCCAAAACCGACCTGGTGGCCGAAGCCGCCGTGGTGGGCCGCCCGGACGATTTGACCGGCGAGGCCATCGTCGCCTTCGTGGTGCTAAAGCGCGCGCTGCCGCAAGGAGAAGAAGCCAAACAAATCGCCAAGGAGCTGCGCGACTGGGTGGCCAAGGAAATCGGGCCGATCGCCAAGCCACGCGACATCCGCTTTGGCGAGAACCTGCCCAAAACCCGCTCCGGCAAGATCATGCGGCGCCTGCTGCGCAGCCTGGCCAAGGGCGAGCAAATCACGCAAGACACCAGCACGCTGGAAAACCCGGCCATACTGGCGCAGCTGGATCATACGTATTGACGGCTGACCGGCAGGCAGCAAAAAGCCCGCCACCTGGCGGGCTTTTTACGTTGGGCCTGGGGGCCGATCGGGTCAGGCCGTCAGTCTCATTTAAGAGACAAAATCCATGTAACCAACTGCTTGGCCTCAGCCTCGGTAATCTTGTTGGGCGTCATCGGCACCGGACCCCAGACGCCGGAGCCGCCCTTGAGGACCTTGTGCACCAGCGTGTCGTTGGCCTTGGCGTCACCCGCGTATTTCTTGGAAATTTCCTTGTAGGCCGGGCCAACCAGCTTTTTGTCCACGGTGTGGCACGCCAGACAGCCCTTGGCCTTGGCCATGGCCTCGTTGGCCAGCGCCGGAGCGGCAACGGTGGCGGCGGCCACGGCGGCAAGAGTCAACAGAACACGTTTCATCTTTCTTCCTTTACCAATTAGTTGGGTTGCGGTATAACGTACGGGATTGTATGTCGCGTAGCTAAACCCTTCAACGGATTAGGGTACTCGCAAGTTTCTGATCGAAATCATGTATCTGCTTGGACTTGGACTTCTTTTGCTGCTGCTCAAGTACCTGGAGTACGGCCCGCTGGCCGAGCTGTCTTGGTGGTCGCCGTGGCTGTGGTGGCCCTTTGGCGGCGCGGTGCTGTGGTGGCTGTGGGCCGATTGGTCGGGCTACACCAAGCGCAAGGAAATGGAAAAAGACGACAAGCGCCGGCTGGAGCGCATCAACCGCCACCGCGAAGCCATAGGCGCCAAGCCCAAGTCAACACCGCCGCCACGCCGCCGCTGAAGTCAGGCGCGAATGTTTTTGCGCCGTACGCTACCACCCTAACCGTCCCCCAAAGGGGGATGGAGTTTCGGCTTCTTCCCCCTCTGGGGGAAGGCCGGGATGGGGGCAACGGCGGTTGTTGTCTTGGCAGCCATCAATAGTTATCCAGCACCGCCCCGGTGCTGGCGCTGCTGGCGTTGAAGGCGAATTTGGCTTGCACGCCGCGCAGGTAGCGCGGGGCGGGGGCTTTCCAGGCGGCGCGGCGGGCGGCGATTTCGGCGTCGGGGACGTTCAGTTGCAGCAGCAGTTTGTGCGCGTCGATGGTGATGGCGTCGCCTTCCTTGACCAGCGCGATCGCGCCGCCAGCGGCGGCTTCGGGGGCGACGTGGCCTACCACCATGCCCCAGGTGCCGCCGGAAAAGCGCCCGTCGGTGATCAGGCCCACGCTCTCGCCCAGCCCGGCGCCGATCAGCGCGCCGGTGGGGGCCAGCATCTCTGGCATTCCGGGGCCGCCCTTGGGGCCGAGGTAGCGCAGCACCATTACGTCGCCGGCCTTGATCTTGCCGTCCAAAATGGCTTGCAGGGCCGATTGTTCGTCGTCAAACACGCGCGCCGGGCCGGTGATGACCGGGTTTTTCAGCCCGGTGATTTTGGCTACCGCCCCTTCGGGGCTGAGGTTGCCGCGCAGGATCGCCAAGTGCCCTTGCGGGTACAGCGGCTTGTCGATGGGGCGGATCACGTTTTGCCCGGCGGGCGGCTGGTCTGGCACGTTAGCCAGCGTTTGAGCGATGGTTTTGCCGGTGATGGTCATGCAGTCGCCGTGCAGCAGCCCGGCGTTTAGCAGGATTTTCATCACTTGCGGAATGCCGCCTGCCAGGTGCAAGTCCACCGCCAGGTATTGGCCGCTGGGTTTCAAGTCGCAGATTACCGGCACGCGCTTGCGCACGCGCTCGAAGTCGTCGATGGACCAATCCACCCCGGCCGCGTGCGCGATGGCCAGAAAGTGCAGCACCGCGTTGGTGGAGCCGCCCACGGCCATGATGACCGCCACCGCGTTTTCAATTGACTTGCGGGTGACGATGTCGCGCGGCTTCAAGTCTTTTTTGATCGCCTCGATCAGCACGCGCGCCGACTCGCGCGCCGAGTTTTGCTTTTCGTCGTGCGGGTTGGCCATGGTGGACGAGTAGGGCAGGCTCATGCCCAGCGCCTCGAACGCGCTGGACATGGTGTTGGCGGTGTACATGCCGCCGCACGATCCGGTGCCGGGGATGGCGTGCTGCTCGATCTCTTTCAGATCCTCGTCCGACAGCTTGCCGGCGGCGTTTTGGCCCACGGCTTCGAACACGCTGACGATGTTCAGATCCTGCCCGCGCCACTTGCCTGGCAAGATGGTGCCGCCATACACGTAGATGGCGGGCACGTTGGCGCGCAACATGCCCATCATGCCGCCAGGCATGTTCTTGTCGCAGCCGCCGACCACCAGCACGCCGTCCATCCACTGGCCCTGCACGCAAGTTTCGATGCAGTCGCTGATCACCTCGCGGCTGACCAGCGAATACTTCATGCCCTCGGTGCCCATCGCCATGCCGTCCGATACGGTGGGCGTGCCAAACACTTGCGCGTTGCCGCCGGCCTCGCGGATGCCGGCCACGGCCGCGTCGGCCAGCTTTTGCAGCCCCGAATTGCAGGGCGTGATGGTGCTGTGCGCGTTGGCCACGCCGACCATCGGCTTTTTGAAGTCGTCCTCCTTGTAGCCCATGCCATAGAACATGGAGCGGTTGGAAGCGCGCGCCTTGCCTTCGGTGATGTTGGCGCTGCGGCGGTTGATTTGCAGGGGTTTGGTGCTCATGGTGGATTGCTGGTGCGCGTAAAAATGCCAATTGTGCCTGTCCGCGACACGGCACAATGCGCGCCATGCTGATTCAACCTCACATCGATCCAGTCGCTTTTCATCTGGGGCCGCTGGCCGTGCGCTGGTACGGCATTACGTATCTGGTGGCATTTGCGCTGTTTTTCATGCTTGCCAGGCAGCGCCTGCGGCACGAGCCGTTTGCCAGCATCACCCAGCCCGCGCCGTGGACGCGCTCGGATGTGGAGGACATACTGTTTTGGGGCGTGCTGGGCGTGGTCGTGGGCGGGCGGCTGGGTTACTGCCTGTTTTACCAGCCCGCGTACTACGCCGCGCATCCGCTGGAAGTGTTTCTCACCACCGAGTGGCGCGGCATGAGCTTTCACGGCGGCATGCTGGGCGTGATCGTGGCGCTGCTGGCGTGGGCGCGCATCCGCCGCCGGCCATGGCTGCAAGTCACCGATCTGGGCGTGCCGTGCGCGCCGCTGGGGCTGGCCGCGGGCCGGCTGGGCAACTTCATCAACGGCGAGCTGTGGGGCCGCGTGGCCAGCCCGGACTTGCCGTGGGCAATGGTGTTTCGCGGCGCCGGCGGCGCGCCGCGCCACCCGTCGCAGATCTACCAGTTTTTGCTGGAAGGCGTGCTGCTGTTCGTGCTGCTGTGGCTGTACGCGCGCCGCCCGCGCAAGACCGGCCAGGTCAGCGGCGCGTTTTTGTTTGGCTACGGCGTGCTGCGCTTTGCCGCCGAATACTTTCGCGAGCCGGACGACTTTCTGGGCTTTTTGGCGCTGGGCCTGAGCATGGGCCAGTGGCTGTGCGTGCCCATGATCGCCGCCGGTCTTGCCCTGTGGCTATGGGCCAGCCGCCAAAGCGCGCCAGTGGCGGCGGCGCGCACGTGATGTGGACTGGCTTGCAATACAAGGCATTTCAAATCGTCATTCCCGCGCAGTTCCAGCCTGCGCGGGAATGACGATTTGAAGTATTCTCACTGAACCATATTGCACATGGTACTGATTGCAATATTTATGATAGCTGCCAGCGCTTGCCACGCACGGTTTTGCGATTCAGACCATGCTGAAATGCCCACCAAACAAGCGCAAGCAGCTATTGTTTATGTAGTTTAACTTCCAACATGCCCAATCAAAACCTGTTTACCGCCTTGCGCGCCGCCTTTCCCGCCGATCTGGATGGCGTGGCGGTGGAAACTGATGCTGGCTTGCGCTATTCGTGGCGCGACCTGGATCGCGCCAGCGCCATGATCGCCAACCTGTTGCAGTCGCTGGATATTCCCGCCAGCGCCGATGGCGCGCCGCCGCGCGTGGCGGTGCAGGTGGAAAAGTCGGTGGAGGCGCTGATTTTGTACCTGGCCACGCTGCGCGCGGGCTGGGTGTTTTTGCCGCTCAACACGGCCTACCAAAGCGCGGAGATCGAATACTTCATCGCCAACGCCGCGCCCGCCGTGCTGGTGTGCGGGAGCAAAAATTTTCCGTGGGCAAGCCAGATCGCCTTCAGGGCCGGCACGCGGCATGTGTTTACGCTGGATGACGACCGCGGCGGCAGCCTGCTGCAACGCGCCGCGCGGTGCAGTGACCGGCAAACGCCAGCGCACAAGCAGCCGCACGATTTGGCCGCCATCATCTACACCAGCGGCACCACCGGGCGCAGCAAGGGGGCGATGCTCTCGCACGGCAATTTGCTGTCCAACGCGCTGGTGCTCAAGGACTACTGGGGCTGGCAGCCGGGCGACGTGCTGATCCACGCGCTGCCGATTTTTCATGTGCATGGCCTGTTTGTCGCCATTCACGGCGCGCTGCTAAATGGCAGCAAGATGCTGTGGCACGGCAAGTTTGATCCGGCGCGCGTGATCGCTGACTTGCCGCGCGCCACCGTCTTCATGGGCGTGCCCACGCTGTACGTGCGCATGCTGGCCGATGCGGCGCTGACAAAAGCGCAAGCGGCGCACATGCGCCTGTTCATCAGCGGATCGGCGCCGCTGCTGATTGAAACCTTCAACCAGTGGCAAGAGCGCACCGGCCACACAATTTTGGAGCGCTACGGCATGAGCGAAACCGTCATGCTCACCAGCAACCCGTACCACGCCGATCCGCGCTATCAAAACCAGAGCGAGCGGCGCGGCGGCACGGTTGGCTTTGCGCTGCCGGGCGTAAGCGTGCGCGTGCGCGGCGACGACGGCGCGGATGTGCCAGTGGGCGAAATCGGCGCCATCCAGGTCAAGGGGCCAAACGTGTTTTGCGGCTACTGGCAAATGCCGGACAAAACGCGCGAAGAATTTACCGCCGACGGTTTTTTCAAAACCGGCGACGTCGGCAAAATCGACGCGCGCGGCTACGTCACCATCGCCGGGCGCAGCAAAGACCTGATCATCAGCGGCGGCTACAACGTATATCCGGCCGAAGTCGAAGGCTATCTCAACGAGCTGCCCGGCGTGATGGAAAGCGCCGTAGTCGGCGTGCCACACCCGGACTTTGGCGAAGTGGGCGTGGCGGTAGTCATCCCCAAACCAGCCGCCAAACCGGACGCCGGGCAGCTAATCGCCGCGCTAAAAGCCAAACTGGCCAACTTCAAAATCCCAAAACGCTGCTTCATCGCGCCCGAGCTGCCGCGCAACAGCATGGGCAAGGTGCAAAAGAATTTGTTGCGCCAGCAGTATCAGGGGCTGTTTGCGGCGTCTTGACGGGGCGCTGTGCCCGCCATCCGCAAACATTGGCGTTGCTTGCTGCTCCAGCGCGGCAAGGCTGGGGGCGCCATGCCGCCTTGCCACCAACACAGCGCCTCATTCGGCAGATGGCGATGGCCAGTTTTCAGTGTTGGTATCCCAGTCAGGATTTACCTTGTCCGGGTCGGCGGAAAAAACCCAGATCGTCATGGCCAATGGCGTTTTGCCGGCGGGTTTTTTGCAGTTTTCAAACCATATCCATGCCTCTTGCCCGGGGCGCAGCTCATCCAAGGTGTCATCCTTGTTGAATGCGATATGAAGCCCGGTTTTTTCATTGAATTTGACAAGTGTTTTTTTGGCTTTGCCTTTTTCTTTTATTGTAATGGTTGAAGCGGTCTTCTTGATGATTTTTCCGTGAATGTTGGCCAGGCTGGCCATGTCAGCGTTGCCGCCGCCAGGCTCAGGAAAAATGCATTTACGCACGAAGGCTGGCGAAGGCCAGTATTCAATGCCGGAATTCCATTCGGGATTTACATCATCAGGGTCGGTGGAAAAAATCCATATCGTCGCGGCCAGTGGTGTTTTTTTGGCAGGTTTTTCGCAATTTTTAAACCATACCCATGCTTCCAGCCCGGTGCGCAGCATATCCAATGGGGCATCACCTCCAAATGCGGTATATAACCCGGTTTTTTTATTGAACTTGATGAGTGTTTTGGTGTCTTTGTTTTTTCTGGATGGTGATTGTTGTGCCGGTTTTTTCGATGATTTTCCCGTGAATATTTGCCAGGCTGGCCATGGCGGCATCGCTGCCATCCGGCGCAGGAATAATGCATTTGCCTGGAACGTGCGAACTGTTTTCGCCAAAGGCATGGCTTGCCGCCATGCCGCCAAACAGCACAATGAGAAATTTGATTATAAATTTGTGCATGTTTGGTGCGCTCTTCTTGATATAATGTGGACAGGATTTATCCAGCCATTTTTGACAGTTTCGACTGTGAAGCGGCTGGGTGAACACAGCCCTACCAGGCTGCTGAAATACTGTTTTGAAGAGGAAATTTCGGCCCCGAAAAGGGTGTCTCACCCCTTACCCACCTTGAAAAAAACGCTTGTAGGCCGTTCTATGAGGTCGTCCTTCTTGGCTCAAGACCAGGAAACCAGTATTTCAGCAGTCTGCTACCTTGCTGACGTAGGCAAGACAAAACAACGAATATAAAATTTCCCTAGTATTTTATATATAAGATACGCAATAACAAACGGAAAAACAAAAATAAAATGCGAATCATCAAAAAAATTAATACGCCAAAGGCACACAAAAGAAAACAACCAGCCAATAATAGACCAACTGACGCAAAAAGTTCTTGGGAACCTCTGAAAAACCCTGCGTGAGCCGGCGCGCCTGGGTTTGGGATGGGCTGCAAGGCGCAAAGCGCAGCCATAGCCGTAGCTATGGCGAGCATTTGCAACGCAGCAGACCGCCCAAACCCAGGATGCGCCGGCCACGACAGGGTTGTTCAGAGGTTCCTTTGCTGGCGGCAGCGGGCATGAGGATTGGGGTGGATTATGGCGGGATTAATCCAGCCCTACCTTGCTTGTTGTTCATCCAAATGTTGGGCATCACTTCGTTCGGCCCAACCTACCGGGTTTTTAATAATACGAAAATTATTATAGAAAACAAAGGCACCTGAACTTTCATTGTATCAATGTCGTGAGGAAATATATAAAACGGATCCAGCTGATGCAAAATATATTGAATATCAATTGCCTTGCTAAACTCAAACAGAGGCAGATGCACAAATTTTGCAGCAAACCACCACTGAAAAATTGAAAGGAATATTGCTATGAAAATTAAAAGCAACGAAGAGTTAATATTTTTAGCGTTTACTTTTTCAACTGCTTTCCAAGTAATAAGACAAGAAAGGACATATCCGTAGCCATAAAGTATATACCAAGCGCTCACAATATAAAGAAGAATTAAAAATATCCCTGCTGATGCTAGCATATAATATAGGCCTATCTTTTTGGTTTCCATATTAATCACAACACCCAGCCCTTCCTCTGTTAAAGGATTGTTGTGATTCAGGGCTCATTCTAACCGCAGCCTCATAAGAAGCAGCCCACAAAAGACAATAATTAACCGCAGGAAGATGAATATATTTCAAATATTTTGTTTTCATGCAAAACCCGAAAGTGATATCGCATGAGTATTTTGACGGACCGCCACAAGTGTCATAACATATGTCATGCGCATTACAGCATGATTCAAAAAAATCAGCAAATGGAAGCTTTTTGACCCACGGCGCGTTATCATTCCCGCAACCATTCGGGGGTGTTGGTTGATGCGTATTCTCGCAATCACACTTTGGTCGTGGTGCTGGCCACATAAAATTGCCATCCGCATCCCCAGGACTCATTAAACCAGACGGGTCAACAGTATTAACCGGATCATTGCGAACATAGGCATAAAAATTCACCCCACCTTCAACACCAATTGGATCTGTCTGAATATAGCGCCCTTTGTTCGCCGTGTAATCTCTAAAAAAGTTGTAATGCGTCCCGCTCTCGGAATCAAAGTATTGCCCCGGAAACCGCAGGTTCATCGTGATACTGGCTGCAGGCAAGGCTTCA
>Ga0209628_10003797_pt1 | contig 10713 bp, 3 predicted proteins | sample TergutCu122P4_FD_187285 | JGI IMG/M metagenome (GOLD analysis project Ga0209628, IMG submission 187285) | Cubitermes ugandensis P4 segment gut microbial communities from Kakamega Forest, Kenya - Cu122 P4 (SPAdes) (version 2) | ecosystem: Host-associated > Arthropoda: Insects > Digestive system >... | reverse complement strand
CCGACTGTCTGCACCGACCCGCCGGAGCTTGCCACCACTATACGCACCTGCACTGTTAAACAAAGGACATTCTTTGCGCCGACTCTCGGAATCGGAGTCGGAACCTGAATCTGCCTGCACTATACGCGTACCCTAAGGCCCACCAGCTTTCTGTTCAAGGGATGCTGGGGCTCTTCCCCAGGATAAATCGGCCGGAGCACCACACACATTCTTCGGGTGTGGAGGTTAAAATTTACGGAACTGAATTTCCATAATTTTACATTTTGCCTTTAAAATTACAAGAAGTGTGAGTTTTTGAACAGTTTTCACTGTTTGAAGTTGTTCTTTGAACGAAGTGTTCATGTTATTATTCGAAAACACATGGTTGTGTGTTTATTTATTGTTTGATGCTGTATAATCTGGAAACCGAACTCACTCTCATGATGTAGCAACGGGATTTTTAGATGGCCTTACAGCATATTAAGTTTGTGTGTATTAGTTTACACCGTCAGAGCACAGCATCGTTTAAAACTGTGCTTCTTTAGTGTGGTGTGTCTGCCGTAGCACAGTCTGTGTTTTGATCCACAATATTTGAACAGTTCGTTGCGGTGGCTGTGCAAATATAGTAAACCGTCGTCGCACGTAACAACTATTTATTGGACCAACATTGTTGCACTGACATAGTCAGTGACATATGCTCGACTTCAAGATTTATTCGCTTGAATTTGCAAATTGACAATCTTATATATAAGTAGCGGAGATTCTATTAATAACAAAGGCTATTCCTGTAGTACACATTCATATTATGTTCCTGAATTGCCTTCCTGTTCGCAATAGGGGCAGCAACCAACAGGCTGTGGGGCCGACCCAACATCCTATTTGACGGGTACTGTGGGCTCTTTCCCTGGGACACATTGCCCGATGCGTGGAGCTGATTAATTTCCAAATAGTGCTGAGGGAAGGAATGAGTGGAGCTATACCTCCGCTTCCCATATGCCTTCATGGCCACCACGGTGCAACGTTACCTTTTACTTAACTTTAATAACGACGTAGTGTGTGTAGCGGTAGATTGATTTAAACGCGGTTATCAAAATATCTGTCAATTATACAATTTAATTACGCGATGAATATTACTTTTAGAGGTAAAATAAGTCCATAACTATGTGGCCACTGCATTATTGATAAAATAAATGCATTTTGTGTATTGACGGTTTATTGAATTCAGTATTTGTTTTGACTCACCCACCTGCATATTTGAGAGAGAGAGAGAGAGAGAGAGAGAGAGAGTCCGTAAAGACATTGGCAGGAATATATGTAGTCAATAGTTAGGGAAGGTTTCAGTGTATTTAACATTGAAAATCTGTTTTTATATGCAGCAGTATTAATTTTTTGTTATAATTGATTTATTATTATTATTATTATTATTTATTTATTTTTATTTATTTATTTTTTTTTTTTGTGGTCTAGCGCTTGCACATTCGGGGGCACAGAATAGTGTGCTTGCACCCACTGTAACACCCCGCTACACCAGTTCGACAGCTGAAAGAAAAGAGGATGGAACATAAAATCAAAATTAAACGCGTGAAGGGAATGTGCAAATGTGAAGTGGGGTTGGGTGTATGGCGCCAGTGGACAAAGAGAAGGGGACTGCGGGTTGTTTCTACTTGTTGCGGACTCTACTCACGTTTGAATCACCGCGCCATGCCTTCTGGTCTGCTGTATGCTGGAAGTGAGATTTATTGCGGGTGTGTTGTGAGTTGGTTTGACCGCCCACTAGTCGCAAGGGGTGTCAGTGGTTGTGGTCTGTTTCCGAGCTGCTCAGGCGCCTACAGTTTCATAAGCCCTTCATTCAGTTTCCTGCGTTTCTAATAGGTTTTTATTTAACCCTGTAATCGGCAATGGACAGGATGTGTGCATCGTAATATTTGTTGGCAGTTCCTATGTGTGGATTGTGATGTTCTGAACACATCCCTGAAGGAATATTAGCAACAGCAAACTAGTATGGATGTGGTCAAATACTGCGAATTTTCTCTTCAATATAAATTGTTTCTAAGAACGTAGTTTAATCGAGTCCTTGAAAAGCTAACAACAGCTGATGTAGTAATAACGGAATTTCCCCATCTTTCATATAAGCTAGAAAAGGCGTAACGTTCTATCCTAGCCAGTTCAATGTTTTCAACATCTTCATTCCCTGAGGATTTGTTCTAACCCTCTTTCTCCCATTACCCCCTCCCCCCTTCCAGGACTGACAATTTCCCTTCAAGTTCCTCATTTAATAATTTTAATTCCTTCGTGAGTGCAGTTTTGATTTGTTCCCGTCAGTTTTAGATATTTGAAATGGCCTGGTGTGATATATCATTCTTAGTTCTGGTGACGAAACTTAAACATTCACTGGTTTCCTCAGCGTTCAGTGACAGAACAGCCACTTTAATAGTGTGTAATAAAGTTTATTTTTCTGTATTGCTCTTTATGTTATGTGTTTTTTTACCTTCAACAGATTAACACCATCAACATGGACCAGACACTCTCGTGTAAGGTCAGGTGCTACACTTTTCGATAGAGGTACAGTTGCGATTATTCTAAAATCTTACTCATTTTTCTTGCTTCGTGAATTTATTAGTAGCCTTACTTATCCGACATTGGCGTTGTGATTCTGACGGCTTCTTGAACAATCGACGTTATTTACATTTACGAATATCTAGCAGTTTGTGTTTCAGGACTGCAGCTTTGTTTTTCTTGTGAGTAGGGGAGTAATTCTATTTAGGTGTTTGCCCTGTTCTAAACTGTTCTATTTCCATCCTCTGACTGAGTTAATTTCTGTCAAGTTATTCACGCTTTTTGTGCGCATGTTTTACATAACCACCACATGGTTACTATGTGTGACAGTTACTGCTATATCTTCCAATACTTTGTTTTAACTAATTATTTCCTCTGTTCTACCTGAAGTACATTTTCGATCAGCATATTCGGTACAATTTCGATCAGAAAAAATGTTTTACAAAATCCATTGCGGCTTTAATAGTTGGCATCAAGTTACAGCATGCACAGAACGATAAGGGCTAGTTACACTTTCGGGAATATAAGGTCTTGACCGAATTTGTCCTAGCCAAATTGGGGCGGCCCAGTCCTTTCGCCTGTGCTCTGTAGTATCATGGCTAGTATAGCGTGAAACTATTGCTTTTTCCCTTTGTGAAGTGCAGGATTCAGAATGTTAGTTATAATTCAGGGACAGTTATTATTAAACGTCGAATGTTGAAACAGTAAACAAGTGCTCAGCGCCTATAAATATCTCTTTAACGCAATAAATAGGCAGGTCTTTGTTGTTAGGGCACACGTCTAATTATTTACTGAAACTAGTGACATTGCAAGAACTTTAGAACTGACGTTACCACCCTCGTTGTCGTTATCATAGTAATCATCATGGCCATCATCATCATTGTCATCGTCATTATATTTATTATATTCAAATGATTAGCAATGAATAATAAATGATGCGTTCAAATTGACTTAGTTGGCTCCCAGCGTCATTGTATAAGTCATTAATTTAAATGCAGCATTTGATCCGTACTTTACAGTTTACTCAATTTATATCAAATGGTGTCTTTTTTTTAAACCTCCGATTTAAAATGTCAGTGTTGTCTAGTTGTGATCATGTTCAAACATTACAAAAAGTTCAGCATCAAGCATTATCTCAGTAAGAGAGAGGTAAAATGTGAAGGACGCCTTACCGACACCTGAAGACACGATGTCGTCAAGGAAACGAGAATCACAGTGTTTGGCTCACCTTACTTCGGAAAAAGACCTGGAGGGAATCCGAAATCAGGATTGTATTTTATAAACAAACAGAAACCCTATTATTAAGGTACGCTCTTCAGCACAAGAACATGAGAGATATTCAGTGTTAGGAACACATCGCCAGTAAAAGAAGACAGGTATGGTTTTTACTTCTGTAAGTATTATAGTGCTTAATATATGAAAGAGAAGGCGATTTAATTGTTGTAAATGTAAAATCTCGTACCATAAAGTAGTCATTGGTCCGAAGGAATAAAAAAAACCATTATTGGTAAATGCCATTGATCAGAGTTGCACCAAGAAGTGAGTATAATTTACCTACTCAGGTACTTTATCGATCAGTTTTGTACAATTTTTTACATTTTTCAATAAACATTTTCACGTGATATTAATTTGACATATTTATCCAGGTATACAGAATATGCGTAAACACTAATACATATTCTTGCTCGTGGCTTTTATACAGTAAAGCACATTTTGTCTGAAATGATCGAAACTGAACCAACCACCTCACTCTTTACATAACAGATAGTCTCTGTTTAATTATCACCACGTCATGAAACCGTATGAGATGTTAGAGGTAAATATAAATTATAACTATATACATTATAACCGTCAACACAACTAGTTTTTGTGCTTATTAAAGCAACATGTTTCGACCTACGTGGGTCATCTTCAGGCTAAATACATTTAGAAACATTTAAAGGTTGTGTACATTGCTCTTGTGAATACTGGGAAGTCATTTTACAAATGCATTGCGTTATACCAAGACTTCGTTATGCTGACAATTATAATTTGTATAGTTGTCATAGGATCACACAACAGGATGTCAGCCTTAAAGATTGTCTCTGCTTTCCAGGAAAAAAATCTATAAATACGAAAGCACTAAAAGTAAGATACTAAATTGCAATGCTAACACCTTCTTTAAATAACAGTGTTTAATACAGATATCATCCCCAAATATGTAAATATGAATATTCCAAACACGTTTCCAGCTGGTCGATTCACTAAAAAAAAAAGCACAAATATAACGGATTAATGATGAAATCAAATTGAACAGAAACAAAAATGAAACAATGGACTGTTTGCTGAAGTTAGGTATAAATACATCTAAGTTTAACAAACGAGTGGGGCAAACTGGGGACTTCATAAAACGTCAATACGTATTCAACTAAATACGGAAATGGACAAAAGATACAAAGCAATGAAAAAGAACTTGAACTGTTGTCTTCCAGTCATAATTCAACCCATTATAAGAGCGGAATTGTTACTTCTACGCTAGAATTGTAAACAAGACAAACTCTGTTCACGGATGCACAAATTAGCGTACTTAATAAGATTCTTCAACATAATTTGCGTTATAAACCACATAATTGCATCAAAACGTTAGCTCTAGAAGCGGAAACCGCAATTACATGTCCACCTACTCAAGAAAAAACCTAATAATGTGTCTAGTTGCTAAGAAACATCGTGAACCTGTATACAAGCAACAGTGATGATCAGAACATATATCAAAATAAAATGATAAAATGCGAAAAAATTCTGATAAGACAAATAAGTGGTAAACTGAAATAAAACAAAGTAATCGTAACAAAAACTGTTAAAAAGGAAACACTGTAGTATTAGTATACCAAGACGAATATGATAACAATGCAAGAATTTCTTGAAAGTAGTTTCTGCACCACTTGTTAATACCAACATGTATACTAATATACCTATTGGACAGTTGGAACACATAATTCATGGAATTCTAACAAACAGTGATGTTGACCTTAATGTAATGAATCAATGAAATACTTATAATCAAAGGTAATTGTATATCAGAATTATTTCTGGTTCTCCAATAAATTGTATATGCAAGAAAACTGACTGGCCTTGGGAGCGCCTATTTCTCCCATTCTGTCAGCATTGTATCGCCAATATCTGTAACAAAACGATATTACTAATATACTAAATAAACAAAACATACAAGGCTACTTCAGATACGTCGACGATATCGTAAATATCTACAACGATACGTTCACAGATATTAACAAGGTTTTATCAGAATTTAATATATTATCGCCCAGTTTGAATTTTACACTTAAACTGGAAGGAAACAACAAAATTAACTTCTTAGACATTACCATATTACAACATTTAAATGTAATTGAAACGAAGATCTACCGAAAACAAACTACAACTGATTGTATAATTCCAGCTGACTCTTGTTATCCAGGAGAACATAAAATCACAGGAATTAGATTCTTATTAAATAGAATAATGAAATATCCTATTTCACATGTTTACCAAGGTGAAGAAAAGAAAATAATTTTAGCTATAACATGTAACAACCAATTTAATCAAAATTCCGTCGAATCAATACAAAAAGAAATAGATTAATTTGGAAGTGTCACTGAACCTGGTAAGGTTCAGAAGGCTAAAACGAAATTTATTACTTTCACATATGTAGGAAAAGAAGTCACTCACATTACAAAACGGTTTAAGAAACTAAACGTAGGAGTAGCACTTAAAAAGAAAATAATATTTGAAACGTCTTAAGTAGACAACAGGAAACTTCACAATCTTCAAAGGTTTTGAAAAGCCGTGTATACCACGTCGATACCCACGTTGTGATCTTATTTATGCGTGACAGACTGGAAGACAATTAAAAAATAAACATAATGCACAACTTTTGTACAACGATAATAAATCTGCGTTTGCCCAGCACGTAATAACTAAAAGGAACGCCATGGAACCAGTGGAAGAAATTATGGATGTGGCGCACATGAGGTACAAAAGTAGAAATATCGATACCATAGAAAAATACTACATAAATCATGAAACTAGAAGAGGTACGCAAATAAATTACAAAAATACGACTTAAAAAAATAGAATCTTGTATGTATTAATGCACCATAATAAGCAGTAAATGGCATAACAATCTGAGAAACAACCTATTGGAAATCAATATCAGTACTTCCTCGGTTGTCAGCCTAGCAACACCAACTATGGCATGCTGCAGCTTGATAATGAAGTTGCTACATCTCTCGCGTATGTGAGTGACATTGTTAATACCAGCTGCTATAGATATCGACAATTCTAAACACAGCATTTAAGCACGTGGAATTAAAGTATATAATTTTCTTCCTGTATTAAATGAGTAACATTAGAGCAGTATAACAACAGATGTCACGTCTTCCTAGCAACTGTGTCGGGTGTCTACACTACCACATCACCACTTGCTCTTAATTAGACTTTGAATAAGAGTTTTGACACATGATGCAATGATGTAATGAATTTGTAAATTGTGATTTCAATATTCACAGAAAGCAATTTATGCAGGCAGGTCTCGTTTTACGCGATTTCTTTTTGAGCGATTTCGCTTTAATACGACTTGAAAATTCGCAACACTTTTCGAATTTACGCAATATTTTTCGTTTTAACGCAATTTGGCATAGACTATTTTTGGCCGGGCTTGTCATCTGTTGGAGTCTTGCGGAAAGTGACGTCACTGTCACGCCATAAGTCATGTGTGTGGATTGATTACGGTAGTGATACAGTCGCGCGGTTGATTTAGTTTCCTCTTCAACAGCATTGGCATTTCTTACCAACATGAGTGAGAAACGTAAATCCACATCACCTAGTGCAGTGTTTCCCAAACGTCTTTGCTAGCGAACCTCTTGTCGCTTCGAAAAATAACCAGGGATCCTCACATGCTTGCTTATGAAAACATACGGTGTCCTTATTTTAGGTATCCAAAATTAAAAATTCATGTCTGGAAGCGGTTTTTAGAACGCTACGAATACATGCCAATAGCATAAGTAACATTGCTTTGCAAGATTGAGCATTAATTAAAACTGGTTATCGCTCGCTTCTTGGGCACAGGAAGTTTCTTAATAAGGTGTTCTAATGGTCATACGAAATAAACACACAGAGAAAATTTTTAAAAAATCCTCGATTGTTTTGAACAAAACATAATTCCTTTAGTTTAAAAAATAAGTAAATTTCAAAGTAACGTATCTAGAAATGTTCCGGCATATGCCGTGGGAACTGGTCGCGGATCCGTTGAGATCCGCAGATCACACTTTGGGGACCACTAACCTAGTGCAGTCCAAGTGAAATATCAGCGAAAGGCAACCAGTATTGAAGATACAGTTGGCGTAAAAACGGACTTGAAATTGTTGGGGTAATGTTAGACTCGCCCATAATAGCGTACGTACATTTGGATTGATAGGATTAAAGAGGGTGTTAAGTCAGTCTGTTTGTGTAGCAAGACTACCACAGTTCTATCAGAATGAACCTACCAAAAACTATGGTTGTGAGTCTCTTACAGTTTTATTTCATTAAAATTAAGTAATTGAATACATTGTACAGAAATGTATGTATACTGTGTATTAATGTATATATACTCTACAGGTCCATATGTCCACTAGTCGTATAGTATTACTCTATACAGTTTGAGGTTGTCAGTAACCTAACCGCAGGAAATACACTGTTTAAATAGGAATTTTGTGTTCCATTTGCGCGATTTCAACGTGCGCGACTTTTTTAAAGGAACGTATCCCTGGAATAAAACGACACCTGCCTGTAGTGCCTTTAAGCGTATTTATATGTGGTGAGCCTGAAGAAAGCCCACGTGCGTCGAAACATGTTGCTGTAATAAACATCAAAACTTAGTTGTGTTGACGGTTACAATTTATATCGTTATCATACGATCACACAACGTGATGTGCACCTTAAAGGTAAATCTGAAGTTTGTAGCAGGGGTGAGCAAATTTAGGCGCCAGATCACCCGGGCGAATAAATTTCTACGGTGGCGTCGACTAATTGCGGGTGCTGAGTATGGAGATTTCTTCAAGTTGCCTTTCGGGCGCCTAGAATTTTGAGGAGGCTCATAAATTTTTGGAACATTTGTGCACACCTGGCCCATTGCCAGTTACTTTACTGTGTGTCTATGTAATAAGTACCAACAAAATTCACACATTTTACATTAATGTTTTCATTTAATTATAGTGTCCGACATGTTTCGAACATCCAAGTGTTCATCCTGAGGCAGACTTGTACATGCAATTTTATGGTATTTCTGTCATGCTGAAATTATAATAAAAGACAATGCGCGGTTCAAAAAACGTAAAGTTTACTTTTCTGTATTTGGCATTTCTCCATATTACATTTGGTTTTAAATTTAAATTGGTTAATACTGAAAGTTATAGGCATGATTCTTCGCGACAAAGACGCCATTCTGTTTCATTCTATTTTCCTCGAAATGTGCCAAAATTTCTCATACTTCGCTCATTTTGTAACCCTTAAAAGACTTTTATTGTTATTACGTAATGTTTTTATACAATAGACTGTCCCGTAATCTCGCCATGTCCTAGTATCATTTAACAGGACACTTTTGCAGGCGTTTGTCTTCCATCTGTGTATCAGATAAGCCAAAGAAGTGAAGCATTAGTACATTCAAGAACAAAAAATGCGGCTGGCAAATGTATAAGAAGAGTATAAAAAGAAAAGAGAAATATTGAGAAGAAGACGCTTGATCCTCCCATCCATCACAAACTAAAGCGTCTTTCTGCTTGTTTGCTTTGTAGATCGTTTCTCTGTTCCCGTCTTTCATCCCATTTAAAGTTGGACCATCGTAACTTTATTTTCAAGAAAGTAGTGCAAGGTATTTGCTGTGAAGAGTTGTTTTCCAAATGGCCCACTTTTATTCAACAGACTTGGATATGAAGTTGTCTCTTGGGTTGGAAACTTTGTTGGGTATATCGTATTGAAAATTACTGTTGATGTAAAATCTCGAAGCCTGTAATCGTCGCTCCGTACGTACGTGTTTGCTGTGCCACAAATTCATTGTCACGTACAGTGTTACAGTGCGCAAGTTACAAAATACAAGGTGTTAGCTGGCGGATTGCTTGTTTTTTGGCCCAACTCATCTATCCAGCAGACTGCTTCTACTGTTTTGTATCCACACATTGATGACCCACCATGTACCATACACATGGACATACATTATAACATAGTGGCTGTAATTTTACAACTAACTTCCTGAATATGAGCCTGTAAGGCTCGAAACATGTGGAAGATACATTGTAAAAATAAAATTTATAGCAGATGTGCATTTGGTTGGGTTAACAATAGAGTAAATGTACCTCAGTGCACTATATAGACAAAAAATATTGATAAACACCGATTTAGTCAAGGCATTCCGCGTCTCCTGAGGAATCCTAAGATAAAATGTGTACTTGAGCCCGCTGCTGGTTTCTACCCTGAACCAAATTAATTCTGTTCACGCAGCCATGTATATGCCTAAGGCCTGTGAAAATTTTCGTTATGTATGGTATTGATCATTCGATCCCAGTGGCCGCCCGGTCTAAGACGTGGGTCTGCTGTCGCTCGCTCGCTGGTATTGCGGGTTTGAATCTTTCCGGGGGTTTGGATGTCTGTCTTTTCTGAGTGTTGTGTGTTGTCAGGTAGAGGTCTCTGCGACGGCCCGATCGCTCGTACAGTGGAGTCTTACCGGATGTGGTGTTTCTGGGTGTGATCATGAAGCCTCGAAAATTAAGAGGTTTCGGCGCTTGTAGGGGCTGTTGCGCCATGGGGGGAAAATTATATTGATAATTACTAATTTAATTCATTTTTCTTTCAGGTAAGAAGAGTACTTTTAACTTTGTCATCTCGACAGGTAAGCTTATATGTTTCCATGTTGATTTCAGTGAAGAGTATGTATGTGTAAAAGTATAGTAAAGCAATCCCTGTACAGGCCTGGATTGTCCCTGAGGGTTCCAGGAGGCTGAAGCTCCTAGATTTCAAGACAGTTGGCACTTGAAGGTGGTAAGACTGTCAGCCCTACGCACCGGCCGCCTTTACCCCTCTAACAGAAATTATTAAAAGGAATGTTTCCTGGTACTCATTTATGTTAGTGGCTGAGACGACCGGAAGGATTATGTCAATGAAAAATTC
>Ga0209628_10003796_pt1 | contig 10713 bp, 11 predicted proteins | sample TergutCu122P4_FD_187285 | JGI IMG/M metagenome (GOLD analysis project Ga0209628, IMG submission 187285) | Cubitermes ugandensis P4 segment gut microbial communities from Kakamega Forest, Kenya - Cu122 P4 (SPAdes) (version 2) | ecosystem: Host-associated > Arthropoda: Insects > Digestive system... | reverse complement strand
AACCACTGTATAATACTCTTGAGCTCCTGATGATGGGCATAGTGGTGCCCGAAACATGTTGAGCAAGCAGTAAGATCTGCAATAAAAACCTCTGTTGCATCTAGTTGGCATTTTATTTCCACATATGCCTAAATATATTTATTTTTTGTCCAGTATATTAGTACTGTGCATGTTATTCACAAGATTGTACAGTTTTGAAATGTGTAATGTCATTATTCATAAATCTGTACACCTGCTTTTAAGTAATGGGTTACTTCATTAACATTTTAGTTTCTTATGCATATAACTGTGAAGCAACATGTCAAGAATTGTTGCGCTGCACAATACCAGCTGTTTTTACTAGTCACTATTTACTTGCCAGGATTGCCATTCCTTTTACCAACAACTGAGGCACTCTCACATCTTTTCATCTGTCTGATGCCTTGTTTTCTTACATGGAATATTGTTAATATTCTCTGTATTGTACATTTTGTTCCTGCTTATGTGGCAGTTTTGTAATATCATTAATGCTCAAAATTGCATATTTAGTGCAAGATGTTTTATTTAAATGAAACATTACACATCCCAAACAAATGGCATATATTTGCATGGTGTGGTAATGTTTGTGTGCATGAGATGTCAACTGGTAAAGAGAGTTGTGTCTCATCACACTCATAGAACAGCCCTCATGATAACTTCTTCAACACATATTGTGTGTACCCAAATATGAGACAAGAATTTTTTCTTAATTATCATATGAAGAATGGAGTGTTGCCTTGTAATTGCACACAAATGTCGTTTGTATAGGCATATCCCTTAAAATTGAGGATTGTAATGGGGAGTTGTCTTGTATGCAGGGTTGTCATATATTCAGTAAATACAGTACTGTTATATAACTTTAGCCTCAAGACTTCCAGAAGAAAAGACATTCCATATTCACCTCAGAATTAAAGTGACCAGGAACCAATGCTTGTCTGCATACCAGAGGCATCTGCTGGGAATATCTGTGCATGATTTTCTGTGATCTTTTAAGAGCTTTATTGTATTTTTTGAATTTCTTGACATGAACATGCTTTCCTTTATGTCATATATGCTGTATTTCTATTGCACCACCATATTACTCTTTCTGTTTACTAACCTCTAATACAAATTCCTATGTAGAAAAATATTTCTGCTTTTTACACTGTTCTCCACTGTGCATACTTAGCAGATGTGCACACACTACATTATTTTGGTTCTGGCTTTAAATGGCATATAAAAAATGAAAGAGCCTTGCTCTTGTAACTGTTGGAAAGCCTTGGTCGAACTGTCTAACAGTGTCAGTTGAGTTCTTGAAAGTCCGGCAGCTTTGTGTGTGTTCCATATAGTGTTGTTACAAAATGCTTTACTTGGCATAATTTTATTTCTTTGTTCTCTTCTGGCACTGGCTGGAATCACATTTTGTAACTTGTTGTCAGCCACTGTGGTCATTCTTGTTAATGCTGATCCTGGGGGATTTTTTTTTTTTGCACTGTGTTGCAGTGACAAAAACTTGCCCCTTCCCCAGACCTTTTTAAGCCGAAGTTCCTCTGATGAGGCAGAGTGTCCTATTCACTTATTCCTATTCTTGTTCCTACTTTCTTTCCACTGCATGGGAGCCCAACATCAGATCCCATAGTACAGTTAGTTGAACAACACTGTGTGTGGTGAGCTTTTGGATGTTTGATCCCACAGGAGCATTTTTTACAGCATCATATCTGATACTGTTTAACTTAAAGTACAGAAAAGCAAGCAAAATTGTGTGTGATGAACACTTGGATGGGTGAACATGTGCGAGAATTTCTTATATATTGCCATATTTACCATTGCCTAGCCACCATAGCAGAGAAAGTTGACCCAATGGCACATATACACAATAAATTTCTTTGGTCTGTCATCTGATAATCCAACACTCTTAATAGTTCGGCAGTTGAGGAAAATATTCCTCAGTACATTTTACTAGGAAAAAAAAAAACGTCATCAATGAAACAGATGTATCTCACGGACATATTCAAAGAGGCCTCCAAGAGTGTCTGTACATCAACCATTGTAGTATCTCCTGACCCTTTGTCTCCTACTTCATCATCTTCTTCAGCTGTGAAGGCTCCAGAAAGCACAGAAGAGGACCCCGATGACCCTGAACCAGCAGATTAAGGAGCTATCCAGATAGTTACTCCTCTGATTAGTTGTGCAGCCCAAGTATAGGAGCAGTAACAAAAAATTACCTTTAAGAACTTAGGTCAGTATAGGTACTGTGTTATAATCTGGAATATCTTGATAATCTGTCACCTGTCCAGTCCTGTGGGTGCAAGATGAGTGGGATTTTACTGTATATATATTTAATGTGCAGTGCGACGCTCAAAACGCTGTACTTCATGTATCTGCTCTTGTGCATCTCCCTTTAAATTCTGGTCTTCTGCAGATCACTATGGGCATTTAATTCTGGGCTGCAGATCACTATGGGCATTTAATTCTGGGCTGCAGATCACTATGGGCCTTTAATTCTTCTGCCAAATGTTAAGCAGCAGTGTATGAGGTGAACACTTTCGTGGGCGTCCACACCAAAAACAATGTGCCATTGGCTTTTATGTAGCCCTGCAAAGGTTTATTGTGTCATAATTTACTTTTCACCACCTGGGCAATAGCCCCTTCCTCCGTCTTGTGTGCCTGAGGAGCCAACTACCTTTGTATAGAGCCTTATTTTTCTGTTCTTTCTGGACCCACAAGAAGAATGTACTAAGTTCTTCTGAAATGTCAGGAACACAGCTGCCTGCTTCATGGTGCAAACATATTAAAACAGGGCAAACATTAACAGTGAATCACCGTGGAAACTTCAAATTGGAATCTAAACTTGGAAAATTCTGCTTGCTTGAAGTTTTCATGTTTTCAACAATTTCATAATTACATCCTATAAAACAGAACTGTATACCATGTTAAGTTATTGAAATAGAATAATGATTTTCAATCCAGGGTGAAGTTTTTACTCGAAAGAAAGGAGAAGAAACATTTCTTAGGTTGAGATGGATTTTAAGTCAGTGGGTTTGTCGTTTCATACGTTGACAACTTGACTGGATTACCAAGCAATGCATGTGTGAAAAAATTGTGACATTATATTACTGCTGGATGCTTCTTAGTTTTCTGGAATGTTCAATAACTCTTGCAGATAATGTCTCCAATATATGAGTAATAGAAATAAAGAACATCACTTGAAAGAAAACAGGAATGTAAAGTAATGAAATATAATGGCCCTTTAATTTTAAAAAGCGTGTTAGGTAAGAGACGGTGCATGTTATAATTTGTTCCAGGGAATTCGTAAGTTTAGGCATTAGGGTCATATTTAGGAAACTAAATAGCAATAAAAACCAGTGTAACAATAATTGCATTGATTTAAACATACAGTGTGCATATCAGTTTGTGGGTGGAAGGGTAATCACTTCCCACTGAAGTTAAATAAGGAAAAGTTAAATAATTCCCAAAATCAACAAAAAATTGTTTTCAGAGCCTCTGACCGTGAGCACTTCTTGTAGAGCGATAGGTAATGACAAGAGGCAGATGGTGACATGCTGTTGGTCTCAATACTTGAATGGATAAACACATAATGATGCTAAATAATATGTACTGTATATATAAACCAGAGGGTGGGATGTAAAGGTCTGCTGTGCAAGTTTCTGGTGATTTTTTGTTTCATACACAGTCAGTTGTTTTGTTAGCACAGTGATGAGTTTTGACAAGTTGGAATATGGGGGATTTCATCGAATGTTGTTGGTGAGTTTTTGGTGCTCAGCTATTGTTGCTGTTCTTGATTATGACATTATGTCACCTTTGTCATGCATCATAATTACCATGCTGTGTACATGTATGGTAAATACGTCTTGTAGCAAGTACATAAGAATTTATGTATTGGAATAACTTCTGTTGATTACAGGGATTTTTTTACTGAGAAGAGGGTGGGTTGGGAGGGGGGACTGTCTTCCAAGTTGTGAGGGAGTGTAGTCTGGTAGGAATTCCAAAACATTTCAAAGTTACGTGCAGCCTCTGTCATCAGGGTAGCAAAATATGATGGTAAATGTATCTCTGAAATATTGGTAAGTTTATACCAGACTGTATGATGTCACAACACAGGAGATGGTGTTATTTATAGCCATCACAGTAACAACCCCTCATGTTATGGTGTTAAGTTTGTTGACAAGTGTCTGAAGTAGCATTCTTCTCGCAGGTATGTTAATATCGAAAGTGTGAATTGTCATAAGGCGTCATTCATTTTATGTCTCTTGATAGTTACTATACTGGGGTATCAGGGCTATGATTCTGTAGATGCTGAACGTTATTGCAACTGATAGAGAAGGGAAAGAATATGCGTTTATCACAGTAATACCAAACACTTTTGAGTTCTTTAAATATTTTCAGACATAGTGATTACATTTTGGTGTGAATTTAGAATAACTTTCATTACAGAAAAGTAAGATTTATAAATGATTATTAATTTTTCATATTTAAATTTGGACCTTTGTTTGTGCATGGGGATAGTAAGTAGTGCAGGTTAGTTAAAATGAGAGGGGTAGGTACGTTGTAGATCTTTAATGGTGACATCTGTGTATGCAACAGTTAAATGCATTACATGTGTTGTTCAGCATTTTCTTTCTCATACATTTCTAAGTTATTTTTAATGTCATATTGCAGTGAGCTAATTTGGGTGCAGAGCTTGACCCTTTATCCTTATGAAAACAAAGACTTGGACATTGACTGTCCTGATAGGTGTTTTGCATTTTTCCCATCCCTTGCTGGAGAGTGCCAGCATATATCCAGATGTGTTCCAGAATTCAGAATTTTTTGGATTTTAGAAAGGTGATATGGTGGATATACCATACGTATTGTAACATTCCCAGTGGGGTCTGGGACAGTACCTCATAATCAAACATTACAATTTCTGCAGTGAATTCTATGAATATTCACACTAAGTTGGGTAAATAAGGACTATACTATTACAGTTTATTTATGTATTGTAGTAATAAACTGGTTAATGAAATAGTGGGTTGAATATAGACCGTAAATAGTGTAGTACATTTTAATTCTAAAGAAAACTTCAAATATGTACAGAGTGAAAGTAGTAACTAACTTACACATGCAATAAATGCTCATTACTTGTGGCTGCTTGTGGATCTTGGAGAAAGGGTACATCAGTCTTTATTGTCATTGTCATTGGTTGGAGTTGGACATCTAATGATGGGAAAGAAACAGGTTCATCAAGTGATAAAGTGATGAAGCAGCACTAAAGACTTCTTTCATTGTCATCGGTCTCATTAACATAGGTTTCAGTCTAAGCAGTCTCTCTTCAATTGAGGAAACAGCCATAATCTCTTGCTGACAGATAAGTGCATGTTGTGCCAGGCTAGCAGTTAACTGACCACACATTTTCACCATACAGTATATGGGGATTTTTTCATGTGTTCACAATGTTGTCACCACCATCATTATCATCATCCTCATGCTTATATGTATTTAACACCATTTCTGTAATTTTGCCATCACTCAAGGAATGCACAACTGGTGCATCATTGTCAGTGTTCAGCATTTCTGTGTTGTCAGCTTCCTCTAACTGATGTACACTTCCCACTGACAAAATTTTGACATAGGTAATGATGCTTGATATCATTTTGTTCTCTTCAGTGACACAAAATCCTTCAAAGTCTTCATTTGCAGGTTCATTTTCAAACGCCATTGTAAGCCAAAATCTGTGCCAAGCAAGTTGTTAATCTTGATTTATTAACATCATTCCAAGCATAAGCATCTGCATAAATGGCATCCTTAATATTCCTTACTGACACACCACAATCAAGCTGCTGCAGTAACTCCAGTTTCTTCACTACTATAATGACAGATGCTTCCCTTTCCTTTTTTCACTGTTCCTTGTAGGGGTGTCTTTTACTATTTTTGACTAAAGTCACAAAATGACACAAGAAAAAAAAACCAGTGAACAGCAGAGGTGCATACATCTGGTAGGAACACTGAGACACAATTGATGCCTCAGACCTGTGTCATGAGTGGCCCAAGTCAAAACTTTGGCTTTCAGTTTTCAGAATTGTGGGTAAGAGCTTGTGGAACTATGTTGTATATCAAACTTGTTCATTGTTGCTTACTTATACAATCTTTCCAATTTATTATTTATTAATCATCCTACCATTCTGTACTGTGTTGTCGGAGCTGGTGACAGCTGGGTGCAAATCAATATGTATATAAATATGTTTAACTGAAGAGCAGTTTTCAGGGTAGTTGGTATGAGGCCATTTTTGTTACTTGACTCCAGACCTGCTGATTTGTTGAGTAGTGCAGTTTACCATATACATCACTAATGGAAATGAAAGCAATTTAGAAAGTGTAAGTTGAAAGTGATCACTTTGCAGACCAAGGCATAAGTGGGAGGTTACATTATTCTGTATCTGGGGGAAATGGGTTGTGAAGGTGTGGACTGGATGATACTTGGTTGTAATATGATCAAGCAACATTTGGCATCATAGTCCCAGGTAGATTGTCCCCACCATTATGATCATTCTGGGTACCAGGTCACCATGGCAACTAAGTTTTGTATGGCGGTGCCTAATATTTGTGAATCCTCAGTATGGAACTAGCCTCATGTCACCCTCCTAGCACCCAGAATCTTGAGGTGGCTCCTAGATTTTTTGAAAATTTGTGAAACCCTGGATTAGAGTGTCTTCTCTTGCATCTATACCTGTTTCTTGGTTATTCTGGACCTCTATGTCTCTTGGTTTATAATTCAGTGCTTATTTGCTATCTTCTGTCTTCCACTCTCTGTCATCATTCCATTTTTCTGTGTATGCATCATTTGTTCATTCGTTCATTGTGTCCATGTTGATTTATTTTCCAAATTGGAAAAATGCGTTCTGTATGTGGAGAAGCCATTTCATATATGTGAAACTGTGGAAGAGTTCTATAAGTAGTGCATTTGGGTACATGCAGAGTCTACTGTTTAACACAACCCTACTGCACCTGTCAATAATACTGCAGGAAGCTGGATGCTAAATATCTGTTGCTCACAGGATAAAAGGTTTCACTTTATTTTATGCCTTCATAATTAATATTTACCTGTGGATGGTGTTTATGCAGTGAAATATGTGGCCAGATGTGTTAGTTGAATTCAGGAGTGTCATGTACGTGAAACATCTGTTTACAAACTGAACTCGAATTATTGTCATGGACAATGTGTTTACCAGAAACATAGTCCTAATTTGTATCTTATCATCTTGTCAGTGATGTCTTTCAGAACTTGTCTTGATTAGCAGTTGTAGTAGATGCACTTACAGGGATATACTGTGTATTAATAGCCATATTACTTAAACATTGATGATGGGAATATGCACAGTCTAGGCTTAATTTATGTCTTCCTGCTGTTCCTTGAGTTCCATCACTGTAGTTGATCTGGTGAAGTTTAGTGTGCCATATTTGTTCAAAATCTTCATGTATGATAAACTAACCTCTTGAAATTTTCCGTTCTTTGGGCATGGGAAGATAGCCCAGATACATTTTCACAAGACATGCCTGTGGTATTGTCAACACCCTCATGGATGTTTCTAGTGTTCTGTCTGTTGCTGTGTTATGGTTCATGATCTGTATATTTTACCAATGTATGTCTTATTACCTTGTAATAGTAAGGATTTCTGAGTTTGAACTTCGTGCCTTGACTCTTCCCACATTCACGTAGTGCAAGGATAACATTAACTTTTAACAGATGAATGGGACATTGCTGTCCTCTTACATTACATCCTTTTTCTCTGAAAGGTAAAGTACTTTCTGTCAGTGGGTATGTAAATTGAACAATGTTTTGGCTTGAGTAGAAACATGAGATTTTAAAAGCCATATGCTAAAGCTTAAGTGTAAATGGACAAAAATGCATGACACTTGTAGCATCATTGATGCCTAGGCAGGTGTTCTTGTATCATTCCAAAAATTAATATCCCAGTGAGTCTTCCTCACTTACAACATATTTCAGAACATACCTCAGCCCTTTTGCATGCTACAGAAAGTGACATCACACAAATTGTCTTGTTCTTGTCTTAGTATATTTGATATTCTTTGGATGGTTCAAACTCATCAACTGGAGAATATTGTATGACTTATAGAGCTAAATAAGTTGTAAATTTCATTTTTACATGTTTGCTGTGTGATAAGCCAGGTCCTGTCACATCAGTTTTATATAAGTTTTGAAAAGGTCCATGTGGATTCCAGTTGTTGAATATAGCTCTGAGACTAGTGACTGTAATTATCTGTTTACTGCTGCCACATAACGAATAGATTCCAAAGTTGTTGGCATTATCATGCGGATCACTCATTTGTGTGTCCGAGAGACTGCACATGCAAGTATATTTTAAGTTTCCTAATTGCTTGATTTCATGGTTTAGGGTGTGCACACTAATATGAATAAGTAGATTAGTATATTTCTAATGTGGAAATGATTATAGTGAGGTCACAGAAATTTCAATGATGGTGGGTGTGCTGACAGCAAATTTATGCCTTGAAGCTTTCATGGCAACAAAATTCAGTAAACTCATCCTGGACTGTCAGCCTGATAATATATTATTGAATTACAAGGAACATTTATCACTACTGGCATTGTGTGAACAGAATGGCTGGCTGGCTGGAGGGGAATATAGAAAAGTATACTGAGTGGCTTACTGTAGATTTGGAAGGGGTTGATTCATGGGACTGCTCTCCTTTACTCCAGTGTAGTGTGTGTGGTTTAATCCCCATTGCCATCCCCCCTGTGAGATGAATAGTGGTTGTGAGATCTGATGATCTCACAGTAGTTACTATGATGATTCTGTCGTCTGAATGAGACACTGTATAGTCACATACAGTTTTGCTGAAATTTTGGGGGAATGTCAGTTAATTTCTACCTGACTGCATGCCAACACACCAAAGAAGACAATATTTTCTAAATTAGGCTTGCTTGTTCTTGCACAAGTAAACAAATTTTTTTCTGGGGGTGGGGGTGATGAGTGGGTGTAAGTAATTGATAGGTTTATACAGGTTTTGTGAACTCATTTTGCTGATGTTTTGTATGTTAGGGTATGATGCAAGGAATAGGTTTTCACACATTTGTTAGAGGTTTTGTGTCAAGAAGGATGGTCTTGAAATGTGTATGTGCCCTATTTTGGTCATTTAGGACTGAGTATTTCCGGAGAAATTTGATATTTTATATTTTCAGTACAGCTGTTTTGTCACAGCTATCTTAAGAAGCTAAAAGAAACCCCAACTGCCAGGAGACCTATTTATAGCACATATTTTTAGTTGTGGACAGTCTCATTTAAATTTGCTACCTCCCATTATAAATATTACTTAATTTTTACTTATACAGTACTGGTAACTTGTATAATTGGTAACCTGTATAAATGTGGGAAGTCTGCTGACTTGTGTAATATTAAATAAGATACTAACAGGTTTTGAAATGAAAGCAATGAGCATTGTGAAGTGCTTCATTTTAAAGAACAACTAATGTCATGTTTAGGGGAGTGAAAGTTATGTTTCCTGCTGTAGTGTTTATATATTGTGTATCTTTAACCTTTTCCTTCAACATGGCAGCTGTCATGGGAGATTTACTGTATACAAAGCCTGCATTTTCTATGAATTTTTAGCCCTCTTTCTCCCCACAGTTAAACTCATCTTATTACATAGAAGAATCTCAAAGAGCCAACCTCCTCCTCCTCCTTCTCCTCCTAAGTATGCCTTGGACCATCTGAAAGTATTTCTTGATACAGTGAATTATTTTATTGAAATTGTACCAGTTTCTCTTTAAAAATTGTCCTTTCATTCTTGTGAAGGAAGCGGATCCCTACATTATCTTTTCTTTGGGTAATTTCCCAAATAATGGCATTTGATTAATTTGATGTAATGGTTGAGATTTGTTTCTTCTAAAAATATGGGTCCTTTGTTTCTGTGCCCACTCACTGCACTTTAAGGTCGTGGGAAAGAAACTTAAGGAACTGCATGAGGATTTTCATTACACCAACATCTGTTATGCTGGCTGTTTACTGCATAATATAAACTGTACCTTATCTGATAAAAAAAAATTCTCATGCTTTGTTTTTGTCCAGCACAGAACCTAAAATTCAAGAATTTTCCATTGTTCTCTATAATACATGACACTGTTGCATGGAGATTTTTTACAAAACTCTTTAAGTAACATTGTTTCCATGCCATGTACTTTCGATAAATATTTCAAATGAATGCCCTTTGTTCAAGGAACTACATCATTTCTCACATGCACTAAGAACCTTCTGTCCAGCATCATAGCATGAATGAGCAGCCATATCATTTAGAAGTGCAGATGAGCTAACAATTTGCCAACTGCCCTTGCTTTGGGCATATTTCCCTCCGTTGAGTGAACTGGTTAGAGGTACACACTGCTGCATGAGCAGTTGGCTGTCATCTGAAAGTGAATGTTTTACATTTGAGAAATATTGAGAGTCACTAGTGTATGCAGAAGTTGTTTTGTCCAGACAAGAGGGCACATGTAAACTGAGAGGTTGCACTTACACTGAGTGATGGATTTGTGTTACAGATTCATCAAATTCTGGCGGTGAAAATATGTACACAATGATGAAGTCTGTGCCCGGAGGAAACATGCCAGGGGTGAGTGTGGTTTTAATATTAAACACTGCATATATATATATATATATATGTATGTATATTAGCAGGTGTGTG
>Ga0209628_10003795_pt1 | contig 10713 bp, 11 predicted proteins | sample TergutCu122P4_FD_187285 | JGI IMG/M metagenome (GOLD analysis project Ga0209628, IMG submission 187285) | Cubitermes ugandensis P4 segment gut microbial communities from Kakamega Forest, Kenya - Cu122 P4 (SPAdes) (version 2) | ecosystem: Host-associated > Arthropoda: Insects > Digestive system... | reverse complement strand
GCCAGCGCATCCTGGCCGCGCTGCCAGAGGGCATGACCTTCGAGCCGCTGCTGACCCTCTACCTGACCGACAACACGCCGCCGGCCGAAATCGCCAAGGCCGCTGCCAGCGGCTTCGTCAAGGCGGTGAAGCTGTACCCGGCGGGCGCGACGACCAACTCCGACGCCGGCCTGACCGACGTTGCCAGGGCCTACGACGCGCTCGCCGAGATGGAGCGCCTCGGCCTGCCGCTCCTGGTGCACGGCGAAGTCACCGACCCGGCGATCGACCTGTTCGACCGCGAAAAAGCCTTCATCGACACCGTGCTGTTGCCGCTGACGCAGCGCTTCCCGCGTCTGAAAGTGGTCATGGAGCACATCACCACCCGCGATGCCGCCGAATTCGTCGCCGCCGCACCGGCCAACGTCGCCGCCACCCTCACCGCCCACCACCTGCTGTACAACCGCAACGCCATCTTCCTCGGCGGCGTTCGACCGCACTGGTACTGCCTGCCGGTGCTGAAGCGCGAAACGCACCGTCAGGCCCTGGTCGCCGCCGCGATTTCCGGTAATCCGAAATTTTTTCTCGGCACCGACTCGGCGCCGCACGCCAAGGGGGCCAAGGAGGCGGCCTGCGGCTGCGCCGGCTGCTATACCGCCTTTGCCGCCATCGAACTGTATGCCGAAGCCTTCGAGCAGGCCGGCGCGCTCGACCGGCTGGAAGCCTTCGCGAGCTTTTTCGGCGCGGACTGGTACGGCCTGCCGCGCAATACCGGCGCGATCACGCTGGTCAAGGAAAAGTGGACCGTGCCGGCCGACTATCCGTATATCAGCGCCGACCGCATCGTGCCGCTGCGGGCCGGCGAAACCCTGTCCTGGAAAATGCACCGAGGATAAATCATGCGTCTGCGCCACCTGCTGCCCCTGCTCGCCGTACCCCTGCTGGCCGCCTGCGTCAACGACTCGGCAAGCTACCTGATTGACGGCAGCGCCGAGCACACGCTGACCCTGATCCGCGAGCAACCGGCCTTCTGGAACGACAAGGTGAATCTGTCTCTGGCCGTCTCGCGCATGCCCGCCTGCCTGCGCCGGCACAGCCTCGGCAGCGGCACCGCGCGAACGCCGGTTGAAGTCTGGCAGGTGCCGTCGGGCGCTTTCATCATCCGCATCGGCAAGCGCATGTACGCCGCCGAAACGCAGACCTGCGAAGGCTTCGCCCGCATCGATGGCGATCCGGTCACCGGCATGGGCGAGTTGCGCGGAGTTTTTCGCGTGCGTGACGGGAAACTGGTTTTCGTCAAAGAGGCGGCGGGCACTAACTCCATTTCGCAATGAAATTATGAAGTTTAACAGCTTCAAAAATGAGCGGGCGCATGGCGTTCGCTACGCCACGCACGTCCAGATCAAGGCGACCGCCTTTGAGTACACCGAGGTTTTCTACAACCGCAAACGGCAGCATTCAACCCTGGGTTACCAGTCCCCCGTTCAGTTTCTGGAGACATGGTTCAGACAACAACAGCAGGAAAAACGGGTAGCATGAACCCACCCTTTGGCAGACGAAAAACAGAGGGAATCTCAGGCACGGCTCATCGCCTTACATCGTCATCGTTGTACTGGCGGAAGGATCGCCTCTGCTTCCGGGTGGCAACCCACGAGGAACGTCATCATCTCGGTCGCATCCTTCGAGAGATAGAAGCGCACCATCTTCTCGTTGAACTCCTGCGCCTTGGCAGCGGGCACGCTGATGGCATCGATGCCATGCGACATGAGCACGCCGTTCATCATGAAACGTGATGTGCGCTTGTTGCCGTCGAAGAAAAACTGTTGCAAAGCGCCGAACAGGAAGAAAATCGTGGCCCGCTCGAACGGCCCGCATTCTTGCAGCGCGGCCACGCCATCGGAAAACACTCGATTCAATTCCGGTGCATTGGGCAAAGTCGGCAGCGGGGTATAGCGCCCATGCTCGCCCAGCCCCACGTCCGGTGTGTAGTTCTTCTCCTGCCCTTCACCACGGAACATGCCCCATTCCAAGGCTTCCTTGCGGGCAACGATGCTGTTCAGTTCCGTGAATATCGGCTTGGAAAGCTCAAACTGACTGCCCCTGACCATCGCCAGCAACCGCTTGGAGCTTTCGGCCAGATTCAGGACTTGCTCCTGATCCGAAATTTTGCGTCCGCCGATGGTGACGCCATCCAGCAGCGTCTTGACTTCCGGGAAGGTGAAGGGGTTGCCTTCGAGCATCGATGCGTCCCAGACGAACTCCGGCAGCATCTTGTAGAAGCGGAAGCAAACTCGCTCAATCGAGTGCGAAGGAATAGCAGCCGGAACTGCTGACCTGTTCCAACGAAAGCCAAGAGCATCAAACAGAGTCATGTCACGACACCGCATCAATCATCAAACACGACTTCATCATACGCAGCCGTGTCGCGCATGTCAGCCACGAAACACGTCTTTACATTGTTGTGCGCTCGGCTCATCGGCGAGGTATTTCAACCACGAAAATCGGATCGCCATTTATCGACCGGGGGTCGCCGCTGGTCGCCAGCGTCAAGCGCCCCGCGCCGCCGCCCGGCAGTTTGGGAGCAAGTTGGCGGTGAGCCGCAGACGAACCCCAACATCGGCTGCCCTGTGGCCTTTTGCTCGTTGGGGTTCGCTACGCTCACCACCAACAGCCTCAGGCAAGGGATGCGTTGAGGATTGAAGCAAAACTGCTCTAAAAATGGATTTATCGGGCGGGAGATGATCCTGGTGTTTCAGGAACGATCCGGCTCCCAGTGCTCAAGGGGCATTTTTTCGCCCCACAGCCGATGAACCGTGGCCATCACCGACTGGGGTTCGCCGCTGGTCGCCAGCGTCAAGCGCCCCGCGCCGCCGCCCGGCAGCTCGCCGGCCAGCAGTCGGCGTTCAAGTTGCCGCGCCACCGCCTCACCGGTATCGAGCAAGCGCGTACCCGCCGGCAAGCGCCGCGCGATGGCTGCCGCCGCCCACGGGTAATGCGTGCAGCCGAGAACGATCACATCCGCCCCCGCCGCCGCCAGCGGCAGCATATAGGCATCGAGCAAATGCGCAATCAGCGGGCCGTCCGCGCCTTCCGCCTCGATGGCGTCGGCCAGTCCGGGACAAGCCTGGGTCACGACCTGAACATGACGGGCGTGACTTTCGACGAGGCGGCGAAAACGCTCGCTCGCCAGCGTGCGCGTCGTCGCCAGCACGCCGATGACGCCGGTTTTGGTCAGTGCCGCCGCCGGCTTGACCCCCGGCTCCAGCGCCACGATGGGCAAGGGCGTCGCGGCGCGAATGGCATCGGCCGCCACCGCCGTCGCCGTATTGCAGGCGATGACCAGCGCCTTGACGCCGCGCCGCGCCAGCGCGCCGGCGATGTTCACGCAACGTTCCTTGAGAAAAGCCTCCGGCTTGTCGCCATAGGGCAGAAAGCGGGTATCGGCGAAATAGAAAAAATCCTCGCCGGGCAGACGCTGGCGCAAGGCGCGCAGAACCGTCAGGCCGCCGAGACCGGAATCGAAAACGGCAATGGGGTGGTGATCGAGCGGGGCATCCACGACAGGCTGAGCCAGGTAATTCCATTTCCAAATCAACCGATGACTTTGTCGGCTTCACTTGCCGTACAACCGTACTGTCTCTCGCTTCGCCTTCGCGTCCTCGGCTGATTTAAAAATGGAATAAGGCGGCGAAAGGCGGCATTATCGCATTCCACCCGAGCGGCGGAATGGCCCCGCGCCACGTCGTTTGGCGTCAACACGCGGTCAGCGCGGGATGACTGCTGTCGTCAGTGCTCGAAGGCCAACTGTCGGCCTTCGCTATCGCGCCGGTCTGTCCGCCCGGCTTTTTCCGGCGCACGGAAACGCTTGGCGAGGCGCGCGGCCGGGATTTCCACCCAGCGATGGAAGACATGGGCGGCGACCAGGCTGCCGCCGAAGGCGACCAGCAGGCCGGCCGTTGCCGCTGCCGGCGAATTCCAGCCGAGACGCGCCCAGAGCGCGCCGACCAGAACCAGAATGGGAAAATGAACCAGGAACAGGCTGAACGACATTTTGCCGATCCGGGCGAGCGCGCTGCTGTGCGACCAGCGCTCACCCCAACCCAGGCGCCCGGCAATGAACAGCACGATGCCGAACACCATGGCCACGACCAGACGCCCGCGCCACTCGTAAAACAGAGCCAGCAGCATGACGCCCTCGAAAATGACGAAGCCCGTCGCGCCGCCGCGCGTCATCGCCCGGCTCACGAGAACGCCCATGAAGAAGAAGGGAAAGAAATACAAGGCCCAAGGCTCGCCAGCCGGGTCGAGATTGAAATAAAACAGCGAGTAAAGCGAGAGCGCCCAACCAATCAGCATGACCATCCCGTTATCGCCGGAACCGAAACGCCGTTGCAGAACCAGGCTGAAGGCGTAGAGCAGGCCAAGCTGGAAATTGATGCAGACGAACCACAGACCGGCCGACAGCGCTTCGTAGCCGAGAATGTCCTGCAAGAAAAAGAGGTGGGCGAGAAACTGGGCGAACGAGACCGGCTGGCCGAGCACCTCGTCGGGCACCCAGCCGCGCGCAAAGGCGTAGATGGGCAGAATGCCGATGACGATGACCAGATAGGGCAGGCCGAGCCGGCAGTAACGCTGGATGCCGAAACGCCCGAGTTGCCCCGGATCCCATTCCCGCCCCCGCATGCTTTGGGCGGAAACGTAGCCGCTGATGACGAAAAATATCTGCGTCGAGCGGCCATATTCGCTCAACCAGGAGAGCGCGCCGCCCATGATCGGCGCCGCCCATTCATTGAGCGGCGCGTACAGGGAAAAATGGTGCCAGACGATCAGCAGCGCGGCAAAGGCGCGCAAGATCAGAATGAAAGAAGGCTGAACGAGCAAAATAATGGAAATTATTTTAAAACGCCATTGTCACATGGCCACTCCACATCGCCGCCCATGGCCGGGAAATAAAGTTGTCGTTTTGACCCGACAAGATGATTCAGCCCGGTGGGTCTCGGCCCGCCGACCAACAGCCAATTTGACTTTGAACCGGTGGGGCAAGCCCCCGCCCTACACCGGATTATCGATGTCGACGAATTCGCAAACCAGGCCGCAGTGTTCGCCCACGTGCCGGGCCAGCGCCCGGATGCCGCCGCGCTCGGTGGCGTGGTGACCGGCGGCGATGTAGGCGACGCCGCTCTCAAGGGCGAGATGGACGGTTTGTTCGGAGATTTCGCCGGATAGATAGGCATCGACCCCGAGCGCGATGGCCTGCTCGAAATAGCCCTGCGCCCCGCCGGAGCACCAGGCGACGCGCCGGATCGGGCGCTTCGGATCGCCGATGACCAGCGGCTGCCGACCCAGTTGGCGGGCAACGCGGGCGCTCAATCCGGCCAGATCGTCGCCGGCGTCGGCGCTACCCAGCCAGCCGATGTCCTGCTCGCCGAAGCGGCCTGTCGGTTGCCAGTCGAGGAGCGCGGCCAGTTGCGCGTTGTTGCCCAGCGTCGGGTGCGCATCGAGCGGCAGATGGTAGGCCAGAAGGCTGATGTCGTGGCGCAGCAAGGCGCCGAGCCGCTGCTTGCGGATGCCGGTGATGCGGCCATCCTCGCCTTTCCAGAAATAGCCGTGATGGACCAGGATGGCATCGGCCGCGCGGGCCGCCGCGGCATCGAGCAGCGCCTGGCTGGCGGTGACGCCGGCGACGATGCGGCGAACCTCGTCGCGCCCTTCCACTTGCAGACCGTTTGGGCAATAATCGCGGAATTTCGCGGGCTCCAGCAGCTCATCCAGATAATTCACCAAAGCGTCACGTTTCATCGATACGGTCTTTCATGCACAGGTTGTGGCTGATTTTTGCACAAACGGTAACCATTGCGCTGGCCCTCCTGTTCGTGGTCGGCACCTTGAAACCGGAATGGTTGAACCAGCGCCCGGCCGTCGTCGCCCTGCGGGAAGCGCCGCGCAGCGCCGACAACGAAGCGCCCATGCCGGGTTCCTACCGCGATGCGGCGCGCGCCGCCCTGCCCTCGGTGGTGCATATCTACACCACCCAGACGGCGCACCCGCAGCGCAATCCGCTGCTCGACGATCCGGTTTTCCGCCACTTCTTCGGCGAACGCCCTGACGACCCGGCCGAGCGCAACGCCGGCCTCGGCTCCGGCGTCATCGTCAGCCCCGACGGCTATATCCTGACCAATTACCATGTCATCGAAGGCGCCGACGACATCCAGGTTTCGCTCAACGACGGTTCGACGCACAAGGCCCGCGTCATCGGCAGCGACCCCGAATCCGATCTGGCAGTGTTGCAGATCAAGGCCGAAAAACTGCCGACCATCACCTTCGACCAGGACGAGCGAGTGCGCGTCGGCGATGTCGTGCTGGCCATCGGCAACCCCTTCGGCGTCGGCCAGACCGTGACCATGGGCATCGTCTCGGCGCTGGGCCGCTCGCATCTGGGCATCAACACCTTCGAGAATTTCATCCAGACCGACGCCGCGATCAACCCCGGCAACTCCGGCGGCGCGCTGGTCGACGTCAACGGCAACCTGGTCGGCATCAATACCGCGATCTACTCGCGCACCGGCGGCAACGAGGGCATCGGCTTCGCCATTCCCGCCGCCAGCGCCCGCAACATCATGGAGCAAATCATCCAGCACGGTTCCGTGACCCGCGGCTGGATCGGCGTCGAAACCCAGGAAATTTCGCCGGAACTGGCCGAATCCTTCGGTCTGCCCGACACCGACGGCGCCTTGATCGCCGGCGTCATGCGCGGCGGCCCGGCCGATGGCGCCGGCATCCGCCCCGGCGACGTGCTGCTGGCGGTCAACGGCAAGCCGGTGCGCGATCCGCAGGCGATGATCGAGCAGATTGCCGCCCTGCGCCCCGACGACAAGGCCAGCCTGCGGCTGCGCCGCGAGCGCGGCATCTCCGAGGTCGAAGTGCGGATCGGCAAACGGCCGGCTTTCCGCCCGGAAAAAGAATAGCCCGGATAAGGGCGTAAAAAACGGGCGTAAAAAACCCGCCAGCGGCGGGTTCGTTGACAACCGGGAAAGGGCCGAATTACTTCAGCTTCACTTCCTTGTAAGCCACGTGCTTGCGGGCCTTCGGGTCGTACTTCATCATCTCCAGCTTCTCGGGCGTCGTGCGCTTGTTCTTGGAGGTGGTATAGAAGTGACCGGTGCCCGCCGTGGATTCGAGCTTGATTTTTTCGCGACCGCCTTTAGCCATTTTCTTGCTCCTCTCTCAATCAGATTTCGCCACGGGCGCGCAGGTCGGCGAGCACGGTATCGATGCCGTTCTTGTCGATGGTGCGCAGGCCGGCGTTGGAAACGCGCAGACGGACGAAACGGTTTTCGCTTTCGACCCAGAAGCGGCGATATTGCAGGTTCGGCAGGAAGCGGCGCTTCGTTTTGTTGTTGGCGTGGGAAACCTTGTTCCCAACCATCGGGGCTTTACCCGTGACTTGGCAGACTCGCGCCATGATTGGTGCTCCAGAATTCGATAGAGGAAAGCCGGCGATTTTAATCGAAACTACCCCATATTTTCAAGGGGCTTTCAGAAATTTCACAACAACCCGCGCTCGGCGAAAAATGGTGAGCGCAACATTTATGGCGGAATGTGGACTTCTTTGATATGTGGAGCCCCATCGCTTTCTCTGGAAAGCGGGTACTGCCCAAGTGGAGAGACTCCACATATTGGCTCACATTCGTCTCAGCCAGCCGAGCAGGTCACGGCCATCGAACTGGAACCGCCCGCCTCGGGGTGGCGTAAGCGTATCCGGGAACACCTGAGCGATGGCCTGGCGCTTGAGGTCGATGTCGGCTCTGGCGTAGCGCATCGTCGTGTTCAGGCTGGCGTGCCCCAACCACTGACTGATCGTGGCGAAGTCCACGCCGGACTTCAGCAGCGCGATCGCTGTGCTGTGCCTCAAAGAGTGTGGATGAATGCTTTTGCCACAGAGGCTTGGCGCACGCTGCGCCGCGGCAGCAACGTACCTGCGCAGCAAGTAGCGCACGCCGAAGCGCGTCAGTGGCCGACCCCACGCATTGGTGAAGAGCAGCGCGTCGGCAGGATCTCCATCTGGCACTGGCAACTCATCGATATGGGCGCGCAGCAGCTTTGCCGTCGCCGGCCAAATCGGGCACAGCCGCACCTTATTGCCTTTACCGTGAAGTCGCACCTGGGGTGGCGCATCCAGCCGGGCATCGCGCCGCCGCACATTGAGCACCTCCTGCACACGTGCGCCGGTGTTGAACATCAGGGCGAACAGGGCGTAGTCACGCCTTCCCAGAGCGCTGCCCCGGTCGATGCTTTGCAGCACCGCCTCGATCTCGGTACGCTCCAGGTAGTCGATCGGCACCTCACGCGCACCACGCTTGTACGGCAAGCCAATCACCTGCTGCAGCGAACCCAGATACTCCGGCCGACGCGTCACGAGAAAGCGTGCAAAGACATGGATGGCACCGAGGCGGGCGTTACGGGTGGCGATCCCGTTGCCACGATCTGTCTCGAGAAAATTCAGGAAGTTGATCACCCGCTCGGCGGTCAGGTCGGATACCTCCAGTCGCTCGATCCGTCGCTTGGCGTCAGCCGAGGCGAACTGCAGCAACAACAGCAAGGCGTCCCGGTAGCTGCGCACTGTGTTCGGGCTCAAGCCGCGCTGCGCTGGCAGGAACTCCTCGAAGAAGCGTACCAATTCGCGCCCGAGGTCGGTTGGGGTGGACGGCTTCATGGGGCACCTCCCTCAATCACCCCTGCACAGGAGCGCGCAAACCGATCCGACGCCTGCGACATGACCGCCGGCATCCAGCGGAGGTAGTATGCGGTCGAGACGATCGACACATGGCCCATGTAGAGCGCGAGCCTGGGCAGGTTGGACTGCACGTCGGCGTCGGCCTCATACCACCGCAGCAGCGCTGACACCGCGAAGCTGTGCCGGAAATCCTGCATACGCGGACACCGGCCCTCGCTATCGTGAATGCCCGCGCAGCACAACAAGCGCTTGAAACTGCTGTACAAGCCCTCGCCGGTATAGGCGCGCGATCCTCGGGTGCATAACAGCGGTGCCCCTGGACGCTCATCGAAACGGGCCTGCTGCCGTGTCGCAAGGTAATGCAGCAGCTCAGCATGCGCACTGGCCGACAGTGGAACCCAGCGCGACTTGTGGAATTTCGACTCCCGGATCCGCAGTACCCCAGCGTCGACATTGACGTCGCCCAGTGTCAGGTGGATGAGTTCGCCGCGCCGAAGCCCGGCTGTGTACAGCAGCACGACCGCCAGGCGCATGACCTGCGCTCGTATTGGGGATCGACTCCCCGAGGGCAGTTGAGATACGTAGGCGAGCAATTGCGCCACTTGCCTGGGCTCAATGATGGTCGGTAGGGCATACGGCTTCTGGCGCGCAAGTGACTCCCGATCAGGCAGGAAGCAGCCAGGATCGCTGCGGCGGCGATAACGGTAGAACTTGTACACGGTGTGCTCACGCACGACGCGCGTGCTCGAACTGAGGTGATGGAACTGCGCGCGCCAGCGGTCGAAGAGTGCCGGATCGAGATCGGCGGCTTCATTGTGTATGAGAAAGCTGCGGAGCTTGCGCAGGATCAGTTCCTCTTTGCGGTAGGCACGACCGATGGCGTGGCGGCTGCTCAGATAGGTCGCGACGGCGGCATCCCAGGTGTCCAGGAAACGGGTGTCATACATGGCAACCTCCCCGACCAAGCTTTGCCTCGGGAACTTCGAGGGCGACGCCGCGCAACATCTCGGTGTCTAGCCGCAGGTAGGTGCAGGTGCTCTCCAGGCTGTGATGGCCGAGGAGGTCGCCGATGGCCTTGACGCCCACACCTCGCGTGAGCAGCCGCATCGCGAACGTGTGTCGCAGCCGGTAGACGTTGTGCCCGGGAAGTTTCAAGTTGGCTTGTCGAACGCGCTTCTTGAAGATGTCGCCAATTGCCCAGCGTTCCAGAGGCCCGCTCGGACAGCGTGTGCGCAGGAACAGCTCTGAGAAATCCGATCCCTGGGTACGCCCGTGCGCCAGATAACTGCGCAATATCTGCATGGTACTGGGTGCCAGCGGCAGTAGCAGCTTCGACCGAGTCTTGCATTGGACGACGTTCAGCACAGCTGCATCCCAGTTGATCGAGTCCACGCGCAGCGCCACGACTTCGGATGGTCGTAGACCGTAGTGGGCCATCAGGTGCAGGATGCACTGATCGCGCCGACCCGCCTTGCTGTCAAGATCAATCGATCGGATCAGTGCCTGAACCAACGACCAGTCAAGCGCCTGTGGTGGCAACTCGCCACGGTAGGTTCTGGGCGTCTCGATAGCATCAAGCACCCGCTCGATCTCACCGTGGTTGTGACAGTAGCGCAGGAAACTTCTCAGGTACGCGACCACGTGCTGCAGCGAGTGGCGAGATACCTCGTGGCTGCGCAAGGCAACGTACTGTTCGATGTCCTCAAACGTAAGAGCGCCCAACTCCTGCCCAGCCTTGAGGCCGCGTACCAGGAAATCGGCGACAGTCATCGCATGGTGTTGGCAAGACGACAGGGACAGGCCGCGTAGTTCCTGTAGGTACCGCTCGTAAGCAATACGCAGGCGGGCGTGGCGGCCTTCATCATCGTCCTTAATTAACCTGCCGCACGCAAGTAGGAACCGGCTATAGGCACGTTCGGTGGCATGGAACCGATGAAAGCGGCTCGGTACCCCTCGACCAACAGCCACGAATGCTCGATGTAGGTCATCCGCGCGGTAAG
>Ga0209628_10003793_pt1 | contig 10721 bp, 10 predicted proteins | sample TergutCu122P4_FD_187285 | JGI IMG/M metagenome (GOLD analysis project Ga0209628, IMG submission 187285) | Cubitermes ugandensis P4 segment gut microbial communities from Kakamega Forest, Kenya - Cu122 P4 (SPAdes) (version 2) | ecosystem: Host-associated > Arthropoda: Insects > Digestive system... | reverse complement strand
AACCTTTTTGCTGTCGGTTATGGCGGATACCTCGACAACCCGGGTCTTGGCGAGGCAGGATTTTTTGAGAAAGTTACAGCATGCTCCAGGGATTGCTCAGCGTGCAACTACTGCCCAGCACTTATTGAGAAGCTGCTGCAATTAAAAATTCTAACCAAAGAAAAGGTTGATGACCTTGGGCTTGCTGGCTTGCAGGCGGTTGTAGATAAAGTCAAAGAAATTGAGCAGAACTCTTCCTAAGGAGTTAGTGATTTGGATATTTTACTGGTTAATGCTCCAGTCAAACGGAAGAGCCGCCATACCAAACTCACCCCGCCTTTGGGCTTACTCTATATCGCCACGGTTCTTCGTACGGCAGGCTATAGCGTAAGGATTATCGACCTGAACCTGGAAGGGGTCGATCTTGCCCAAGTGCGCTTGCTTTGCGAAATTGGGCGTCCGGGCATCGTAGGTATCTCAGCTCTTACCGAAACTTACCCAGCCGCGCTGAATGTGGCTGGGATTGCCAAGCAGATCAACCCGAGAGTGCAAGTGGTGATGGGAGGCTCTCACCCAAGCGTTCTGCCGAAAGATGTGGCATCGAACGCGTTGGTGGATTACGTGGTTATCGGCGAGGGGGAGAGTACATTTTTAGAACTCGCAGGATATATATTACAAAACTCCGGGCGGCTTGATGGCATAGCAGGGATTGCTTATCGTCAGAGCGATCAAGTAGTAATTAGTCCTGAGCGAGGATTTATCGAAGATCCCGACTCACTGCCTTTTCCAGAGCGCAGGCTGCTTCCCATTTCTGAGTATGAAGGCAAGGCTACCATTTTAGCCTCGCGCGGGGGGTGCCCTTACGGGTGCCGCTATTGTGCTGTAAACAATATTTGGAAAGGAAAGAGGAGGTACAGGCAGCCTGGGCGGGTTGTAGAGGAGATGAGGAGTATGATTCGAGACAGCATTTCCTCCGAGATAATCTTCGTTGACGATATTTTTACTTTGAATAAGCCATATGTGCGAGACCTTTGCCATGCGATGAAAAGCCATGGAAGGCTGAATTGCGAGTGGATATGCACGACACGGGCTGATTTGGTAGATGCCGAGCTTCTGCGCGAAATGCAAGGGGCTGGTTGTGCCGGAATAACGTTTGGGGTGGAGGCTGGGTCACAGAAAATATTGGATGTAATCGATAAACACTTGACCTTGGCTCAGGTTAAATCGGCGGTTACATCAGCCCAAGCGGCGGGGATGCAGGTAACCTGTGCCTTTATGTTCCCTCATCCGGAAGATACAGAGGAAACGGTTAGAGAGCAGATGCGCTTTATGAAAGAACTAACCGAACAAGGGGTTCAGGTTTCACTGTCGTTTACCACCCCCCTTCCAGGAACTGATTACTATGAGCGGGCAGATGAGCTTGGGATAAAAATCTTGGAACAAAACTGGGATGATTTTGATATGAGCCATGTCCAAATAACCAATAGACACCTATCGCTCGAAAAACTTACTGAATTGGAAAAGGAACTCTACCAATACGTGGAGCTGGTCAGATACTGAGGCGATGCCTGAATAATTTTCCTATTATTGGCTAATGGCACTTATTTATCTTTTGGTTATCGGATGCGGAGTAATTATTTGTTTGGGTTGTAATCAATGATGAAAATGGAGGCAAATGATGGCTGGGCTTGAATTCTCTGTTCCGTACAACAACGACCCGGGAACCCTCGCCGAACTCCTGAAGCTCAAAGAACTTAACGGCAACCGAATCCGCGAAGTATATCTCTCAGGGCCTCAGAGCTTTTCTGCATCCGGGCGTATTGTAGAGAAAATGGATGAGGCTAAATTTGTAAGCATCATGGATAAGGTCCATGCTGAAAACGTACGCGTGGATTTAGTAATGAACCCGACATGTGAAGGGCTGGAGTGGTACAAGGAAGAAGAAATTAAGGCGAAGATAGGATTCCTTTCCCGCATGCATAAAGATCATGGGTTAGAAGCAGTGACGATAGCTAACCCTATTTTTATTGAAAGAGTAAAAGATGCTCTTCCTGACATTGAGATCGGTGCATCGGTTTTAGGCGACATCGACTCGACCCAAAGAGCGGTTATATACGAGAAGATGGGGACAAAAGTGGTTACCCCGGACGTTGATTGCAACCGTGACCTTGAGCAGCTAAAAAAGATGAAACAAGCCACGAAGATGGAATTTAAACTAATGGTAAACGACGGATGCTTGTATAAGTGTCCTTTCCGGCGATTTCATTTTAACTATATATCGCATAAGTCGAAAGAATTAGGCTCGGTTGAGGACGATAGATTTTTTGCGCACTGTGCTCATTTGCTCAGCGGGGACCATTCTCAACTCCTAAAATCAGGCTGGATTAGGCCGGAGGACCTTGAAAAATACGGAGAGATATCAAATTACTTTAAGATTGTTGGTCGAACTAGGCCAAAATCTGCTGTAATTCGCGCCACCAAGGCTTATATGAACCAAAGGTGGGACGGAGACATGCTGGATATTCTTTCCAGCAGTCTTAATAGATATGCGTTAGCAGTCGGGGCCTGTCTTGATAATCCAAGCTTAGGTAAGCGAAACTTTTTTGAGAAAATTACCTCTTGTAACCATCACTGCTTGGATTGTAGTTACTGTTCGGCTCTGGCTAAAGACCTGGTTAAGCTGCAGGTTCCTACTCGTGGTAAACTTGAAGACCTTGGCCTCACTCATTTGATAAATGAATTTGAGAGACGAGGCAAACCACTCAAATAATCTCTATGCTCATGGGAGGAAAAGATGACAGAACAAAACTCGGAAAACAGACAAACATGTACTTATTGCAAGGGGACGGGGCGGGTGGATGCGGCTGGTTTTGATGGAGATGATATTGACTGCCCGGTTTGCCAAAGAATGGGGACGATGTATGTAGACCCGCGATCAATTCCTCACGACATATGCGGCGGTCTTGGGCATATGATAGGAAAAGGCTCGTGTGGAAAAATGAGGATGGTGTGTTTTGGCTGTCAAGGCACCGGGTGGTATGTGCCCTAACATTCACTACGAGGAAGGTAGCTCTCGCCCGACTGCATGAGAAACTGCGCGCAGTTGGGGCATTAGTTCAGCAAATTGCTCTGTCGTGATTGTTTGCCGTCCGTCAACCTTGGCTGTCCTTGGATTGTAGTCGACCTCAATTAGCAGACCATCGGCGCCTGCGGCAATGGCAGCTTTTGATACAGCGCCTACCAAATCTCTTTTTCCTGCCGCGTGGCTTGGGTCAACGATGATTGGCAGGTGACTGCGGCTTTTAATCACTGGTATCGAAAGGATGTCTAAAGAGAAACGGGTGCTATTCTCAAACGTGCGAATGCCCCGCTCGCAGAGCAAAACCTGTTCGTTCCCGCCGGCTAGAATATAATCAGCTGCCGCGAGCCATTCATCAATAGTATTGGAGAACCCTCGTTTCAATAACACGGGGTACTTGCACTTACCAACAGCTTTAAGAAGGGCGGTGTTTTGCATGTTGCGTGCACCGATTTGAATTATCTCGGCATATCGCCCGATAAGGGCGAGATCGCCGGCATCGGTTATCTCGGTTACAACCGGCATGCCAGTCGCCTCCCTTGCCTTGGCAAGCATTCGGAGGGCTGTTTCGCCAAAGCCCTGAAAGGAATCATGCGACGTTCGTGTTTTAAAAGCACCTCCGCGTAAAACATGAGCTCCGGATGCTTTTACGGAAAGCGCTGTTTGCAGCAAACTTGCTTCATCTTCAACAGTGCATGGTCCAGCCATTACCACGAGGTTGTGTGCACCAAAAGTGACTGCTCCAACCTGCACGACGCTGCTTTGTGACTGGTACTCCCGGGAAGATAATTGGTAACCCATTGCGTTCCTTTAATTCTACTCATGATAGTGTACCGCTTGGGTTCGTGTTTGTGAAGTAACACGAGGACTTAATTTTGCACCTTAGGCATGGCGGCATCCCGGTGCATTACAATATTGTAATGGATGTGATTATTATCTGCGTATTGCGTCAAATGAAAATGGCACCGAAATGAGTATCATTGAATCATATTAAACAGCACTGAAGTTGACACAATGATATCTTGGTTTTAAAATAGACTTACTCTTCGATTTACCGACCCTAAAGCGATTGCCATGGGCAGGTAAGCGAGGGACATAGTCCCGAGGGTTGGGGTGAAAACACCCCTGCCTCCCGTGTTTTGGAAAGGAGAGAAAGATATGCTGTTATGCAAAAGGCGCCTACCTAAGGCGCCTTTATTATTTACTGAACTATTTACCCCAACAACCCATAGCCTTGTGCACCGCATTTCCCCAAGGCAATCCTGTTCTATTCAATAGGATTGTACAAAAATACAGGAGGGGGTAAATTGAATAAACTAACTAAAGTCCTTTCATTTCTAGTTTGCTTAGCATTGTTAATTATTCCAGTAATCAGCTGTACGGGAGGCGTAGCTGTTGTTAAGCCAAAGGAGCGCTTGCGCGTAGCTACGACCAGTAGCCTCTATGATACCGGCCTATGGGCTTTGCTGGAACCTCGCTTTGAGGCTAAATACGGTGTGGAGCTCGATGTGCTCTATGCCGGCACTGGTATTGCCATTGAGTACGGCAAACGAGGTGATGTAGATGTGTTGGTGGTGCACGACAAAGATCGTGAGCTAAGCTTTATTGCTGATGGCTACGGCACAGAGCGTACCCCATTTGCCTATAATTATTTCATCATTGCTGGTCCTGCCTCTGACCCAGCGGGCATAAAAGGACTTAGTCCCGAAGCTGCTTTTAAAAAATTAGCTGAGGCCAAGAGTTACCCATTTATATCTCGTGGCGATGCCTCCGGTACTCATGCTAAGGAACAGGCAATCTGGGCGGCGGCTGGGTATAAATATGCCGACATCCAGCGATCTGGAGATTGGTACGTGGATGCTGGACGCGGTATGGGTCCCACCTTAATCATGGCTGGTGAGAAGCAGGGGTATACCCTCTCTGACGTTGGCACTTTCCTAGCTTTCAAAGGGCAAACTGGTCTCAGTGCCGTTGTTGAAACCGGCAGCATTATGCTGAATGTCTATGCCATCATCCCCATTAACCCTGCAAAGATATCCACCGTGAACAACAAGCAGGCCCAAAACCTGGTAGAATTTCTTACGTCACCCGAGATACAAAAACTTATCGGTGATTATGGAGTGAAAGATTACGGCAGTTCGCTTTTCACTCCCTGCGCCGGTAACGAACCGGTAAAATAGGAGCAGGCATTGGCTGAGATTTGGCAGGGCTTCCTTAAGGCAATTAATCTGATATTTACCCTCAATCCTGAGGTAATAGAGATTACTAGGCTTTCACTTGCAGTTTCGCTCTCCGCCTGCCTAATCTCAGCCATTATCTCAATACCGCTGGGGGCCTTCATCCACTTCAATGCCTTTTGGGGGAAGCGCATTCTCGTAAGTTTCATTCAGACTTTTTTCAGTCTGCCGACAGTGTTGGTGGGGTTGCTTGTCTTCCTCTTCTTCTCCCGCGCCGGTATCTTTGGTGGCCTTGGTCTTATGTTCACTCCCGCTATTATGGTTATTGGACAGGCTGTCCTGGTTACACCGTTGATGGTAGGACTTGTCATCTCGGCTCTCTCGGGACTTGATAAAGGGGCTCGTGAAACTGCTATCGCTTTAGGAGCAAATCCTATACAGATGAGCTGGCTCCTGCTCCGAGAGGCTCGCTACGGGGTGATGACGGGGGTAATTCTCGGGTTTGGCAGAGCCATCTCTGAAGTGGGATTAGCCCTCATGGTGGGTGGGAACATCCGTGGTTACACGCGCACGCTCACCACGGCCATCTCTCTCGGAACCAATATGGGTGACATAGAGTTGTCTCTCGCTCTCGGTATTATCCTTCTCGCTATTGCCCTGATTATCAACTTAATACTTAACTGTTTACAGCAGAGGGACCATGTCGGTAATTGAAGCAAGGGCATTAGGCTTAATAAAAGCAGGCAAGCCAATACTTCAAGACATAAACTTGGCTATTATGCCTGGGGAGGTCATGGCTCTTATTGGGCCTACGGGCTCAGGCAAGACATCACTCCTGCGGTTGCTGGGGCTTCTTGAACATCCTACCGCAGGTGAGGTGTTAGTTGATGGGCATCACACGATAGGACGGCGTGACCGCTTGCAATTTCGGCGCGAGATGGCCTTTGTTCAGCAAAAGCCAATTGCTTTCCATATGAGTGTGGCTGACAACGTGTCTTTGGGGCTTCGCTTTCGTCGCCTAAAGTATAGTTACGAGGAAATAAGCGCTGCACTTTCTTTGGTGGGGCTTACGGGATATGAAAAGCGCGATGCGCGCACCCTCTCGGGCGGAGAGACGCAGCGTCTTGCTTTAGCGCGCTCTCTCATTACGAAACCCAGCATTCTTTTTCTTGATGAGCCAACCGCAAACTTAGATCCCATAAGCAGCGAGAAAGTAGAAGAGGTACTGTCTCGCATTGTGCAGCAGGGCAAGCTTACCGTCGTTTTGGCCACCCATGATATGGTACAGGGGCAGCGTCTTGCAGGACGCATTGCTGTAATTATTGGCGGTCGCCTCCTGCAAGTAGGTCGGCCTCAAGAGATTTTTACTGCTCCCCAGAGTCACGAGGTCGCAAAGTTTGTAGGTGTTGGCAATATTTGGAGTGGGGCAGTTGTAAAGCAGCAAGATGGCTTGCTCGATATCATGGTTGAGCGGCAGATTATTCAGGCAGTGGGGGACTATTGTGTAGGACACGCCGTAGACGCCCTCATTCGCCCCGAGGAGATCTCTATCAGTCTGCATCGTGAGGAGAGTAGCGCGCGCAACGTTTTTCGTGGTGTGGTACGCCGCCTTACGTCGCTTGGGGTGTTGGTACGCATCAGTGTGGACTGCGGCTTTACAGTTCTTGCCTTGGTGACGCGGCGTTCGGCGGAAGAGTTGAACCTTGAAGAAGGGCTGGAGGTCTACGTGAACTTCAAGGCGACCTCTATACATGTGAGCCCACGAGCGTCTATAATTTAACAAATCAAGTAGGAGGTATAAATAGCCATGGTTCCTGTTATTTGTATTGTGGGGCGCTCAAACTCAGGCAAAACGACGTTGATTGAGAAGCTGATTCCAGAACTTACCAGGCGTGGTTATCGTGTGGCCACGGTTAAGCATGCTCAAGAGATCCATATTGATCCCAAGAAAGACAGTTCTCGCCATCTTGCAGCAGGCTCAGGAGTAGCCGCCCTTGTTTCTGGGGGCCAGTTGGTTGCCACCAAGTCATATGGGAAAGACATTACCCCCGCTGACGCCGCACGTTTCCTTGGGAACAGCTATGACATTATTCTTTGCGAAGGATTCAAACAGGCCGATGCTCCAAAAATTCTGATTAATCCCAGCCAAGGCCAGCCTATCGGGGAGCTTACGCGAGTAATCGCAGAGGTAACAGACAAGCCGTCGTCAAATAAAACTCGCCAATTTGGTTTTGACGATGTGGCAGGGTTAGCTGATCTGATCGAAAATGGTTTCCTTAAACCGATTGGTGATCGGGTTGATCTATATGTCAACGGAGAAGAGGTGCCCCTCACCCAATTTCCTCGTCAGATTATTGCCCAAACCGTGCTTGCCATGATATCTTCCCTCAAAGGTACAGATGGAATATATGATCTAGAAATTAAAGTACAGAAAAACAAAAATGCAAATGAGGGATAATCCCTTTGGAGCCGATGCCCTCCTAACCACATTTCAGCAGGCACTGAAAACTGTCTTGGAATTCGTGCAACCAATTAGTCGCACCGAGAGTATCCATTTAGAAAATGCGGGCGGCAGGGTACTTGCCTCTGATGTGATTGCCAGTCACTCAACTCCTCCTTTCCGAAGAGCAAGCATGGATGGATATGCTGTCATTGCAGCTGATACCATTGGGGCTTCGAGTGAGTCTGCCGTCACGCTAAGGGTGCTTGAAACAGTCTACGCTGGTTCGGTGGGATTAAAAGAGGTCACGAGTGGATACTGCACCAAAGTAGCGACGGGTGCTCCTATGCCTGAAGGGGCCGATTCCATGGTCATTGTTGAACATGCAGTTGTTCATAATGCTTCGGAAGTGGACGTACTCCGCACGGTTATTCCCGGCGAAAACGTTGCTCCCGAAGGAGAGGACATACGCCGAGGAGAGGTTCTGTTATCAAGGGACTCATATCTATCTGCCGGCAAGGTAGGAGCATTTGCTTCTCAAGGGCTAGAACGATTGATGGTCTATGCCCGTCCCAAAGTAGCCATCCTTTCAACTGGGGAAGAGATTGCATCGCCGGGGGCAGACCTTAAACCCGGGCAGATCTATGATATCAACTCATACACCCTTGCTACAGTGGCGCAAAGTAACGGAGGAGAAGTAATTCGGCTGGCATTTTCAGGAGACGATGTCTCGTCCCTCAGTGCAAAACTCAGCGAGGCTCTTCAAGCAGATATCATTGTAACTTCGGGCGGCTCATCGGTGGGAGACAGGGACCTTTTATTGGATGCGCTTCTTATGCGCGGAGAGGTCCTTTTCCACGGGATAAAGGTCAAGCCCGGCAAGCCTACCTTGTTTGCAATGCTTGAGGGAAAGCCAGTCCTTGGTATGCCGGGGTATCCCGCCTCCTGCCTCCTGAATGCCTATTTGCTTCTTCTCCCTGCGATTCGTCGCTTGGCAAGACTTCCGCCCTTAAGGCCGGCCTGTCTTCATGCAAAGATGGGGGAGTGTGTTCATAATTACAGTGACAGGCTTCGTTTTCTGCCTGTTGCCATGCAAAACGGCAAAGTATACTCTGTTTTTAAGGAATCAGGCGCTATTACCAGTTTAAGCAGGGCCGAAGGGTACATTGCTATCCCCGAAAATGTCCGTGTACCTGAGGGCGATGAGGTGGAGGTTGTGTTATTTGAACACTAGTGTCCAAAGGAGACACGTTTCATGGTAGAAAAACACGAAGAGAGCACTGAGTTGTTCCCGGTGCTAAGATATGCCGCAAACGGGCAAGAAAAACTTGAACGAGCTGTTGCCTGTGAATACCCACTGACAATTATCTTTAACAGCCACGAGATTGCCACTATACCTTGTACTCCTAAGCAATTAGAATATTTAACCATAGGCTTTCTGTCCTCAGAAGGATTTCTCAAGGGCAAGGAAGAGATCAAAAGCCTGCAAATTGACGAGAAAGCAGGGGTTGCCCGCTTAGAAACACTCGAAAAACGAGACATCGATCAAGATATTTTGCACAAACGAGTAATTCCCACAGGCGGCGGTCGGGGTGCTGCTTTCTATGATGCCGCTGATCTATCTGAGTGCAAAATTGCGACAGATACAAAAATTTCGGTGCGCAACGTTATTAGTCTCACAAACGAATTCCAGTACATGTCATCTGTCTACCAGTCCACTCGCGGCGTTCATAGTGCTGCTCTATGTCTTAATTCACAGGTTATCGTGCATGCGGATGATATCGGTCGGCATAATGCTATTGATAAAGTATTCGGTTATTGTCTCTTGGAGGGAAAGCCTGTCGAGGGTCTAATAATATTGACAAGCGGGCGCATCGCCTCTGAAATCGTGCGCAAAGTGGCCAAAAAGAATGTCCCAATCATTATATCTGTGTCGGCTCCTACCAGCTTGGCGGTGAGACTTGCGAGAGAGAAAGGCATTACCCTAATCGCATCTGTCCGAGAAGGGAAGATGGATGTCTATACGCACGAGAAAAGGGTTGTATATTAGACATAATGATGTACAGAACGGCAAGGATATCACATTCACTCTTTTGGGTTGTGTTTAACAAAGACTTGTGCGTATTTTCAACAATCATGGTTATTCAAAGGCGGTACTCTTAATATTCTGATAGACAGGCGGGTATTCAGTGCAAGCCCTTATCTCTAAGAGCGATGTTATTGGCAAAGCGGCGGCTCCTCCCTCAAAAAGTAACACCATTTGCGCCTTAATGTGCGCTGCGCTTGCTGATGGTGAGAGCCTCATTCGCAATCCTTTAAAATCTGACGATATTGCTGCAACAACAAACGTGCTCACGCGTGTTGGCGTGCGGATTATTGAAGAGGGTGGCGATTTACGCGTAATGAGTGGTGTGCTCAAACCTTCGTCTGAGGGGTTGTATTGCCGTGATTCGGTGGCTACGTTCGAGTTCATGATCGCCGTTGCAGCCAGTATTCCCGGGACAACGCGTCTTGCCCTTAACCCAAGCTTAGTTCGGCGGCCTATCCAGCCGCTACTTGAGGCTCTTACAGCACTTGGGGCTGAGTGTCAGCTGGAAGGCAATGTGGTAGTTATCAAGGGCGGTACTCTTGCGGGTGGAACTGTTAGGTTTGGTTCTGATGCGATGCAGTATGCTTCGGCTCTGCTCATTGTTGCAGCGCGGGCAGAGGAGGGGGTTACAATTGAGCTTCCTGTGCTGGAGGGCTCTAGGTCATATCTATTGATGACTATCGATTGCCTGAGGCATTTTGGCATCCGTGTAGTGCCATCATCCGATTTCGCTAGACTTCGAATAACTCCTCAAAAATCCATGCCCATTACATATCAAGTGGAAGGTGATTGGTTGCAGGCTTCGTATCTGCTGGCGTTGGGGGCGCTTGCCGGCGAAGTGCTGGTGACAAATTTAGGTGCCGAGAGTTTACAGAATGAGCGCTTTATCCTCAGTATTTTACAAAAGATGGGGGCTCGTTTCTCCCAACGTGGTGGCTCAGTGATGGTATCGCGCTC
>Ga0209628_10003792_pt1 | contig 10721 bp, 10 predicted proteins | sample TergutCu122P4_FD_187285 | JGI IMG/M metagenome (GOLD analysis project Ga0209628, IMG submission 187285) | Cubitermes ugandensis P4 segment gut microbial communities from Kakamega Forest, Kenya - Cu122 P4 (SPAdes) (version 2) | ecosystem: Host-associated > Arthropoda: Insects > Digestive system... | reverse complement strand
GATTCATGGGGGCGCGCACTGGCTACTCGTCAGACAAGCGTGTCAATTCCATGCTACGCAGAGCGCCGATTTGGTGGTGTGGCTGACGATGAGCTATTGATTGCCCTTCCGCCGGATGAGTTCCTGCGAGGTATTGAGGGACTGAAGGGACTTTATGCAGCTGGCCTTCGCTATCCAATCATCCCCTACAGCGTTTCGAATGATCCAGCGGCTGGGCTTGCGGCCAGTTATGGGGTGCAGAAATAATACTAATTCATGGAACTTGAGTGAACCCGTAATACTCGCTTGGTTCTGGCTTCGTCGTCTCAGGCCAACCCGCAATCGAATCGATCACGGCAAGAGAGTGCCTCAGGCCTTTTGAAGTGAGCTGAATGCTATTTATTTTCCAACCGAAGAAGTGACAGGAGACGTTCATGTTGAAACATCTATTTCGTCCGCAACGCTTGTTGGCTGGCTTGTGCGTCGCATTAAGTGCGATCACGGCAACAGCCGCGACCGAAGATTTTCCTTCCCGCCCCATCATCCTGGTTTCACCCTATCAGGCCGGGGGAGGCGCAGATGCCTTGGCCCGTACCTTGGCCATAGCAGCCGGAAAAGAACTGGGCCAATCCGTGGTGGTCGAGGCCAAACCGGGTGCCGAAGGTCTAGTCGGTTCCGTAGATGTGAAGAATGCAGCACCCGATGGCTATCGCCTCTTGTGGGGTGGTGCAGGCTCGCTGATGATTAACGCCGCGCTGCGCAAAAACCCACCGTTCGATCCCGTCACTGCGTTCACTCCGATCGCTGGGGTCGTAGAGTTCTCCTTTTTTCTTTACGTAAACCCGGAAGTGCCGGCCAAGGACATGAAGGAGTTCATCGCATACGTGAAAGCCAATCCGGGCAAGGTGTCTTACTCGGTCGGCAGCAACCAGGGACGGTTGTCAATGCTCGACTTGGCCCAGAAATACGGGCTGGAGATGTTGGAGATCAAATATCGCGGTGAGCCTGCTGCCGCCATCGACATGTTCAGCAACCGGGTGCAGGCTGCTTTCGCAACTGCTGCGCAACTGCCAAGCGCGCGCGAAGGCAAGTTGCGCGTGCTGGCGACCACGCTGACGCGCCGCAGCCCGTTAATGCCGGATGTACCGACCGTGGCTGAAGCGGGAACGCCCATGGCCGAGTTTGGTGGTGGCTGGCTGGCTATTTACGGACCGCCTGGCATGCCAAAACCGGTTGTTGATCGACTTAACCAAGCTTTCAACAAGGCATTTCAGGACCCCGATGTGCAGGCCCAAATGAACACCTCTGGTTTGATTTACACACCGCACAAGTCGCCGCAAGACTTGGCGAACTTCACGCGTAATCAGCGTGATCTGTACATCAAGACCATCAAGGAACTTGGCATTCCCAAAGAATAGACTACAAAGGATACATTGCTGATGCGCCCGTACCATAAGTTCTGGCCTGCGCGCATGCCGCACGCCATTATCCCGCCAGCCACCAGTTTGTGGGATAACCTAGCGATTAGCGCCAAGCGTTATCCCGACAAGCCGGCGATCGTTTTCTTTGGCCGCGTGCTAACTTATGTGGCGCTCAAGCAGGCAAGCGAGCGGCTGGCCGCGCGCTTACAGGCGCTGGGGGTGGGCAAGGGCGAGCGCGTGGCGCTGAATTTGCAGAACACGCCTCAACTCATCATCGCCCACTTCGCTATCCTGCGCGCTGATGCGGTGGTGGTGCCGGTCAATCCGATGAATCGCGCCGAGGAACTGCGGCACTACATTGCCGACTCCGGGGCTAGGGTGGCGATTACCTCCGCCGATCTGGCTGGTGAACTAACGACGGCCAGCAACGCACTACCGCCGCCGCAGCGGCTGCAGCATTTAATTGTGACGCAATTTACCGATGCCTTCGACGGAAATGTGACCGGCGACGACGCACCGCCGGCCGCTTGGCGCGACTGGCTGCTGACGCAGCATGCCCTGCCGACGCTGGCTGGTGGCCAAGTGCATGCTTGGAACGACGCGTTGGCCGCATCAGACCCGCTGGCACCAAGCACAGTCGGCTCGGTCGACCTGAGCATGCTGCCCTACACCAGCGGTACCACCGGCCTGCCCAAGGGCTGTATGCACACGCACGCCAGCATCATGCACAATGCGGTGGCGTCGAGCATGTGGGCTGGCAACACGGCGGAGTCGGTGGCATTGGTGGTGGTGCCGCTGTTTCACATCACCGGCTCGGTGATGATGATGCACGCCAGCGTTTATACCGGGGCGACCATGATCGTCATGCCGCGCTGGGAGCGCGAACTGGCCGGGCGGTTGATTTCGCGCTGGAAGGTGACCGGCTTCGTTAATGTTCCGACCATGATCATCGACCTGCTGGCTAGCCCCAACTTGAGCAGTTTCGACCTGAGCAGCCTGAGGGCCATTGGCGGCGGCGGCGCGGCCATGCCGCAAGCGGTGGCCCAGCGCTTGCTGGAAACTTGGGGTTTGCATTATGCCGAGGGCTACGGCCTGACCGAAACTGCGGCGCCGTCGCATCTGAATCCCTACGACCGTGTCAAGCAGCAGTGCTTGGGCGTGCCGTTCATCAGCGTGGACTCGCGCATCGTCAATCCCGAGACGCTGCAGGAACTGCCACCGGGCCAGCAAGGTGAGATCGCCGTTTGCGGTCCGCAACTGTTCAGCGGCTATTGGAAGCAGCCCGATGCCACTGCGGCGGCATTCTTCACGCTGGAGGGCAAGCGGTTTTTCCGTACGGGCGACTTGGGCTACATGGACGAGGAGGGCTATTTTTTCCTTACCGACCGGCTTAAGCGCATGATCAACGCCAGCGGCTTCAAGGTCTGGCCGGCGGAGGTGGAATTACTCATGTTCGGTCACCCGGCAATTCAGGAAGCGTGCGTCATCGCCACGCGCGACGCCTATCGGGGCGAATCGGTCAAGGCGGTGGTGGTGCTGCGGCCCGGGCAGCGCGGACAAATCAGTGAGCTTGACATCATCGACTGGTGCCGCGACCACATGGCGGCCTACAAGGTGCCGCGCGTGGTGCAATTCGCCGACGCGTTGCCGAAGAGCGGAAGCGGGAAGGTAATGTGGCGCACGTTGCAGGAGAACGAGGTTCCTGGTCAGCCCGCGCAGTAGCAGCCGTCCACCAGAAGATCCGCCCCGGTCATGTACGACGATGCATCGCTTGCCAGGAAAAGCGCTGCGCCCACCATTTCATCCGGTTCTGCAAACCGCTTCATCGGGTACTTTTGGGCGACTTCTTTCAGTTTTTCCTGCACGTTCTCGCCATCGTAGCGAAAGGTGATGCGGCGCGTGGCTACCGGGCCGGGCGAGAGGGAGTTGACGCGAATGCCGTCGTTAACATGGTCGATCGCCATGTTCTTGGCCAGCATCACCAAACCGGCCTTCGCCGTGGTGTAGGAAACCCGCCCAGCCCGCGCCACCGAGCCGTGCATGGAGGCCAAGTGGATGATTGAGCCGCCTCCCGCATTAATCATATCTGGCAGCACTGCCCGCGACATCAGGTAGGCACCAGTCAAATTTACCGCAAGCACTCGCTGCCATTCCTGCAGATCGATATCCAGGACGGTTCCGCTGCGGTCGAGGACGGCGGCGCCGTTGAGTAGTACGCTGGGTACGCCAAGGCGACGCTTGACTTCGGCAGCAGCATCGATCGTGGAGCGCTCATCGCTGACGTCGCAGGCAAGGCCGATGGCTTGGCCACCGTTTTCACGGATCGCGGTAGCCAATGCCTGCGCGGCGGTACCGTCGTAGTCTAGACAAGCTACTTTTGCTCCCACGTTGGCATAGGCTTGGCAAATGGCGCTACAGATACCGCCAGCGCCGCCGGTGACGATGGCTACGCGGCCGTCTAGGCGGAAGATGGCTTCGTCCATGCGCTTGAGCTTCATGCTGTGCTGCTCCCCGCCTGCGGGTCATCAAGGTGAGAGACATCGATGCCTTCCTCCCGAAGCACGCGCCGCGCGATGACGAAGGCATCGCGAGCGATCGGAATGCCGCAGTACATGCCAATGTGCAACAGCACCTCGCGTAGCTGGATCACCGAGATTTTCGTCACTTTCAGCGCAACACGGAAATGCAGCTCAAATTCTTCCATGCGGCCCCTGCCAGCCAATATGCCCATGGTGAGCAGACTCAACTGTTGCTTGCTCAGGATGCCACGCGCCCAAGTGCGGCCGAAGATCTGGTTAGTCACAAACAGCTGGTACTCGCGGTCGAAAGGCGTCAAGTTTTTCAACGCATTATTCATGGCGGCGTCGCCCAGCAGTTGGCGCCGTACGGCTTCTCCGCTCGAATCGAAACCGTCAGTCAAAGTTTTGGGTGAGGAAGTCAATGCACGTCTCCTTGAAGGTAAGCATACAGATTCCCTACCGGATGCAGGGTCTGCAAAATCGCCCGGACACATCTGCGTATGTCCCGACACGAACATATAAGCATATCCTATACTACACGATGCGCAGCCTGCCCCATCATTCCGATGCGAATCATCGGTATCAATGTTGCAAGCCGAAAACAAACCAAAGAAGATAGCTATGAACCTGCTCGCACCTACCACCGAGAATACCGGCTTCTGGCCCGAAGGCGAGAAAACTCGCCGCGTCATCGTCGGCGACGCGTACGTCGACAACATGTTGGGGCAGATGGATGCCTTCGACCGCGAATGGAACACTTACTGCACCAATCAGTTGTGGGGCCGCACTTGGCAGCGCGGCATTCTGGAGCACAAGCAGCTAAGTCTGCTCACGATGGGTATGTTGGCTGGACAGGGGCGCATGGAAGAGTTGGAGATGCACTTGCGCATCGCGCTCAAGCATATCGGCGTTCCGCTTGTGCAGTTACGTGAGGTGTTGCTGCACATTGGCATGTACTGCGGCATTCCGATCGCTCGCGATGCTTTCGCCATCGCGCGGCGCATCCTCAAGGAGGAAGATGTGGACTTGTCGCAACTCGACCAAGCAGGCGGTATATGAACACACGCTTGGGCTTCATCGGCATTGGCGACATGGGCCGCCCGCTTGCGCGCCGGTTGCTGCTCGCGGGCTTTGCGCTCACGGTGCATGACATCAATCCAGCCGCCGTCGCCGACATGGTGGCCAGCGGTGCGCAGGCGGCTGGCTCGGCAAAAGAAGTGGCCTCGGTCGCGCAGATTGTGTTTGCCTGCTTGCCCTCACCGGCCATTAGCGAGCGCGTGGCGTTGGGCGAAGGCGGCGTGGTGCACGGTACCGCCGTGCGGCAGTACATTGAAATGTCCACCATCGGTTCGCCTGCCATGGAGCGCATCGGCGTGGGTCTGCAGGCCCGCGGTATCGCATTGCTGGATGCTCCGGTAAGTGGTGGGCAAACCGGCGAGCGCGCTGGCCGGCTGACCTGCTTTGTGGCGGCACCGCGCGCCCAATTTCAGCAGGCCGAAGCAGCCCTGCGCGGCTTGTCGGACCGACTCTTCCATGTAGGCGAGCGGCCTGGTCAGGCGCAGGTGCTCAAGCTTGCCAACAACATGATCAACGCAGCCAACTTTTCGATCGCGATCGAGATGGTGTTGATGGCGCGCCGCGCCGGTATCGATGAGGCGATGGTAATTGAGGTCATCAACGCCAGTACTGGCCGCAGCCGCGCGACCGAAGAAACCTTCAAAGCGCAGATTCTTACCGGCGCTTTCGCCTCCGGCGCTCGCCTAGATATCCTCGCGAAGGACGTGGAACTGGCGGTAGCGCAGGCGCGGGTACTGGACGTGGAACACAGCGCTGCAAACGCCGTGCGTGCGCTGTGGGCGCAGGCGGTGAAAGAAGGTTACGGCAGCGAGGATCTTTCTCGCATCTACCACTTCCTGGAGGGCAAGGGTGCGCGGCCATGAACGCCGAGTTTCAGGGCCAGGTGGCCGTAGTCACCGGTGGCGGCAGGGGTATCGGAAAGGCCGTTGCGCTGGCCTTGGCGCGCGCGGGCGCCGACCTGCTGATCGTTGGCCGCGACCAAGCCGCGCTGACTGAAACTTGTGCCGAAATTCATGCCATCGGCCGGCGCGCCGTCAGCGTGGCGGCCGACCTCACCGTGTTGGCACAGGTGGAACGCATCGCTGACGGCATCCGCGCCGATTTTGCCGGCCGCGTCGACGTGATTGTCACATCCGCCGGCCAGCGCGACCATGACAACAAGCCGGTGGACGAGTTGGACCTCGCTCGGTTCGACCAAGTCATGCACGGCAACCTGCATGGCACACTGCTGCCGTTGCGCGCTCTGCTGCCCTTCATGAAGGAACGGCGCCAGGGCAAGATCGTGGCCATCAGCGGCGTATTCGGCCTCAAGGGCCGCCCAAGACATGCCGGGGGCTGCACATCCAAGTGGGCGGTGGAAGGACTGATGCGGGTACTGGCGCTGGAGCTTGGCCCCTTCAACATCAACGTCAACGCGGTCTGCCCCGGCTACGTGGAAGGGCCGCGCGCCACCGCTGGCATGGCGCGCGCGGCGGCGCAGCGCGGCGTTGATGTGCAGACGCTACGTGCCGAACTGGAACAGGCCGTGGCTTTGCGGCGCTTGTCTACCGATGAAGACGTCGCCAACGCAGTGCTTTTTCTCGCCAGCGAGCGCGCCCGCAACATTACTGGCCAAGATCTGGTCGTGGACGGCGGCTGGATGCTGTAGTAGGCTTACGGTGGCCCGGGTGGTTCGTGCAACACCGCGATGTCGGGCGAGCCGTTGTATGCTGGGTAGCGTTGCAAAACCATCGGGTCGTGGCCGGGCACCACGTGTTCCGGGCTGTCTGCCTCGGCATGCAGTCTGACGTGGCCAAAGAGCATGTCGGCCACGTTGTACACGATGGGAAACGGCCGCCTGCCGCTCATGTTCTCGTAGTAGTGGCTGGCGTCGGACGCTAGCACCACCCAGCCGCGCTGGGTACGTACGCGCACGGATTGCAGGCCTTTGGTGTGGCCGCCAATCCGCATCAGTTGTAGTCCTGGCGCAAGGGTTTGGTCGCCGTCGTGGAACAGTACGCGGTCTTGATAGACGTGTCGCACAAGCAGGGTCACGTCGTCTACCGAATAGGCGTGCCGCATCGGCTCGAAGCACATGCAGCGGCCGGTGGCATAGTCCATTTCAGCGTCCTGTACGTGAAAGCGCGCCCGCGGCAATTTGTCCATATTGCCCGCGTGGTCGTAGTGCAGGTGCGTAAGGATTACGTCGTCCACGTCTTGCGGCGCCACGCCCAGTTTGCCAAGTGCCTCAATGGGGCAGTGCAACAGTTTGCGGTTGCGCGATTTGGCTGCCGCGGCATTAAAGCCAGTGTCGACCAAGACGACGTGCCCGGGCGCGCGCAGCAGCCAGACGAAAAAATCCATGGGCATGGGCCCGTCGTGTGGATCGCCGCCGATAAAGTTGTCGGCCCGCTGGCGTGGCATTTGGGCGTAGCGGATGGCGTAGGCTTCGTATACGGTATCTGGCATGGTATTTATTCGGCTTTGACCCCAGCGGTTTTGACGATTCTGGCCCATTTTTCATCTTCGGCGTTGATGAACTTCTGGAACGCGGCAGGTGTTTCGCTCACAGAGACCTCCACCGCAGCCTTGGCCAAAAGATCCTTGACTTTGGGTTGCCGCATGACCTTTGCCAACGCATCGTGCAGCTTGTCGATTACCGGCTGGGGTGTGCGAGCTGGCGCGATCACGCCGATCCAGTTGACTGCCACGAAACCTTGCACGCCTTGCTCGGCGGCCGTTGGCAGGTCGGGAAGAAAAACCGAGCGGTTGTCGTTAGCTATGGCGATGCCGCGCAATCGACCATCGGCGATTTGCTGGGAAACCGCCGGCAGATCGACCACTACGCCGTCCACATGCCCAGCCAGCGTGTCTGCCACGGCAGGTCCCGCGCCCTTGTAGGGCACATGCAGGACGTGGATGCCAGGGGCCGCACTTTTGAACAGCTCGATCGCCAAGTGCGGCAGGCCGCCTGTGCCGGATGAAGCCAAGGTGATGTCACGCGTTTTGGCTAGTTTGACTAGCTCTGCGAGATTGATGGCTGGGACTCCGGGGTTGGTAGCCACTGTCTCCGGCGTGATTCCCAGCAGGCTGACTGCCATGAAATCTTTCCTGCTGTCATAGGGCAGTTTCTCCATGGTATGCGGCGTAATGACCAACGGGCTGGCGCTGGTTATCGCCAAGGTGTAGCCGTCAGGAGTCGCGCGAGCCACGTGCTGTGCACTGATCACACCGGCGGCGCCTACCCGGTTTTCCACGATTACCGGCACACCCAGCAGATCGGACAGTGGCTGGGAAATGACACGCGCTGTGATGTCGTTTGAACCACCAACCGAAAAACCTACTACCAAGGTGATCGGCCGACTTGGAAAGTCCGCTGCACAAGCCGGCTGGAAAAGCAAGGCGGCTGCCGCAATACCGGCAGCGCCACAGGTTGTCAGCCAGCGATTCATGAATCGTGTTCTCATCATGTCTCTTCCCGGATTCATTTTTCAAGCAAGAGGCAGGCTAGCGGCTCAACGCAATGATCACGGATGCATCCTGCGTCCGCTCCAGACTCAGACAAGCCTGTAGCAAGCGGGCACAGCCCGCTTTACCCAAGGCCGGTTCCACCAATCCGCAGAATTTTTCGGCGAGCTGCGCATTGGTCATGGGATTGGTGATGCTGCCCGTCGCGTTATGCACGTGGCTGGATAGCTTCCGGCCGTCTTTCAGGTGCACTAACACTTCTGCTTCGTTGTCGGCCATGTCTGTGATTGCTTGGGCGTGCATACACTCTTGCATGGCCCGCACGCGCTGGTCGAGCACGCAGGCGATGTCGCCCTGAGCCAGCCCGGCGGCGCGATGCACCAGCGCGGCAGCTGTCCAGTGAAACAGGCTGACCTGTGCGTCCATCACGTTGTCTGGCAGCTTGCGCCAGGTCAGGTTCAGCGCATCCGGGTGTACCCGCATGTCGACGCGGTCGATGTCTTCGACTTTCACATTCTGCGTGCGCGCCAAATTCAGGCAGGCGTCTATGGCGGGATGGATGACGATACCGCACGGATAGGGCTTGTAAGTGTTGTTCAGGAATTCATAGCGCGTTGCCAGCCCCTCGCGGATGGGATCGGCATTGGCCGCACCGGTTAATACTTGCAGCAGACCGTTGCGTCCGTCCACAGCGATCGAGCCGCAGTTAAAACCGGCCGAAGCCATGTAGGCTGCCGCCACGCCGTTGCGCGCCGCCATGCCCGGCACGTAGGTGATTGCCATGCTGCCGTGCGTGGCGCGCAAGCCGCCAGCCTGCGTCGCGGCCAGGCCCAGCGCCCAAACCATGCGGTCGTGGTCCAGTTCCAGCAGAAGTCCGGCGGCTGCGGCAGCGCCAATGCCGCCGGAAAGTCCGGTCATGAACCAGCCTTGCTGGCTACCGCCGGCGGCAATCGCGCAACTCAAGCGGCATTCAAGCTCCAGCCCTGCCACCAGCGCCACGAGCAAGTCACGACCCGGCACGGGCTGGCTGGCCACGGCTCGCTTGCAAGCCACGGCTAGCGCTGCCGCGGCAACCGGTCCGGTCGGGTGCGTGATGGTGGCCAAGTGCGTATCGTCGTAGGTCTGAGAAGACGAACCGAGGCAATTGAGCAGAGCCGCATTTGATACGCTGGCGCTCTCGCTGCGTCCCAGCAGGCCAGCTTCCCCGGACGGCTCCATTGCCAAGATACCGCGTACGGCTGCGTCGACGACAGGCGTGCGTGCCGCTCCCACGGTGCAGGCTACCCAGTTCATCCAGGCCCGAGGAGCCTCTCGACGTACCGTTTCAGGCAAGCTCTCCCAGTTTAGCCCGCGGGCAAAACGGGCCATATCGTGGGTCACGGATTGCGAATTGAATGCAGTCATACCATTCAGATGGTTTGTGGTCAATCAGCCTTGGCACCAGAAGCCTTGACGGCCGCTCCCCACTTGGCTTGCTCGGCATTTATGAACTTGGCAAAAGCATCCGGTGAGCTGTTGACCACGTCGCCACCCAAGTCACTGATGCGCTGGCGCATTTCGGGGGTATCGACAATCTTGGCTACGTCGTCGTGAATCTTGTTTACCAGATCAGGTTTGATTGATGCCGGCGCAAGCAAACCAAACCAGGTTGCTGCCTCGAAGTTCGGCATACCGGCTTCGGCGAAGGTGGGGGTGTTCTTCAGCGCGTCGACACGCTTGTCGTTGGCTACCGCCAGTGCACGCAATTTCCCTGCCTGAATCATGGGAAGCGCCGAAGTGATCGTTCCCAGCATCATCTGCACTTGGCCGCCCACCAAGTCGGCAAACGCTGGGGCGTCGCCCCGGTACGGAATATGCTGGATGTTGGTGTGTGTTGCTATTCTGAATAGCTCGCCGCTCAGGTGTTGGGCCGTACCCGTGCCTGGGGAGGCGAAATTCACTTTGCTACCCTCGGGCGTCTTGAGGTAATCGAGAAATTCTTTGAGGTTCTTGGCTGGAACGGATGGGTTGACCACCAGTACCAGTGGCACCTTGGTTACCAAGGTAATGGGCGCGAAATCCTTGATCGGATCGTAGTTGAGTGATGAGTAGAGGTGAGCGCTGATGGTATGCGCCGAAGTTGTCATGTAGAGCGTGTAGCCATCCCCCGCCGAGCGGGCCACGTAGCTGGCGCCAATCGTCGTGCCTGCGCCAGAGCGGTTTTCCACGACAACGGCATGGCCCCATGCGGTTCCCAGCTTGTCGGCAATCGCCCGCGCCACAACGTCCGTTGCTCCGC
>Ga0209628_10003791_pt1 | contig 10721 bp, 8 predicted proteins | sample TergutCu122P4_FD_187285 | JGI IMG/M metagenome (GOLD analysis project Ga0209628, IMG submission 187285) | Cubitermes ugandensis P4 segment gut microbial communities from Kakamega Forest, Kenya - Cu122 P4 (SPAdes) (version 2) | ecosystem: Host-associated > Arthropoda: Insects > Digestive system >... | reverse complement strand
TGTGGTGTACATTTTAATTCTCGGGATCCATCCTGCCGCTGTCAAGTGTCCGGTGTCAGCGTCTCTGGTCGGCAGATCTTCCCACGTGAAGCTGTCTGTTAGGTCCATCGCACGTTCAATACTTCGTTGTTGGAGCCTGAGATAAATAAACAAAACCACGATTTTATTAAAATCATTAAATGTAAAGAAAAAATAATTTATTTGGATCTGTGAAGTTATGGGCAATAGTTATCCTGGCGCCGAGATTCTGAAATTCTCTCTGTACTTTGCACCTTTGGCATGGAGAGTAGTAATTTTTGTTTTAAAATTCCCACACTTCATATATTACATATCCGTGCATTAAAGGGATATTTAAGATTATGTAATAAAACGCACAAATGCGCATGTATAAAATGTTTTGTCACATATTATTAATTACCAACATGTTTTGATCGCTTTGGCTGTCTGTTACGTCAATTGCACGTTCATTAATTTGTTGCTGGACCCTAAGACGAAGAAACGAAATCACGATTTTAAGATTAGTAAGTGTAATAAAACACAGTTTGAGTTTTAATTTTTTGTTTGATTTTGTTCCATTTGGCAGTTTATTGTATTTTTAGTACCCTTGTAATGCTACCCTGATGATGATCTCATAAGCGATTGAAACGTGTTGGTAATTAATAAATATGTAATAAAACATACTTTGTACATGTACACTTTGTTACATAATTTTAAATATCCCATACTTTCTTTGAATCCGAAACCTTGTCACTGTTAACCAAATGCAGTCTCTGAAATTTATATTTGGGCTGAGTGTTCTGGTATTATGCATTATTGTTCTTAATTTCACGGTTGTTCGTGCCTGGTTTTTGGACAGATTCTATCACCTTCGTCTCCAAGAATTAAGGATTCGTAGAAAATGGATGTAGGGCGCGATGAATGTTGAAAGTGAAGGCTGTTCGTGCTTTCGGAACGTCGAAGTAAATAATTCTCTTGCTGTACATAATAATCTGGAAGACGGTCTTTTTCACAATTAACTCTGTTAAAACCTGAAATACTTTTCTTAATATCTGGGATATTTCAATCCTTTTTACATTTTCAGTTGAGGCTGATTTTAGGCTAACTTTACATTTCGTCTCTCAGATATTTTCTTACTCTGATGTAGTCGTGGAAAATTTATGTTCTTTACCTTTTCAATAAACATTCTGTCGTCTTTTCATGGGCAGTAGTGACCAAAATAAATAAGAAATGCGTGATCGTAGACCACATTTTAATATTATCCTTTATAAAATATATTGTCTTAATTTTCAAGCACTGTTCTGAATCTGGTCGTAAGTTTATCCAACAAATTACTCTGATGCTAGGTGTGTTTTCACGTGTGTTTTGACGTACCTGGCGTAGGCGTAAATCCACCAATTATTCGCCATCGGAATTAACATACGAATATTCTTCATGACATGTCCCAAATCATCCCTTTGTATGCACACATCAACGAACATCCCTAGAACTGTAGTGCAAGTACAGAAAATCGCTAATATCATATAGATAGTGTAAATAATAGAAAATTTCTTCTTATTTAAAGGAATTCCTGCTAATCTGAGGAGAAAAATAATCGAATTGAAACGACTGTCTAGCAGTCTTTTTGTTTTCTGTTCTTCGGTTTTCATTTAGAAATAGTGACCCTGTAACAAAATTCACTCGAGTTTTAAAATATGGCTTAAAAGTTGGTCGACCCAAAATTGTTTATTGTTCTCACGTTCACACTCCTTCGGTATGTGTCTGAGGGTCAGAAGTTGACGCATGACACTGACTGCTATTGATGGTTGTGAGTGAAGGCAATCAATACAATTTTAAATTATATTATTCATGAGAGATGTAATTTAGTATTCCACAAAGTTAAGTTGGTAATTTCTCGATAATTGGAGAAACCTACAGTACATTCTAAGTTTGGGACATAATTTTATGATAAACTTTGTTAAAGAAGCAGGAATAGTTTTCATGTCACTAATTAATTCACAATAAAAATTTAAGAGAACGAGGAGCAGATGTTTATTCCGTTTACACATATACAGAGAATGAGGAAAAATACCGAAACAATAGCTGTTTAACAGTATGTTTAAATTCAGGAGTTTCTGGGAATAATTTAAAGTTCTCTTCTTGTGTAGAATGAACACTGCATTAAGTTTATAAAGAAAACTTTTTATGATCCTCTTCGATCGTAACATAATTTATAATAATAATAATAATAATAATAATAATAATAGTTATTGGAAAACTAGGCCTATCCTTTCATTACGTATGCATTGGCATACATATTACGAGGGTGTGCTGATAAGTCCTTAGCCCGACCTACTTCCCGATGTCGTAGGACGGAATCGATAGTGTCGTTGGAAAGAGGGGTCTGTTCATGTGCCGAATTCCAAGTCGTTTCTTGTTACAGAGATTGAAAGAAAGCATGTCAGGCGACGCGCTCGATTTAAAAAACATCGAGACCCGCTCTGTCATCAAGTTTTTTTTTTTCCTGCAAGGCAAGGCACAGAAGAAAATTCACGAAATTCTGACAGAAATATTAGGGGAACATGCACCATCGTATGCCACCGTCAAAAACTGGTTGATCCAGTTTAAACGTGGTGATATTTCCACCTGTGATGCGCCTCGTCGTGGACGACCCCAAACAGTGACCACCCCGGAGATTATTGATTAAATTCACGAGCTAATGTTAGAAGACCGTCGGATTTCGGCTAAATCAATAGCTGAGCGACTAGGCATCTTACGTGAGGGGGTTGGGTCCATCATTCATGAAGATTTGGACATGCGGTAGCTCTCAACGAAGTGGGTCCCCAAATGCCTGAACGCGGATCAAAAACTTCAACGGTGCCTCTGGTGCGAGTAATATTTGGAATTTTTTCGGCGCGATCCCAATGATTTCCTGTCGGGCGCGATTAGTGACCGTGGGCGAAACCTGGTTGTATCAATGTGACCCAGAGACAAAGCAACAATCAATGGAGTGGCGGAATAGCGGCTCACCCCGTCCCAAAAAATTCCGAGTGCACTAATCCGCTGGAAAAGTTCTCGCCTCGATTTTTTGGGATCAAGACGGCATCCTGCTCATTGATTATCTTCCAAAGGGCCAAACTATCAACGCGGAGTATTAATTATCTCTGCTGGTGCAAGGAAAATTGCTGCAGGAATATCACTAAGGGGGTTTTGTTCTTGCACGACCATGCCTCGGCTCACCGGGTACTTGCAACCTAGAAGAAACTGGCCTACCTGGGCTTCCAGTGTCTTGATCACCCACCCTATTCTCCGGATCTGGCCCCTTCGGACTACCACCTGTTCCCCGGACTGAAAAAAACAATTGAAAGATCGCAATTTTTCATCCGACGCGGAGGTTATTGCTGCCGCGGAGACCAGGTTGGAAGGACAATCTTCTGAATTTTTTTGAGTGGCTTGCAAAAGTTAGAGAAATGGGGCTAAGACGTTTTCGTGAGCTTCGTGGGGGTTATGCTGAATAAATTCCGAGTTTGGTCGCAGTAGCTTGTTTCCTTCATGGTCGGGCTATGGACTTATCAGCACTCCCTCTTATAGTGGCGCAATGTTGGCAGAGAAACCGGCATGTGTTTTGCAACACAGCGGTGTCCCGCACTGTTCTTTCAGTCGATATAACCTTCATTTTCTGGTTTTTGGGCAGTACCGAGGGTGAAGTTTGTGCTACACCTCCTGCCATCACATTTGGACAATTTAAATGAATGCGACGGTTGGTTAGCTTGTCATGCATTTCCAGTGTGTCTACGGCAATAAACTGGGCATCAAATTAGTGTGTGCAACGCCAGAACCGGAGACCACTCCGACGTTCACATTTGTACGAAGCACTTTTTAGACTTCAACACCCAATGCAAGGCCCCCCCCCCCACTTGCATGTTGGATTTTGTATAACTAATATCTGAAACCACTCAGACTATTTATTTTTTCCTATATATATATATATCTTTATGGGCGCCAAGACAGCTGAGTCGCTATAGTGACTAGGCTACGGTTTACTATTTCGATTTTGTCGGGTAAGGAACTGTAGACCTGTCAGTTCAAATGTGTCTATGCGAAACATTGCACTGCGTGGCAGGCAACCGTACTACGGGTCGAACGGGCGTGTTCAACCCTAAACTGGTCAGGTGACAAGTCGGTGATTAATAGGGCTTCTAACCAGCGCCCATCACGAGACGCAAATACCAACGCCACTGGCAGAGGAGGAGGAAAACTTCTACCAAGTAACCACGGACGTTAGTGATCGATACCATCGCCACTGGCGGCGAACGAAGGAAACCTCGCGAAGGGGCCTCGGATTACTAGTGTTTAGTGGCGCCTCTCTGTGCGTAAATGCTTGTAACACTCTAAACCACGGAATCTAGCCCACAGCTATACCTGCAACGTCAAGCAGTTCCAAGAAAATTAGCATGTTGCATTACCCTGCACATTGATTAGCACTTCGCTAGGGAGTGGTGTAGAGGGAGGCTTACTCTTTTTAATGATACCCTGCTATTAATTTAATATCTTTTGCATGCGTAGTCGTATTAATGATGATTTACTCTTTAAGGTCTGAGTACATATTTGTGAGTGTAGTTAGTAGTACGGAGTTTAGCTCTGCATACATTCATCATGGTCACATTTGACACCGGAACAAACTTTCCCGCTGTCAGTTGGAAGTCCTTGTTAGCTGTAGCAATGATGAACATCAGACGTCGCTGAAATGGGATAGGAGTTCCCACCCAGTCGTAACCGAATGCCGCGTCTCTCACACTCTGCGCGTGAAACATTTCGGAAGGAATGTTTTAAGATTAATATATAACTGTTTAATTTGTTGGATGTTGTTACAAATTACGTAGGCAGCGTTTTAAGATTGGCAGTAATCCATTGTGCTGTGTCAGCTGAGTGCTAAACCAGCTGATCAGAAGCACGTCAGTAGTGTACGTTATTTAAATTTCCACTTCTCATCAAATGACCCTTATTTATTTCTTGTTTGTACTGCACGATGTCTTATGAATGACGAGGAAACTCTCAGTATGATTTACGTAATTTGGCTTCCCAATTTCTGGACTTTGCTAGGTAGGTGTAAGAGAATTCGTACTATAAATTGGCCTCTTGTGCTGTAATGTCTGGCTTATGACCTTATTTTATATTCTACTGTACACAGCAATAAGCAGCCAACACTTGAAACTGTGTAACTTAATTGTGCAATTTGCACTTTGGAAGTCATTACACTGTTCTCTTGTCACCTGGGTTTGGGAAAAGATAAACTTTACATTTTAATGTTGAGGGGTGGGGGTTGCAACCAATTTATGTTGCTACTGAAAAAATAGAAAAACTGCACGTGTGCACAGGAATGGATTGCAGTTACCAAACCTACGTTTTATAATGAGGTTTTATTCTACAACTCCTTACGAAGCGCGAGGTAAAATTTTCTGGACTGGGTCAATTTAACAATTTTAGTATTATTTCAGTTGCAGGTTGGCATTACTCTTTGCAGACAGGTCTATTTTGGGTTTGTACAAATGTTCCGTGGCTTTTCCTTCTGCTGAAAGATTCTCTGGAACTTGAGCTTCGTGATGCTATTCAGCACGTCTTCCAAAGGTTCGTTCCTTGTGGGCCATATATATCCGGAGCATTTTATTTCCTATTGTTGCTACAGAAAGGAAGATGGGTTTCCCTTTTTGGCTTGACGTAACAGTTTGTTGCATTTGTCAGTTGTAGTGATGAGCGTGCGGGGCATAAAGTTTGCAGGATTCCGCCTCAGATTTAAATGTCAGGTTCAAATGGGTCGGCATACAGCCCCATAATGTTATAAGGTACAATGCAAATTTACAGCATTAAACCAAGAAAATGCACAAAATTATTTCTTAGATATTGGAATTATAATATTTCACTGAACATTACTACGTTTCAATCGGCATGAGACTATCATCAGGGATTCAAACACGAGCAATACCGCATAATAAAAGGTCGGCCACTTATATACACAGTTGACATGGCTTGTATTAATTTTGTTGTGATCCATAATCATGGTTATTTGGACCAACAATTTTTGTATTGGTAATAAATAAATGGAATATAGCGGGACTGTTGTTTTGTTGTCCTTATATGCAGAAGTATTTGGCAGTAACGTGTAATGACGTCCGGTTGTGAAATTAAGAAATTTAGATTTCGTAGCACCAATAAATAAAAGTCTTACTCTAACGTGAGGTTGTATAGAGGGAAATATTTTCTATCGTCATAGAATCAAGCTGCCACTGGTTTTGAGACTTTATCGCTGTTACAGAATGCAGAAGTTAAAGACAGTTCATTTTGGACAGTTACGATTTTATTATGCAATAACGAACTATAATTTTAGGCTAAATTTGCATTACCATTTCTTAAGTACTTTCCTGAGAAGGGAATTTTAGAGCTATCCCATTGCAAGCCTGGCCAGGCCTTTAGGGCTCTAGGAGGTTGAGGCTACCAAGTTTTCTAGACACACGGCACATGGGGTGGTAAGATTGTCAGCCCTGTGCACCGGCAGCCTGTATGCCACAGCAGATACTGCCGGTATTGTTCTCTGTTAGAGACTGAGTCGATGCCAGGGCCATAAGGATGTGGCTCCTTAGAAACTTGACATGGCCAACTTTGAGAACCACTGGTCAGAAGGATGAGGGCCGTACAGGAGAAACTAAGGTAAAGCAATCCCTGTCCAGTCCTGTTACAGCCTCATAGGGTTCCAGGAAGTTGATTTCAATACAGTCGGGAAATTAAGGTGATTAAATTATCAGCACGACGCACCAGCCGCCTTTACATCCAGGAAATATTTCTGGTACTCATTCCTGTCAGGGGCATTCTTAAATTTTTAAATAATCCAGTGACTTTAGCAAGGTACAAATATACTCCCTGAAGATGATCTCTTAAGATCGAAACATATCGGAGTACCTTTAAATATTCTTATGTATTTTAATAAAATCAACACGCTAGACGAATATAGTGTTGAAAGAAAAGTGCATGTGTTGGTGTTTTATCGATTATAGTTTCCCATTATTTGGCAGTGTCAGAAATTCCTTTGAGTCAAGTAAGGATATTCGTTTAACAGTTGCCACTGTAAATAAGGACCTTGGATCAGAGTGTAAAAGGACATCCGTTACTCTGTTGTGTTCCTTGTGGCATCTTGTACTTTAGGTTGTGCACACAACACAAAAATTTCAGTTACTGTTTACCATATGTAAATTTGGTAAGTGGTCACAATTGTTATTCCAAAAGTAGCACAACAATGTAACTGCACATCTGTAACGTAATTTTCCACTACTCTTGTCCTTGTTAACCACCTCCCTGAAGATGCCCAATGTAGGCCGGAACGTGGAATATCGTATATTTATAAAAATGTTGTGTTCTTATTGTGTGCAGTTGGAATAAATATCGTGAAGTGTTTTGGTGGAAGGAATATGGATATTCTAAATCTAATTTTTTTTTGGCTACAGTTTGTGTGCTATTTGATAGCTTACAATTCGTAACCATTTTTACGGTAATGTAGATTTAGGATTAACGCAGGTTTTGAGATGGAATTTGTTGGTCTGTATTAGAATGCAAGAGCAGGACTGAACGTGAATGTGATCCTAGTTCTTGTTTGGATAAGCAGCATTAGGCGTTATAAAATATCGAATCGGTCGATGTAACGTCCTTCTCCGGTGATTTGATGTAGGGCCTACGTCATACGCAATTGTATGTGTACTCAGTTTTCTCTGAGCATAACACAAGCCCATTAGAACATTGTTTTGATTCAAGCGCAATATACCAAGTTACATTAGAACACCTACACAAAATGACAGTTGAATTCCTCACAAGCTTATCTGTATCTTTACGTTTCACAGAGTATCTGAAGGATCCTCATGAATAATCGTTCCTCCTGTTTGGTGGACGCCAGATGTGTTTTCCTTGAAGCATTATCATGACCACTTTCGTATGTATACAGACGATGTCTAGAAAATGTAGAATGTTTCTTCACAATCTCTCCACACCCCCCCCTCCACATTTCACGATGTTTTGGTTCTTCTTCTCACAGTAAATTATATTTCTGTTCTAGGTTTTGTCATCACGCTGTTTGATGTACCGCTAGTGCTGTAGGCTTGTGATCGTTTCGAAGTACTGTATATGCTTGAAATTACGAGTTCAAACAAATTTCCAGTCCACGTATTAGCATGTTAAAATTCAACGAATATGTGACACGATCTTTGCTTTTTAAATACATGGCGCATAGACTGGAATATTTCAGCTTTTCGCTTGAAAAATCCTAGAGTAATTGGTCTAATGAATTGTGATTTTTACCTGCAACAGAAATTTCGAGATGATGTGTGCTAGCCATGTTAAAAGTCATTAAATTAATTAATCCACTAGAACTTTGCATTAATAAACCATTATTGTTTTGTACAGGTTGTATTCGTAGAAAATGAGTGTCTGCTGTTTGGGATGTTGTCAGGTTCGTGCAAGTTTTTAAGTGGGAATAAACTGCAGGTGTTGTGTTAGTTTTAGCTGGTCGATTGTTTGGAATCTTTTTGGTCACTTGTAATCAGGTTGCTTGTGGCGTTGTAATATTTGATGATGCAATAGTTCTGAAGTCTCTGGCACCTGACTTTGTTACATTTTAGTGCAATGCTATTAGCCTATATTCCGACCTCGTGTTACGAGTTGAAGTACAGTTTTGGTGTTAGTGTGGAGATGTGTGTTGTATACATTAAATGAAGGGTAAATTTCGTTGTGTGTGGACACATGTTATGTTGAGAATCTAATTGTATATATGTCTACTTGAAGCTCTCCGATTTGAAATTAAATGTCACTGCCGTTGTTCTATATTTTGCTTGATTTTTTATGACGACTTTCAGCTGATGTTTCAACATTTATGAAACCGGAGGGATAATCAATCCTTATGATGTTTATCCATATGCTGCCTTGGTACTTCTTTATAGTTTAGACGTTTATTAAACACAATAAGATGTTTCACAATATATTTCTTTCGGAAACCAGGGACATTTTTCTTTTACTCTTCCCTTATTAATCAGTAAATTTCTTACTTTTCGATTTTTCAGTTACAGTTCTTTCAGAATTTTTTACAGCTTTACGTTTCATGAAAGCTGTAGTCTTGAATAAGTGTCATTTCTTTAAATACATGCGTCCCAGAAATGTATGTTTGTACACCGAGTGTATCATATTTTGTGTACAGAGTTAGTCTAAAAACTTTGTATGGCATTTGGAGAAGAATTACGTTTAAACATTGGCTTTTATTTACTGAATATCCCAATGTAATATATTTTTATGGAATGACTGAAAAAAGTGACAGTAAGGACTTGAGCAGATTTAGTTTTGGTACGAAATTCTGGCAACAACTGAGATGCGACTGTAATATTGCACTATTCAAGTCTGGAACGTACTACCAGATACTGTGTTGAATATAAGCAAAAGACAGAAGTTCCGCAACCGCCGCTGTGTGTTAACGTATGTTGCTCTGTTGTCTTCGTTATTGCACTTGTTTTATTTATTTATTCTTGTCTTTCACTTGAAGCAGAAACATGAAGAAGGACAGCGTCTCTTGCATTATCTGCAACAGACAAATATTGCGTTAGCGTTTTGCACATTTATGTATGTAATTAATCAAGAGGCTTTTGGAAAGGAAATTAAAATATCTACAATCCTGAGTTTTCACTGGTGATACAGAATTTTTAATTTTGTGACCGATCTGGTGAATCTTTGTTATTCTTCAAGCCATGGTTGTACTTGATATTAATAGCTTTCCATTTTGTTTTCTTAGACATGAATTGCCGAAGATTAATGAATTTTAAATACTACAAAATTTGCGAATTTTTTAATTAATCTGATGTCAGTATTTATTTTGAGAGTTTTAGATCCATTTAGTTTCCTTTATAAATTCTAAACACACACTTAAAACACTAATCTAAACATACGAGTAAAGCTGCCTTCATTGTGCTCTCATATCCATCCTGGGTTGTGTGTGATGTCCCCTCGTTTTTGCAAATTGAATGTCGTGAACCTGGGTATTTGTATTCAATAAAAATGGATATTTAATGTGGTTCGCAATATTTAATTCCTTATCGTGCCAAATCTACTTCAAGATAACGTTGATGAATTTGTTATTTTTAATTATAATTCGTGTAGTTTATGGGTTGTGTTGGGCAAAGACGTGGCCCACTTAAAACAGAAAACTCCTCTTCCCAGTATTTCAAGGGTTTATCGAAACACACTGAGTAGATTTTGGGAACGAAATTCATGACTTTCCTCAGTAGCATTATATTCATAATATTGGATCTGGCACTGATGGATAAAATAAACCTGAATCTTCTTCATATAATGGTTTGGTAATTTTAAAGTGCAATTAATATGCAGTCATTTAATACACGGTTTAATTTCCTTGACCTCGTTTCCTTTCTCCAGGTATTTAGTGTTATATGCAGTAAGTGAGAAAGAAACTAACGTGAAACAAACATCTACGGACGTTGCGCTTTCAATGATCTGTATTTCCCTTTTGTGTATGGGAATTCCCGATATTGATTCGTAATTCCCAAGTGGCCGTATAAAGTGTTTCTTTGTTCGTATGTTTTTTGCACGCTTATGTTCCTGTAGTGCCATATTGCATGCCGTTTTATTTCCATCCACAGATTCAGAATTCTTCTTTCACTATCCCAATGGCTTCTGCGGGTGGGAAAGTTTGGAGCATGAAT